>TARA_B100000963_G_scaffold142425_1_pt1 | contig 10826 bp, 7 predicted proteins | sample TARA_B100000963 | Tara Oceans TARA_B100000963 (sample SAMEA2622097) | marine metagenome | biome: marine biome (ENVO:00000447); feature: surface water layer (ENVO:00002042); material: "saline water (ENVO:00002010), including plankton (ENVO:xxxxxxxx)" | depth 5 m | reverse complement strand
GAACTGTCCGTACCTTTGAGGCGACAACTATACACCGACAGAACTGCGATCATTGCAAAAGCAGACAGCAACATGCCGATCGCCTCTAACGCAACACCGCCGCGGTGCCAATTGTCATGGAAGTGGTGCACTAAACGGAAGAAACCGAAGAAGTATAAAAACATGGCGCCGGTGGAAGCGATTGCCAGCAACCTCACGACCCACACGTTGGTGACATTGAACAAACTGGATAGTGCAAGGGCCGCGCCAACGGCATACATCGCAGACAAAACCGGCAACATTGGAATAAAGGCATGCACGACTGCCAACACCGAGAGCACGACCCCGATAACCAGCATGCCCAGCCTCATTGAACGGCCTTCCGTGTCCTCGCCATGAGCTCCCCCGTCTCCGTCGATTCCCTGCAGCCAGCGAATTTGCCCGCGACTGCTTTTTTTGTTGTTCTTTTAATGTTGTTACTGCCCGTAGCTCTTTACTTTAATTATGCTTCTACGATTTTGTCGATCAACAGCCCAGTCCGACACCCTAGAGGAGCGCACCTGTTCACGTCAACATGATTGTTACAAAAAGTGACATAGTCGCTTTCGATAACCTCAGCGCCAAGGATTTGGCTAACTTTTAGAGCAGCAATTGCTATTTCGGCGCGTATCCACCCACCCAAATAGGACTCGACCAAGCCATAGCGCCATCAACCTGAGTCACGCGCACATAATAGTGGTCGCCATGTAAACGACCCTGATCCTGCCAGTTGAACACAACGTCCTGCGGACCAGCGGCGGCCACGCGGTGCAAACGTACTTCGTCTGCATAGGTTTCAAACGGTAAGATTTTTTGCGCTTTTCCCGCCCTAGCGTCATTCAGCGTCAGCACCACAGCCGTTTCGGGCAGCCGCTGATGACTTCGGAAAATCGGTGGACCACTGCCGAACTCCAAAGCCGCCGCCAGTTCCAAGTTGACCCGGGCCGACCGCTTAATGTTTGACAGTTCCAACACAATAGAACTGGTGTCACCACGAGTCGCGGTAGCAAAGTGCACAACATTTGGATTGTCCGCATCGCGTCGCAGCTGCTGGATATCCGCATTAAAAAAATCGACGCCGGCAACGGATTCAAGAGTCGCTCCCTCCACCTCCAATCGACCTTGCCAGGGCCTCCAGCCGCGAGGATTGTCTCCTGGATGCATCGGCGCGGAATCGCTGCCAAAGGTCAAGTGCAGCGCTTCTTTACCGGCAAACCGCGCGCCGGCATCTGCGACCGAGTAATCTTGCGCCCATGCGACCTCGCCATTTTTTATGACCGCTACTTCAGCAATTGGCGCCGTGCCAATCACCCGGCCGCTGATGTTGCGCGCCGCTTCAAACTTGCCACGTTGCCCCATATCTAGGTCATTGACGCGAGCTTGCAGAATTATTCGGTCACCGGTGGTCGCGTAGGTCAGGCGCCGGCGCATATTGTCAAACAGCTCGTCCCGGGTGAGTTTCGATCCGAGCACCGCGCCAAGCCCACCGCGCTGTGACAAACCGCTTCCTTTAGGTGCCGTATAACCGGGTTGGCTCAGATGATTATCGCTGGCGGCGGTAAATCCCACCTGATGACCATGCCCTAGGTACTTGCGACCAAACCATTCAAAACTACCGTGCTGCGACATGATCTCTACCAACGGTTGCAGCTGCGGATCGCTCAGGCGGTAGTCACCAGATTGGTGCGCATGGGGAATGACGATGACGTCATCGCTCGCGTACTCGCGGCGCAGGCCCTCGTACAACTCCGACAGCGTCGGATAAAACTGGGTAGCGATGCGATCGCGACCTTCGGTCGTGCGAAACAATACGTTGTGATGGCCGCCATATAGGTTACGAGTCGTCCATTCGTACCCGAGATAGGCGATGAATCGACCCGGCTCCGAATAGCCGTCGACGATGTCCTTGAGGTGCTGCCATTCAAAATCGTCAAGCCAGATGTCGTGCTCAGAGTGGCTTACGAAATCCAGTCGCGCATCTTCTTTGGCCCAGGTCATAAACCGGTCTGGCGTTCCAATACCTTCCGCAAAACCCGAATGGCCGTGCGTGTCGCCCCAAAATATCCTTTGCGCTTGGGCCGAGACCAATATGGGATTTACTGAACCGGAAATCGCTCCATCCGTAGATCGAATGCTCAGGCGCACCACGCCTTCATCCTGAAACCGCACGTTCTCGACCAGTTGCACTGCCTGATCCCCCGCGACAAGCTTCGCTATAACCTTATCGTTATGCAGTACTTCCCACGCGGGAACCGCGCCAGTGGCACGGTTATAGAATTGGTCCTGCGCTCTAACCGAAAGGGTGAAAGGCTCTTGCGGCCGCACCACCGAGGGCGCAAACCCGTGTACGCCGTCCACCGCCGCCCCAACTACCCGGATAGGCTGGATCGGCAAGGAATACAGCGGACCCTTACCATCGAAGTCCACGTACAGGGGAAATGGCATACGGTCACTTGAAAACGTCGGCATAAGTAAGCCATCGCCACCCTGAGAACGGGCACCGTAGGTTACGGTAACAACATCGTTGCGGTTCAACTGTCCTGCAGACAAACGAAAGAACAGCACAGGCGCTGCGCCACGGAAGCCCCCGTGCATTCCTGCCACCGGCACTCGATCCACCACGAAATGCACATTCGGGTTTGAACTGCCTATGGTGACGTAATTTGCCGCGTCCGGTTTAGAGGTCTGAAACTGACCGTAATCAGCCATGAAATGCCTCGGCACGGCGATTCCGCCGCCAACATTAATTGCTTTTTCGCCCACAACATACGTTTGTTGTACGGTTGAATAAGAACGCGCGATAAAGGGACCAAGTGTCGCCGATAATTTACCCAGCGCCCCGGGCTGCTCATCGAGCAAAGTCATCTCGGCAATGTAGTCATCAAGCGCCCGTAGCGTCGCGGGAAGTGGAGTGTTAGGCGACTTTGTCCGCGCCACCGCGGTCAGGTTGACCGGCACATAACCGCCGGAAACCGCAAAAGCATTAGCCCAACGCCATAATACATCGGCGCGTTGGGGGTAATTGGCAGGCGTAGTGGGTTTCGCCGCGTCCTGCTGTAAGCGGGCGACCGCCGCACGCAGTTCCACGTCTAGATAGTCCTGAGCTGAAGTCGCAACCGACCACAAACACAAAATCGGAATGATTAACCCGCATCTCATGCGGCCGCTGATAGTGTGCCTCATCTTTGCTCAGCTCCGATATCCCAACCGCCTACGCCTTTATCCAGTTGCACACCAAAACTGTTGAGCGCCATCGACACCAAGTTGTATTGTCCTACAGTAAACACCAGATCCATAAGCTGCTGGGTCGAATAGTATTCGGTTAAACCATTCCAAGTGTCATCGCTCACATGAGCATCGGCGTGCAATTCGTCAGTCGCAGAAAGCAACAAGCGGTCAAGTTCACTAATACCTTCGGTATCAGGTCCCGTTTTAGCGAGAAGTATTTCAGCGTCAGTCATGTCTAACCGGCGCGCAATATCTACGTGCTGGCCCCACTCATATTCGGCCTGACACAGATAACCAATCCGTAAAATGAGTAATTCGCGATCTCGACCCGACAGCGTGGATTTACCGAGGATATGGTTTGCAAACACCATCCAGCGGCGCGCCAGATCGCTGTGCTGCGCCAGTGTGCGAAAAATATTTAATACCCGCCCGCGTTTGGCGATCGGTGCTAATAAGGCTGTGGCTGCATCGTCCCACTCGGATTCCCGCAACGGCTCGATGCGCGGCGTTTTCATTCGCATAGTTTTCCCCTTTCACAATCGGCGACCGGCCGCCAAACCCACTGCGGCGTGCGGTCGCAAGCAGACGTATACTGATGTCTTTGCCCACTGTACGACAGAGCGTTTTGAAAAGACTAGTTATCATTTATCACAGCAAAACCGGTAACACCCGCGCAATGATCGACGCAGTCATAGACGGCGCCAAAGACCCGCAGCTTAACGACGTTGACGTGCATGTGTTGACCGCAGCAGAAGCTCAGCCCGAAGATTTGCTTAGCGCCGACGGCCTTATTCTTGGCACCCCCGAAAACTTCGGCTACATGTCGGGGGCGTTGAAAGACTTTTTCGATCGCAGTTTTTATGAGGTTGAGGGCCGACTACCCCCTCTGCCCTACGCCACGGTCATTAACGCGGGCAATGATGGCAGCGGAGCGATACGCTCGATAGAACGAATCGCCAATGGCTATCCGTTGGTGCAGGTGCAAGAGGCCATCATTGGGCACGGACCACCGGACCAGGAGACGTTGGACCGCTGTAAGGAACTCGGCGGGGCATTAGCTGCTGGCCTTGAACTAGGCGTCTATTGAGCAGCGGTACGTAACGAAACACTCTCACACCCGTTGCACATTCGTTGCGCTACCTTGTGCCGTCTCGATCGAAACTAATGCCGAATAATTGACTGAAACCACCGCCGCAATCCTCAACAGCATTGACGACATCGAAGCCGACGTCTGGGATCGCTGCGCCAATGCCGCGGGTGTCTACAATCCGTTCGTACAACACAAATTCCTCAGAGCATTAGAGCGCAGCGGCAGCGTCGGTGAGAGTACCGGGTGGAAACCTTTCCACCTGCAAGTCAGCAGCGGCGGAACCACCATAGGGGTGGTGCCAATGTACTTAAAAAGCCACTCTCAGGGAGAATACGTCTTCGACTATGCATGGGCAGACGCTTGGCAGCGCGCAGGCGGCCACTACTACCCAAAGCTGCAAATCAGCGTGCCATTTACGCCGGCCTCAGGGCCACGACTGCTCTGCGACCAACACAATCTCGAGCATCAAAAACTGCTGGTGCACGCTTGCCAACAGGTTGCGCAGCAAACCCAAGTATCGTCTTTACACATGACGTTTATGACCGAAGCGCAATGGCGTTTAGCTGGAGACCAAGGCTTGCTGCAGCGTATGGATCAACAGTTTCATTGGCATAACGGCGGCTACGACCACTTCGACGATTTCCTCCAAGAGCTGGCATCAAAGAAGCGCAAAAATCTCAAGCGCGAACGCCGCGAGGCGCTGAGCAACGAGATAGAAATCGAATGGGCTACCGCAGAAGAACTGACCGAGGAACATTGGGATGCGTTTTACCAGTTCTATCTGGATACCGGACAACGCAAATGGGGCAGCCCCTATTTGACCCGCGCATTTTTTTCTCAGGTCCACGCCACAATGCCGGAGGATATCTTACTGATCATGGCTAAGCGCGAAGGTCGATACATCGCTGGAGCACTTAATTTCATCGGGGCTGATACGCTGTTCGGCCGCAACTGGGGTTGCTTAGAGGATCACCGGTTTCTGCATTTTGAAGTTTGTTACTACCAGGCCATTGACTTCGCCATAGCACGGGGTCTTCGGCGGGTAGAAGCCGGCGCCCAAGGAAGCCACAAAGTGGCGCGAGGCTATTTACCCAATGCAACCTATAGCGCCCACTGGATCGCCGATCCGGGTTTTCGCGACGCTGTCGCCAGGTTCGTCGATGAGGAACGGGACTATGTCAGCCAAGACATGGCGTACATTGATGAGCATAGCCCGTTCAACGCTGCCACAAACATCCACGACCTGCGCAACGATTCAAACTCCTAACGTTTAAATCCATCAGCCAACACAGAAAAATTACCCTCAATCATCTAAACTTGGGTTTTTGTCCATCGACCCAGTTATGACCGAATCTATCGCCATAAAGGCCATTCTCGCGCACAGCGTTGCCATAGACCAAGAGGTTACCGTTAAAGGCTGGGTGCGCTCCCGGCGCACCTCCAAGGGCGGCTTTGCCTTCATCCATGTGCACGACGGTTCTTGCTTCGACACTATTCAGGCGATTGCTGACGAGAGCTTGCCGAACTACGATGCGATCAATCAAATAGGCGCTGGTTGTTCGGTCGTCATCCGAGGTACCTTGGTGGAATCAGCAGGCCGCGGACAAGACCGCGAAATCCAAGCAGCTTCTGTAGAAGTGGTCGGCCTGGTGGATGACCCAGAAACCTATCCGATCAGTAAAAAACAACACACGTACGAATTTTTGCGCGGTGTGGCGCACCTACGCCCGCGCACCAACACCTTCGGTGCTATGGCGCGTATTCGTCATAGCGTGGCCAACGCAGTCCATAATTATTTCAACCAAAACGGCTTCTTTTGGGTGAATACGCCAATCATCACCGCCAGCGATTGCGAAGGCGCGGGTGAACTATTTCGAGTGTCGACCTTGGACCAAGTTAACAGGCCCGAGGGGCAAAACTACGCCGATGATTTTTTCGGCACTGAGACTTTTCTTACCGTTTCTGGTCAGCTGAACGTCGAAAGCTATGCCTGCGCTTTGAATAAAGTCTATACCTTCGGCCCAACGTTCCGCGCAGAGAATTCAAATACCAGTCGTCATCTGGCTGAGTTTTGGATGATCGAACCGGAAATAGCGTTCGCCGACTTGCGCGCCAATGCGCAACTCGCTGAACACTTTTTGCAAAACGTGATCGGCGAAATCTTAGAGCGTTGCGCCGACGATCTGGCCTTTTTCCAACAACGCGTCGACTCGGACGTTATCGACCGGCTGCAAAACGTCAGCACCCAACCCTTTACCTCTATGACCTATACAGAGGCGGTTGATCTGCTGACCTCTAGCGGTAAGAAATTTGAATTTCCGGTGGTCTGGGGCTCCGACCTGCAGTCCGAGCACGAACGCTTTATTGCCGAGGATGTTATGAAAGGACCCGTGGTCATCACCGACTACCCGCGGGAAATCAAGGCCTTTTACATGCGCTTAAACGATGACGAAAAAACCGTTGCGGCTATGGACGTACTGGTTCCAGGTGTCGGCGAAATCATTGGCGGCAGTCAGCGCGAAGAACGCCTAAGCGTGTTAGACGCGCGCATGGATGATCATTTGCGGGAAGAGCTGTGGTGGTATCGAGACCTACGCCGCTACGGCACGGTGCCCCACGCGGGATTCGGTTTGGGTTTCGAGCGTCTGGTGCTTTATCTCACCGGCATGGAGAACATCCGCGACGCCATTCCATTTCCTCGGGTACCCAACAACGCGGCCTTTTAGGCCGCGGTTGCACTTATCCGCGTGATGTCCGAATTCGCTCTGGAAAATTCGCAGACCACCTCCAGTGTCACCGCGTCCTTGTGGCGGGTTCGCACGTTTATTAACCCGTATCGAAATCGCCTGCTGCTGGGCATCTTCGCATTTGGTGTTGCCCGGGTTTTCGAGGCCATGGTGCCGGTACTCACGGCTGTCGCCATCAACCAAATTGCCGAGGGCGACTATCAAGTCGGCTGGCCTGTAGCCGGCATCTTTGTCGCGGTCGTTGCGCGCTATCTGGTGGTGACTTTGGCGCGTTTCAGCGTGCGCCGAGTGGGTTTAGCCGTGGCTTTTGATCTGCGCCAGAGTTTGTATCAATGCCTGCAGCTGCAGGGCTCCGAATTTTTTGCGCAATACAGCATCGGCGACATGATGACCCGCGCGGTCGCCGACATCGCGCTGATCCAACGTCTTATTTCATGGGGCACGATACTGGTGATCATTTTGGTTTACGCCAGTGTCGTGGGTTTTAGCTTTATGCTCTATTACTCGCCAGTTTTAACACTGTTACTGCTGCCGCCGATGCCCTTTGTGTTTTTTTATGCACAGTACTCCGCCCGCAAAATGGGCGTGGCATCAGCTGATGTGCAGCAACGCCTATCCGATTTAGGCACCCATACTCAGGAAAACCTTTCAGGCATTCGCACCATTCAAGCAATGGTGCAGGAAAACAACGAGATTAAGCGTTTCGCCAAAACCAATCAGGCCTATGCGGATGCCTTTTACGACCAAGGCCAAATCAACTCCGCCATGACCGCCTGGATGCCTACTTTGGCCGCCATATGCTCACTAACAATAATCGGCTATGGCGGCAACTTGGTACTTAACGGCACGCTACCCATTGGCGATTTTGTCGCATTCTTTATGTTTGTGAACATGGTTGTGCAACCGTTCCGAGTTGCTGGATTTATTGTCAATTTATTTCAACGTGCGGGCGTGGCCAGCTCGCGCCTGTTTGAAGTATTCGACCGTCAGCCCGAAATCTTTGACCAGCCTAGGAGCACAGCGCCCCGCCAAATCAAAGGCAATATTCAAATTAAAAACCTCAGCTATCGCTACCCCGGCAGCGAACAACTGGCTCTGGATTGCATAAACTTAGAAATACAGCCTGGCGACACAGTGGCCATTATGGGACGCGTAGGCGCGGGCAAGACAACACTGCTAAAGCAGATCGTGCGCCTTATAGATCCAGCGCCTGACCAGATTTTTGTCGATCACACGGCGGTTGCCGAATATCCGCTGTCACAGCTGCGCGCCCAAGTGGCACTGGTACCCCAAGACCCATTCCTGTTTGCTGAGCCGTTGAAAGACAACCTGACCTATGACGATCCTGCGCGGACACTGGATGCAATTTGGCAAGCCGCGACATCGGCTGATCTTAAGGACACCATCGAAGAGTTCCCCGATCAACTCGATACCTTAATCGGGGAACGCGGGGTGACGCTATCAGGCGGTCAAAAGCAGCGTGCGACGCTGGCAAGAGGCTTGATTCGTAATGCCCCTGTATTGATTCTCGACGACTGCTTTTCCGCAGTGGATACGGAGACAGAAGAACACATCCTATCGGAACTCAAACGTCTGCGGCGGCAGCAAAGCACGTTGCTGGTGTCGCATCGGGTCAGCACTGCCCGTCACGCAGATCAGATCGTAGTCCTCGATCAGGGTCGAATTATTGAACATGGCAGCCACACAGAACTGCTTGCGCTGGGCGGTTACTACGCAGAACTGGAGCGGGTACAGCGCGAGGGCGCAGAACAAGAGGACTTGCGACACTTCCGGCAGCGTTCATCGTGAACCAGGTACTGGAAAAAACACCCGCAGTGCAGCGCGACTACACCATCTTTGAAGCGGACATCAGCGGCGCGGTCTTAAACATGCAGCTATTGCGACGCCTGTTGCGCTGGCTCGCACCCTACAAGTTGCAGCTGATGCTCAGCACTGTGCTGGTGCTGCTTGCTTCTACCTTACAAATACTGTTACCGATAATTATTTCGCTGGTGGTGATCGATCATATCCTGCGCAATGAATCCAGCAGCGACACGCCTGACTTCGGCATGATCGAATTTAATGACGCGCTGGCTGTAACCCTTGATTTGCCGCCACTACTCGCCGCGTGTGTTCTTTACGCCGTTCTGCAGGTCGCTAGCGCAGTGGTCGGCCACGCCCACCGCATGACGTTGATTCAGGCCGTTATCAATGGTTTACGGGATTTGCGCCTCGATCTTTTCAGCCATTTAGAAACGCGTCCATCGTCTTTTTTCGATCGCGTCGCTGTGGGTCGAATCATGACCCGGGTCACCAATGACGTAGAAGCACTGTACGAATTGCTGCGCGGCCTCGGCACCCTAATCGGTGAATTCGTACCGTTTTTCGTGGCTCTGGCGGTAATGCTGGCCATCGATGCCCAGCTCACGGCCTTGTTGCTGTTAGCGCTGCCAGTGCTGGCGCTGGTGACGTACTATTTTCGTCGCACAACCCGCTTGTTGTTTCGCCAAGTACGGCAAACTCTGTCCACATTAAATCAAAACTTACAGGAAAATTTAGCCGGCCTGCAGGTGGTACAGATTTCTGATCGGCAAAATTACAACCTCGAGCGTTACACGGAGGTCAACAAAGACAACCGAGAATATGAGCTAGGCCTGGCCCGGATCGAGACCCTCTATGGCGCGTTCAACGAAACGATCGCACATATCTGCATCGGGCTGATCCTTTATTACGGGGCCAGTCAGGTGATGCAAGTCAGTATGACTGTGGGTGAGGTGGTCCTGTTTACGCAATTTGTCAGCATGCTGTTTAACCCCATTGTGGTCTTGGGCGAACAAACAAATATCCTGTTCCGCGCTATGGCCAGCGGCGAGCGTATCTTTCAGGCTCTAGACTGGGACGAAGCAACTCACGAACCCACACAGCCCGTGCGTTTACCGCAGCGCCTCAAAGGCACGGTACGTTTCAATAACGTCGACTTCGCCTACGACGCTGGTATCCCGGTACTGAAAAATGTCTCCTTTGATATCGCTGCGGGCGAAAAGCTCGCCATCGTTGGGTCCACCGGCTCGGGTAAAAGCACACTCATTCGCCTGCTCGGGCGATTCTACGACTTCGCCGACGGACAGATTTTCCTCGACGGTTTCGACCTCAATCACATCCATAGCCACGATTTACGCCGCCGCGTGGGCGTGGTCCTGCAGGACTTTCATATATTCTCCGGATCGATAGCCGACAATATCGCCCTCGGTGATCCGGCCATCGGTCGGGAGCAGGTGATTGCATCAGCACGCACGGTGAACGCCCATGATTTTATTAGCGCACTGCCTCAGGGCTACGACACTCAATTAGCCGAGCGCGGGCAAAATCTATCGCAAGGCCAGCGGCAATTGCTCGCGTTCGCTCGCGTGCTGGCAGCAGACCCCGAGATTTTGGTTTTGGATGAGGCCACAGCTAATATCGATACCGAGACCGAGTTGCTGATCCAGAGTGCGTTGCAGAAGCTGACCGCGGACAGGACATCAATCATTATTGCTCACCGCCTACAAACTATTCAGGAAGCGGATCGGGTCTTAGTGTTAAATCATGGCCAAGTAGCTGAACTAGGCCGCCACGAGGAGTTGCTCGCAGCCAAGGGGCTGTACGCTACCCTACACAATTTGCAATTTCGCGACGCCGACCCAGAATAGACCGTAGCCCTAACGTAATTTAAGCATGAACAACGACGTCCAAAAGGCCCCCAA
>TARA_B100000963_G_scaffold361533_1_pt1 | contig 10844 bp, 11 predicted proteins | sample TARA_B100000963 | Tara Oceans TARA_B100000963 (sample SAMEA2622097) | marine metagenome | biome: marine biome (ENVO:00000447); feature: surface water layer (ENVO:00002042); material: "saline water (ENVO:00002010), including plankton (ENVO:xxxxxxxx)" | depth 5 m | reverse complement strand
CCTTTCAAACTTAAAGCTCCAAATCTCGCTGAGGGTACAACCGCAGTTACTGTTCCTATTTTATTGTGATTTTTGTGAAACTGAATTAATTTTCTAATATCAACATTAGCCAGTCCGTCACCATAAGTTAATAAAAAGTTTTCCTCCTTATCTAAAAATTTTTTTAGCCTTAAAAGTCTACCGCCAGTCATTGTGTTCAAACCAGAATAGCAAAATTGGATCTTCCATTTTAATTTTTTTGGTTTCTTTTTTAGGTATTTAAAGTATTTTAAATTTAGTTTATTTAAATTTTCTAAATTAAAAAATTTTTCAATTATATTTCCTTTGTAACCAAGAGCTAAAACAAAGTCATTTATCCCGTATTTTTCATATATTTTAAGAATATGAAATAATATTGGAAACTGGCCAATAGAAATCATAGGTTTGGGCTTAGTTTTAGTTTGTTCAGAAAACCTTGTACCAAAACCACCACATAATATTACTGCTTTCATTTATTTAAGTAAAAATTTTTTAAATATTGTAGCATAAAAACCTCCTAAAAAAATAACTAAGACTTTAAATGAAATATAATAAAAAATAAATTTAAGGAAAATCAGTTCATAATAAAAATTATCAATAAGTATTAATAACATTATCAGATCAATAGATCTAGCTCTATCATCAACAAAGTTTTGAAAAAAATTTTTTAAAAATACTAAAGGATTAAATCCTTTTTTTGAAAAATTATTTTTGCTAAAATTCAATTTATTAAGAAAATTTTTTCTATTCTTGTCCTTCATAAACTCATACATTGTCAAATGATATGAATAATCCTTTAAATCTATTGCTTTTAGGAGAATAATTAAAATTATTAAGAATAAGAAAGTTTCTTCATTATTTTTATTATATAAATAATATCCAAAACCAATTAAAAAACTAAGATATCCTACCTTAGCTCCCCAATGAGCTAAAAGATTTCCTAAATTTGAGGTTTGGTTTTTAATCCGTGCTAGAAGACCGTCAGCCCAATCAAACGAACCTTTTATAAAAAAAAGAAATAAAGATAGTATAATTAAAAAATTATTATCACTTGCTAGAAATAAACCTCCTACCAGGCCAAAGATAATATAAACAAATGTCAAATGATTAGGAGTAATTCTAGTGAATTGTGCAAAGTATACTATTAAAACTGAAGTTTCGATATAAAATGTTGATTTAAAAGCTGTGTAAGGGTTTTTGAGCCAATTATTAAATTCAATTTTTTTCCAAACTTTTCCTTGATGAAAATAATGTAATTTTCTTAATTTGCCCCAATCAAATACCTTATTCCTTTTATAGTTATTTTGTTTAGTCATAATCTTTCTTTAAATTTTTCACTTTCCACCAAGAAAATTTTTTTTGAGGAGTTCTCCAATTATCTCCGTATAAATATTCTAAATATTCCTCTGATAACGTTGGAATATTTATATTAAGATTGTGAAAATTGACAATTTTAAATTCTTTAAGTAATTCCAAGGGTTGCTGGTAACCTACGTTTTTGTAAAAAAAATTTTTTTCGATTAAAAAATTTTTCAAATATGTTGCGGCTGGTTTAAAAATTGATAATTTTTTTATCAAATTTTTATATTTTGAGTTATATACATCAGATAGAGAAATTGCATCTAGAAGTCGCATAAAAATATTTCTCGGTATGCTCCATTTAACAAATGCTATTTTTTCTCCTTCTCTAGTTTTTCCTCTCTGATAGAAATTTATATCAACTCTTCTACCGCCATTTCTATCAAAGGACATTTGTTCATTGCCTCCTTTTATTTCTAAATCTTTCCTATAATTAAAACCAGCGCTTTGTAAAAGTTTAACCACACTATCTTTATTGTTAGTCTCATGCCAAACACAAAAATCAATATCATGATCCCAATCAATTAATTTATTATCTCTAATAATTCCTAAAAGACTCCCTTGACCAATCCAGTAAAAAATATTTTCTCTATCAAGTAATTTTACAACTGTTTCAAAATTCGCGTCTAATGTATTCATTTTTTTTTTTAGTTGAACTTAATATTGCTTTTAATTCTTCCAGAGGTTTATTGCTAGTTCTAGCAAAATTGATTTGAAAATTTTTTATTATTTTTTGAGTTTTGCTCGAATACCACCATGAATTAATTTCTTGGTAGTTCTTCGTATTTAAAAATTTTGCCATTTTCTTTGGATCCTGGAAAAGTATTTTATTCCTCTTTAAAATTGACAAATTTGTTGCTAATTCTCTAGAAGTTTCCTCTTTATATTCAGGGCTGAATATTAGAAATGGAATATTTAAACTTACACACTCAAAAAGTAATGTTGCAGTTGCAGTAGTAAAAATAGTCAAATAAGACTGTTTTAAAGTCTCATGTATATTCTTATCTCTAGTTTCAAGTTTTATATTTGGTTGAAGTTTTAACCAAATGTCTTTTTCAAAATTTATAAAATTATTTATACTCGTATGAGATAAGTTTGATCCCAATCTAACCGTAATATTTTTATAAATGTCTCTTTTTAAATTCCTTAAAAAAATATCTTGACGGCTTATATATCTCTCATAATCGCAAAGGTTTAAACCAGTCCACAAACGAGTATTATACTTTGTTGGAAATTGTTGCATTAATGTAATATTATTTGTTTTTTTAATATTAATATCTTTGGAGATAGTTTTAATATTAGCAAATGTAATAAACTTTTTTTGTTGTCCAATTTTTTTTCCCCATGTCAAAATATAGTCGCTTGTTTTTTTTGAGTAAAAATCATATGAGCAAAACTTCGAAACATATTCTGTACCATGCTGACCATAAATAAGTTTAGCTCCATTTTCTTTTTTTCCAGCGAGCCAAATTTTGAATAAATCATCATAAAAATTACTTCCATTAGTAAAAATTTTTTTAGGGTTATCACTAAACCTCATATAATTTTTAAATTTTTTAGCCTCCTTATATTCCTCTAAATAAAGAGAAGGAATATTTTTAAAAATATTTTTTTTAATAAACTTAATGAAATCATCATCTGTTTTAACAATTTTAGGAACATAATTTCTAAAAGTTTCATTAATCGTTTTTCTAAATTTAAATTCATTTTCACTCGGTAAATTTATTTTTAAAATTTTGTTAGTTTTAACTTGTAGTCGTAATTCATTAAAAATGTTTAGATAAGTAGTGATAATAAAAATTTTTTCTTTTGTTTTTATAAAATTAGATAGTTTAGAAAATAAATTTATCAAAAATATCTTAATATTAAACCTATTTGGTTTTAGACTCATAAAAAAATCTTTATTTGTTGACGTTTTCAAAACTTTTTTTATTTTAATTTTTTTTTTTAATTCTTTAATCAAAGTTATATAAATAAAATGACTCCATTCATCAGATAAGAAAAGTTTTTTTGCCTCTCTTGAATTTTTTGGGAGCATAAAATCTCCATGCTCAGGAGAATAAACTTTGTATTTTCTATCGTTCTTTAATTTTTTAACAATTAAATATTTTTCAAACACAGAAATTAAATATTCGATAAGCCAAATTCCTATAACTTGCTCCCAATATTTTTTTGAATAATTCACATTATGAATTTTGTTAAGCGATGTGTACAATGCTGATAGCATTTTTTCATAAGCTTTGGTTAAATAAATGAAATCTTTTTTTCTTTTCTTTAACTGTCTCCATGGAGAAGAAATAACTTTGAAATTATTTTTATAACGGTTATTAACTTTTTTATCAATTGAGTGCCATTCTCCTAGGAAAATTAATTTTTTTTTATTGTTAGGCAAATTAAATTTTAAAGGTGATGTAATTAGTGTAAATTCTTTATTATGCATTTCAATAAACATCCTTGAATTTCTCGTAATTACCCACGTCAGCAATAATTCCGTTTTCTATGAGATAAATCTTGTCGCAAAATTTCAAAGTGTTCATCCTATGAGAAATCATTACAATTGTTTTATCTGGCAGTGAATTTATGTCCTTTAAAATTTCGTTTTCAGTAAAAGTATCTAGTGCACTAGTAGCCTCATCAAAAATTAATATTTCAGGATTAAAAACTAGAGCTCTAGCAATACCAATTCTTTGAATTTCTCCTCCAGATAAGTTTGATCCTTTTTCAGAGATATTGTGCTCCAGGCCTTTTGGTAATCTCGAAACTAGTTTTTCCAAGTTGCATATTTTTACTGTTTTACTTACTATTTCATTATCAAACTCTTTCTCATTAAGACCAAAAAGTATATTTTGTTTAAAGGTGTGGTTTATAATTGATATATTTTGGGGAATTAAACCAATGAGTTTTTGCCAACTAGCAATTTGATTTTTCTCTAATTTTTTTCCGTCAATATTGATCTGAACTTTATCATTGATTAGAACACCAGAAAATAAGTCTAGCAAAGTACTTTTTCCAGAGCCACTTTTGCCAATTAAACCAATTTTTTGATTTTTTTTAATATCAATATTTATATTTTTAAGCTTAAAATGACTATTAATATTATGTGAAAAGCTCTCAACATTTAATTCTATTTTTTCATTAAATTTAAATTTAGGAGATTTTGAAAAATTTGGAATTTCCTTAATATTCTTTAAATCTGAATGGAGTGTTTTTATTGAAGCATGTGTATATTTTAAATTTTGTAAGCTACCAAATATTCTATAAAAAGATGGAATTATCCTAAAACTTGCTACAAAAAATAATGCTAAAGTTTTTATTATTTCTTCGTTACTTTTGCCATCTAAAAGTAAAAAGAAAAATATCAAAGAAATTAAAATTATTGTAAAAATTTCAAAAAGGTATCTGGGAAGTGAATTAAGAAAATTATAATTAATGTAAATTTTATAAAAATTTGAATTTTGTTTTTTAAATCTTTCTAAGAAGAAATTATGTCTTTTAAAAAAATTTATTTCCTTTCTTGAGTTAAAACCCTCCTGCATATATTTTATTCTATCCTCTTCATAAGCTTGTCTGTCTTTTCCCCAAGTTTTTAAATTTTTTTTAACAAATGAATAATAAATAGTGGCTAAAACCAAAGATGCGATGATTACCAAAAACGAAGGGATGGTTAAAAAATAAACTAAAAATATTAATAGACCAAATAATATAATGCTTTCTAAAATTATTTGAATAAGTGACTGTAAGTGAAGATAAAATAAGTCCATTTCTTTTAAGACATTTCTAAGTAATTCAGAAGAATTTTTATTTGAGTAGGTTGATGGACTAAATGATAGGTATTTTGAATATAGTTTAAATGACAAATTTTCTATAAAATTAAAAACAAAGTTGTGGTGCTTCCAAGAAACAAAAATTGAAAAAAAAGTTTTAAAAATAAAGAAAATTAAGAATAAAATTAAAAATATTTTAAGTGAGTTTTCACCAGAAATAAAAAAACTAGTGAACCAAAAGAAACTATTCTCTTTGGATGAATTTTCAATTTCTAAGAATAAATTTAATATCGGAATAATTATAGCTAAGTTAACCATTTCTAATATAGAAACGACCACAATTAATCCTACCAAGATAAAAAAATAATTTTTTTGGCTTTTGTCAAAAAGATTGAAAATTTTTAACATTTATTTCTTTTCTTTATTAATCTCTAGTTTAAGCTCTTCATATTCTTTCATTTTTTTTTTCATGAAATTTATGGTCAGCTTTGTTTTTTCTGATATCCCCTTTGGAGTTAAGATATAAATATAATTTATTTTGTTAGGATTTTTACTAAAATTATCGATTTTTATCAGACCTTTTGTTTTTAAAGCTTTTAAACAATAATTTAATTTTCCTAAACTAAAACCCAAATCTTTGGCTAATTCTCTTTGTGTAGCTTTAGGATTTTTTTTTATTTTTCTTAAAACTTCAAATTGATCTTCTTTTTTTTCTTTCATGTTCAATTTATGAACATAGTGGCATTATCTTAAAAAAGCAAATAATAATTTAAATTATATTGCTCTATTTTTTTAATAAAAAATTTTCAACATTTTCAAATATAAAGTGACTAATAAACATATGACTTTCTTGTATTCTTGCGGTATTTTTATCAGGTACAATAATCTCTATATTTCCTAATCCCTTACATTTTCCGCCTTTGTTTCCTAAAAAACAAATAGATTTAATATTTTTCAAATTAGCAAATTTTATTACTTTAATAATATTTTTAGAGTTTCCAGAAGTAGAAAAAATAATTAATAAATCATTTTTAGAAGCTAGGGCTTCTAAGTTTCTTTTAAATAGATTATCAAAACCCAAATCATTGCCACAAGCAGTAATTGTAGAGGTATCTTGAGCCAAAGCGATTACTGGATAAGGTTTTCGGTTTACATTAGGTCTTAATCTGATTAAAAATTCTGCAGCTAAATGTTGTGCGTCTGCAGCTGATCCGCCATTACCACAAATTAATACCTTATTACCTTTCTTAAGAGTATTGGTTACTAAATCTATAGCCTTAAAAATAGCTGGGCTTAATTTAATAAGTTTTTTTTTAATTTTGATAGATTTGTCAATAGCATTTTTAAAATTTTTTTTCATTACTGTGCTTTTATATGTGCTCTCAATTTCTCTGCTACAGGTTTTTCTATATCTAATATATCTTTAGTGCCTTGTCCTCTTAGAGCTTTTTCAATTTTTCTTACACTACTAACGAGATCTTTAAATCCTTTGACTGTAAGAGAAGCTGATTGATCGCTTCCGTACATTGTACGATCAACCGTGAAATGCCTTTCCAACGAAGAAATTCCTAAAGCGGCTGCAGCACAAGAAATTGCTAAACCACCTTTTTCATGACCGCTATAACCAACATCACAATTAAATTCTTTCTTTAAAACATTGATTAGATTCAAACTGGCTCGGTCGTCCTCAAAAGGATATGCTGAAATACAGTGCATTAATTCAAATTCACAATTTTTTTTTCTAAAAATATCCACTGCGTCCTTTATATTTTGCATTGTGGACATTCCGGTGCTTATAAAAGTATACTTTTTTTGCTCTGCTACTTTTTCTAAAAAACTTTTATCCACAATCATTGCGGATGCTATTTTATTGTATTTTAAATCATATTTTTTTAAAAAACTTAAACTATTTAAATCCCAAGCTGAGGCAAACCATTTTATTTGTATTTGCTTACAAAATTTGTCTATCTCATCATACTCCTTTTCTTCAAATTCAAGTCCAATTTTTTGCTGTCTATTTGTATTGCCCCATGGGCTTTCTCTAAATTGATTAAGAACTTCTTTACTGTAAACAAGGTCTATATCTCTTTTTTGAAATTTAACTAAGTCTGCACCAGCCTTTTTTGACTCTTCGATCATTTTTTTTGCAAGATCGATGTCACCGTTATGATTTATGCCTATTTCTGAAATAATTTTTATCATTTTATCTAGTCATTAAATTTATATATTTAAGATCATCAAAACCATCTATATCGGAGTTTAATTCATTAATTACACAAGGTAAAACTTTATCTCCATGTAGTATTTTCTTTTTTATATTTTTGGTGCAAACTATATCAATATATCCATTTGGTAAGTAAGTTTTTTCAAAATTTTCTTTTGGCTTATTAAATTTATCAAGGCTAAAATCGTTATTTATAACTGAGCAAAGTCTATTTTTTCTTATCTTCATAGTTTTTTGTGTAGGGTTAGTCATAATATTTACTGAACGCATAGAAGTAATTTTTTTTTTATTTCTTTTAAATAATTCAATTCCTTTTTTCAAAGTTTTCAATTTTCTTAATGGAGAGGTAGGTCTCAAATGAATAAAAAAATCAGGTGGGGTTGAACCAATTTTTTTTAAATGTAACAAAAAATCTCTAAAAACTTCTAAGTCAGTTGTATTGTCTTTTGAAAATTTTTTTGGTCTCAAATGTAAAAAATTAGCTCCAAACTTTTTAGCAATATTTAGATATTTTCTAGAGTCTGATGAAACTACAATTTTACCTAGCTTCAACTTTTTACCTACAATTATAGAGTGAGCCATTAAGGGCTTGCCTTTAAAGTTTATTATATTTTTGTTCTTAATCGTTTTTGACCCAGACCTAGCAGGGATAAAAACCCAAAAGTTTTCTTTTTTTTTCATAATTTAAGCTATTTCTCAAATTAATAGCAGTATTTAACTATAACCTATTTGTTCAATATTTGAACATTAATCAAAATTAATATATTAATCAATCATAAATTGAAAAAATTATGAATGTGCTTATTTTAGGTTTAGGGTCAATTGGGCAAAGACACTTAAGAAACTTAAGAACAATTGACAAAAAAGTAAAATTCTTCACTTTAAGAAGAAAATACACCACACCTTTTTTAAACAATAAGAACCAGGTTGTAAAAGGAAAGATAGAAAAAGCATATAATATAAAAAATTTTAAAACGTTTAAAGAAATTAAAAATATTGATGCAGCTTTAATTTGTACACCTTCAAAATTTCATATATCAGAAGCTATAACCCTGCTTAAAAAAAATATTCATCTTTTTATAGAAAAGCCGCTAGGTTCAAGTTTAAAAGATATTGATAAACTAAAAAAAATAATCTTGAGCAAACCTAAAATCAAAACAATGATGGGATTTCAATTAAAATTTAATCCATTAATTCTCAAATTAAAAAAATTAATTGAGAATAACGCGATAGGAAGAATTTATAGTTGCCATGTTCATCACGGTGAACATATTAGTGATTTTCACCCATATGAGGATTACAAGATATCGTATGCAGCTAGAAAAAGTTTAGGTGGAGGAGTTGTCCTAACACAAATCCATGAAATTGATTATTTATTATTTTTATTTAAGAATTATAAAATTAATATTATGAAATCTTTTTCAGCAAAAATTTCTAATCTTAAAATTGATGTTGAAGATGTTCTAGAAGCTTATTTGAAACTAGAGAATAAAAAAAAACACGAAATTTTTTGCAATTTACATCTTAATTTTTTTGAACGCCCAAAAAAGAGAGAGATCAAGTTATTAGGAGAAAATGGAAAAATTGAGTGTGATTTAAATAAACTTGAAATTAATATTTTTAAGAATAAAAATTTAAAAAGCATAAAATTTAATATCGATCGAAATGAAATTTTTAAGGATGAACTAAAATATTTCTTAAAATGTATAAAAAACAAAAAAAAAATTAGTAGTGATTATAATGTTTTAAATGGAATCAAATCACTAAAGATTGCTTTAAAATTAAAATGAGATTGCTTAAAAATAGTTCAAAAAAAATTAAATACTCTTTTGTACTAGGAAGATTTTCAAAAAAAATTGGGAACAAGTATCAACATTTTCCAATAGATAATTGGCACAGTGAATTAGCGATAGCAAAAAAATTTAGTTTCGATGGAGTAGAATGGATAATATCCGATTATTCTAATCCTATATTTAATGAAATATATTTAAATGACATTATAAAAAGATTTAAAGCTAAGAAAATGATTATAAACTCAATTTATTTTGATTTAATCATGCATGACCCACTGCATAAAATATCAATGAAAAATTTTAAATGGTTAGTTCATAAAATTAGAAATGTCCAAAATAAAACAAAAATTAACAGAATTACTTTACCAGTTGAAGAAAAATGTCGATTTCATAATGATCTTGAAAAAAAATTAACAATTAAAAAACTAAAATATGTTCTCAAAGTACTAGGCAAAAAATCCAGAATTAGCATTGAAACTGATATTCCCGTTAAAAGTTTAGAAAAATTACTAATTATTAGAAGTTTGAAAAATTTAGGTTTATTATTAGATGTCGGAAATATAAGGGCAAACAACTATGATATGCTTACTTATATTAAAAAATTTTCAGATAAGATTTTCGGAGTGCATATAAAATATAGAGATAAATCTTTTGGGAAAAGTAAAATTTTACCAGCTAAATTCTTTGAATTAAAAATTTTAAGGGATAGTATTCAGAATTTGAAAAAATTAAATGACTTGACGTTTCAAACTTTTCGTTCGGATAATAATTTTAAATCAGATATGAGAAAATCAATAAAAAATTTTAATGAAATATTCAAAAAAAAATAAAATAGCCCTTATAACGGGTGCAGGGGGGCTTATGGGAAAATACCACGCAGAGGCTTTAGCTGAAGTTGGTTATAATTTAGTTTTAATTGATCTAAACATTGCAAAACTTTTAAAATTAAAAAAACTTTTGAGTAAAAAATTCAAAAAACTCAAATTTTATTGTTTCAACTGCGATATTACATCTGAAAAACAAGTAAAGAATTTAAAAAAGAACTTGGATGAAAACAAACTATTCATAAGTTGTCTAGTCAATAATGCCGATATTAATCCAAAAATGATTTCGAGTAATTCTAAGATTAAATCAAATTTCGAAGATTATAAATTAGATATTTTAAAAAGAGAGATTAGTGTAGGTATATTTGGAACATTTAATTGTAGTAAATTATTTGGTTCTGCAATGGCAAAGAAAAATGACGGTATCATCATAAATGTCTCTTCAGACCTTGGGGTTATAGCACCAGATCAAAGAATATATGATAAATCTGAAAATATTTTAAATGTAAAAAATTTTAAACCTATAAGTTACTCAATCTCAAAACATGCTTTACACGGTATAACAAAATATCTTTCAACCTATTGGGCTCACAAAAAAATCAGGGTGAATACATTGGTTATGGGCGCAGTTTTTAACAATCAATCAAGAACTTTAGTTAAAAATTTGCAAAAAAGAATTCCCTTAGGGAGAATGGCCAAAAAAAATGAATATAAGAAAGCAATTCAATTTTTAGCGAACAAAGAAAATTCCTACATGACAGGACAAAAATTAATTGTCGATGGCGGTAGAACAATTTGGTAATTATCCGATTTTTTTCGAAAAATTTTTTTCAGTGCATAAATCAAGCCAATTGAGCTATTA
>TARA_B100000963_G_scaffold335212_1_pt1 | contig 10850 bp, 9 predicted proteins | sample TARA_B100000963 | Tara Oceans TARA_B100000963 (sample SAMEA2622097) | marine metagenome | biome: marine biome (ENVO:00000447); feature: surface water layer (ENVO:00002042); material: "saline water (ENVO:00002010), including plankton (ENVO:xxxxxxxx)" | depth 5 m | reverse complement strand
CGTTTTTTTACATCAAATATCTCAAAACCGACTGCATAATTTGAATCCTGCTTAAAGTAAAGATATTCGAAGCCAGCACCATTAAACATCTCCTCTAAAATTCCTGCTGAAATCATAATGTGATGATCATTTTTTGGGGATAAATGATAATCAAATTGGGCTCTACCGATAAATATGCCCTCATTAAAGTTTTTAAGATACTCTTTTATATCAGATCTTACTTGAGCTGGATAAGTATCCACGGGAGGATATTTAAGATCATCAAAATTATCTGCAAGAGAGTATTTTATATTTGAAGAGAAAAAGAAGTTTTCTAACAAGCTATACTCGCTTATATTTTCTACCATTAATGCTCCCTTAAAGAATTCTTCTCTTGAAGCCAGGAAAGGTCTTAATGACAGCCTAGTATTAGTCTTAAATTTCTTTTTAGCCTGTCTCTGATATATTAGCTTTGCACTCCTTTCAAAATCCTCATCATATTCAGATCTTGCTTTAAGGTCTGCGATCCTAAGATCTGCTTTTACAGGCTTATCAAACCCTGCATTAGAGGAAGCTTTTTTAATTATTTCATCGACTATATTTAAATTAGGATGTACAAATTGAGTCATTTCAATGCCTATTTGATCGGCTCCTTCAAGAATCTTATTTACTCCAATCCCATTTTCGTTGAGGTTTCTTATAAATCTTACATATTTACTGTCAGTGTCTCTATGTTTAGATTCTTTATATTTATATTTAGGTTTATTTTCTTTTGAATTATTCTTATAAGAGAATCTTATAGATGTATAATTCCCCCTTTCAGATGAGACACCGATTGTAAGATTCTTAGATAAATTAAAGTCAAGTCCGAATGAAAAATCTTGTCTTGCCTCCTCATATCCAACAAAGCCTGGAGTAACAGTAGTATCATATTCAACCTTTATTAAAAATTTCTCATTTAATGCATGCGCAATACCAAAAAAAGGTGAGACTGTCTGGCCAGAAAAATATTTTGAGGCTTGAAATTGTCCTCCATTATCCTCAGTTCCTATAGGTCTATCATAAAAATTATCTACTAGTTTTCCCAGAGGATTATTGAATTCATTTGGGGAGCCATCAAGCTGACCCCAACCCAACCCAAAATGAAAATCAGTTTTATTAACTCCATAACTTGCAACGATATATTCTGAGCTAAATAAACCGGTCCCAGCTATATCATTTAATCCAATAGCTATTGCTGGTAGAACACCCTCTTCTTTCAATCTGATCTTGAAATTAAATCCTTTATCTTTATAGTCTTGATTACAAACAGGATCAAAATCAACATTACAATATGGCTTGTCTTGAATATTGGTATAAAAAAAAGAGGCTTCAAGCCAATCAAATGGATAAGAAGTCATGGATATCTTTTGGACAGGAGTTCCATCATAAAGAGTTATCCCATATGAGGATTCGTCATAGATTCTTGCTGTTGGCATATTTACCAAACCAATAACACCATGATTATTAAGAGAATTATAAGTAAAGCTATCTGATATAGTTGGTTGACTTAAAAAGGCTAACAGAAAATATATAGAGATATATTTCTTCATCTAGTTTTAGAATTAATTACTAGATAAATTATCAAGAGCCGCAGCAGAAAATGCCAGATCAGACAAAATGTTTGTGTAAGGAATCAATGCTTGTAAAGCAGAATTTTGAATAATGATTTTTCTTGGCGCTACTATTGTATCCCCAGGCTCTAAATTAACATTTTTAACAAAAATGTTTCTATTTACTTTTTGAACCATGCCATTTGCTTTTATAACATATACCCTTCTTTTATCCGCAGTTTTTTTAAAACCACCTGATTTATTAATTGCAGATTGCACAGTAATTTTTTTTGAATATTCAATTGCAACTGGATTAAGGACTTCGCCAAGAATAATTATCGAATTTGGATTCTTGGGAACAAAAATTATATCTCCATCAAATAAAATTGTGTCAGATGAGGTTGAAGATTCAGGAGAGAAATTTCCTGTTAATCTTCCAAGATCTTCAGGATCAATTGTGTCAGAAATTTTTTGAATAAAATCTATTTGATCAGCGCTTTCTCCACTTTGCATGTTCAATAAAGCTGCTTTATTTAAACTGTCCTGAGCAATTTGCATTGATTTAAGTTGTCTTTCTCTAATTATTTCTCTAGTTAAACTTATACCCTTAAGGTAGGCTTGCGGTTTAAATGACCCAACTAACTCATACAAATCCTGAACGGTGGAATTATCATTTAGTACATATGTTCCCGGATAATCTACTGCTCCACTAATTTTTACTGAAATGAGATTATTTGTTGGCGATTTAAAAGAAACAGTATGATACTTTTTTGCAATAAATTTCATTTCTTTATAATCATAATTTAGAACAATATCTTCTAGGGGACTTATATATGTAGCCTTTTTGTCAACATCACTCATGTCTAAGCCCAGCAGATCCACAAACGATGAAATAGTAAATTCCCCGTAAACAGGCATTCTAAAATTTCCCTGTTTATGATTTATTAATAATTCATAGTCAGATATCAATGAGTTTGTTGTTTCGCTTACTGGATATGATCTATCAGAAATGTTTGCAAAATAAACTTTGGAGTTAGGCATTAATAAGATGTTCTTATATGTACTTGGGTCGTTTAAACTGAATAAGACAGTAGATTTGAGTAATTTGTCTTCATCAAATTGTTCCAAAACACCTAACCATGGATAGGTATCCACAAAATTTAAATTAGCAATTAAATCCTCTAGACTTCTATATTTTGTAACATCATAGAAGCCAGGCTGTTCAACAGCACCAAATACTTGGATATTAGAATTATCTTCGCTTACATAGTTAAAAACCTCTACAGCCAATGCATTTTGTAGACTGTGATCAAGGTTATTTATATTTTTTTTCACTACAGAAGCTTCTTTCAAATCTAAAAAAGATACAGATATATTTGATTTATTTGATGTTTGATTAAAGCCAAGAGCAAAGTCTATAGCATCTTTCAATGTTTCCCCTTCTTTAATCTCATATATAGCAGGCCGCTTTACATCACCGCTAATTTCAAGAAACTGAGAGGCTGCATTGACTAATAAAGTGTCGCCAGCCTCTATAGTTAGGTCTTTAGATCTATCTCCTTTAATTAGTAAATCATATAAATCAAATGAGTAAAACTCTTTATTATTTCTTATTAATTTAATATCTCTAAGCGAGCCTATTTCGGAGATTCCTCCAGAGTAAGCTAGTGCTCCAGTAATAGTACTGAAGGGATTTATAAGATAGGTACCTGGAGTCTTTACTGCGCCAACTATTGTTATTTTTTTGGCGCTTAAGTTTTGCAATGATATATCGATATTTACACCAATATATGATTGTTCAATTAAAAGCGATAGTTTTTCTTTAACTTCTTGCAAGCTTAATCCAACAACAGAAATAGCTCCAAGCTCAGGAAATAAGATTGTCCCATCTAACTTTACATTTAAGTTGAATATTCCATCCTTTGAACCTGATAAAATTACCGTAAATTGATCTCTTAAAGAAATTTTATAGTCATTGGGCAGAGGAAGATCTCCAACTGCTGTCAGGGATGTTGGAGTTGATGAAAAGAAATCATAGCCATATTTTTTACCAGAAATTTTGTTTGCATCCTCAACATTTTCTTTAGCAATTAAAGACTCGTCCAAAACTGGTAATTCTTCAACTGGTAATTCATTACTATTCTGGCCTGCATATACATCTTTTGCCATCTGGATTTGTTCAGGGCTAAGTTGAGATAAAACTGAGGTGTCTATAGCTTGAGTATAAATATCAAAAGAGAAAGTTAAGAGAACTATAAATGGATATTTGATGATGTTTTTCATAAAAGAAAAGTTATTGTAAATATTTTACATTTATTTTTTAAATATAGTAATTGCGATTCATAATTTTTGTTGATCCAATCCAGGTATAGAAATGCCTCCTAAATTTAAAATTGGCTTTAAAAGCTTATTTACACTCTTTTTGATTTCCTCTTCAGACAATGTATTTAAAGATGATTGAAATATTAATCTCACACCAACCTTAATCTCTCGGAGCTTTTGATTTTGATAAAAATCAAAAATAAATGCATCCTTGAGATTTTTGTCATTTAGATCTTCTAAATGCTCAATAAAAGCGGGATATTTATTAAAATCTTTAATTAGGAAAGAAAAATCTCTAGTGCTTGATGGAAATTCAGAAACAGGTTGATATTTAATAAAATTAACTAGGCCAATGCTTGGCTCTATATATTCAAATACATGCTCCGGTAATTCATTAATTGATATTTCTAAAAAAAAGATTCTGTCTTTCTTTTTAGTTTTCAGTTCTGATCTATGAATTTCTTCAATGTGAAGAGCTTGCATATCTTGATTTTGATTAAATAGTTCAGTTAGATAATCACTATCAAGTTTTTTAGAAAAATCTAGGTAATTGTTGCCTCTTTTCCCACTTATAATTATACCTAGTTTTTTTTCATGATTAATTTGATTCTCATTAGTATAGATGTCACTAATTTCAAATAATTTTATTGAATCTTTCTGTCTTCTTTCGTTATAGAGAAGATTCTCTAATAATGAATCTTTCAAGCAAGTTCTAAGGTTGCTCCTATTTGAGTCTAATGGATTATCAATAGATATAGATTTCTCATTTTTATTTTCAGTAAATGGAAAATTTATAACCTCTGAGAAACCATTATTAATGAGGTAATTTTTTAGTCTGTGAGAATCATCAAAACTATCGTCTACATTTTTTATGATTTCAAGAGAGTTACTTTCTATGTTGTTGTAACCAATAATTCTCGCAATTTCTTCAGCTAGATCATTTTGTGATAGAACATCATGTCTATATGAAGGAACTATAATTTCTTTTTCAATCGCAAAGCCTATCTTGCTCAAATATGTTAGATATTCTTTTTCATCTAAATCTATTCCCAATATTCTTCTAATTTCTTCAATATCAATAGGTATCCTAACTTTCTGAAGTTCAGTATCTCCAAATGTTTGAATTTTTATACCTTTTAGGTTTGTATGATCTTTTACTATTTGGATAAATCTTCTAAGAACATTTTCTTGTGCTTCAATATCAACACCTCTTTCAAATTTGTGCGCTGCTTCAGAATTAAGATTATATCTAACACTTTTTCCAATAATTACTTCAGGTTCAAAAAAAGCACACTCAACAAGAACTTTTTTTGTTTGTCTTACGCAAGCTGTGGACATACCTCCCATTACTCCAGCAAGACTAATAACATTATTATCTAAAGAGAAAACACAATTTTTACCTGAAAGATCAATATTTGATCCATGAAGAGATTTGAAAGATTCATAACAAGTTTTATTTTCAAAAATTAATTCATTATTAATAGTCTCTGCATCAAAGCAGTGCGTCGGCTGACCCAGTTCATAAGAAATATAATTAGAAATATCTGTAAAAAAATTAGTTTTATTACTACCATTAATTGAAAAATAGTTCTCAAGGTAGGGTTCATAATTATCTGGGGTACTTTCAATCTCTATCTCCAAAAAACTAATCTTTGGACAAGCTTGAGTAGATAAATTTTTAAAATTTAAGTTAAGCGGTTCTATGTCTCCTTCAAAAAATTTGAAGGGTTCTTTTTTCACAAAAAATACATTAAGGTCTCTTGCTAATCCATTTAATGACAAACAGTCTCCTCGGTTGGGAGTAAATTCCATATGAAACGTATTGCCATCAATCTCATGCTCATGACCAAGCTGAAAAAGTTTTTCTGATAAGATTTCTTTAGATGGTTTTTCAGATAGGAAGTTTAATAAATCTTGGTATATAAACTTCATTTAAATTGACCCAAGAAATCTAAATTTGATTTATAAAAATCTCTAATATCATTTACACCATATTTAAGCATGGCTATTCTTTCAACGCCAAGACCAAAAGCAAGTCCACTATATTTTTTTGAGTCAATATTACAGTTTTTTAAAACTTTTGGATGAACGATTCCGCATCCAAGTATTTCAAGCCATTTTCCACTATCAGATAAAATATCTACCTCAGCAGAGGGCTCTGTGAATGGAAAATATGATGGACGGAATCTAATCTGTATATCTTTTCCAAATAAATTTTGCAAAATTTTATGAATAAGGTCTTTTAAATTAGCAAAGGTAACATTTTCATCAAGATAAATTCCTTCTACCTGATGAAACATTGGCAAATGAGTTGCATCATCATCTTTTCTGTAAACCTTTCCAGCGGAAGTAAATGCTAATGGCGGCTTTGTCTTAAGCATACCTCTGATCTGAACTGGAGAAGTGTGTGTCCTTAAAACTTTGCTTTTGTTTTCAATATAAAAAGTATCATGCATTTGTCTCGCTGGATGAGACTTCTTTATATTAAGCATATCAAAATTGAACTCCTCACTTTCTATTTCAGGACCATGAATTTCTTGAAAACCAATTTCTGATAAAAGATTTAAGAGAAAATCTTTAGTTTGATTTATTGGATGAAGCGAGCCCAAAGTCTTTTTGACTAAAGGTGGCTCTATTTTGTCCATATTAGACATTGAGCATCTATTTTACAGCGGTTTTAGAAATTTTCTCAAAAGTTGATGCATCGTTAATGGCTAAGTCAGATAATATTTTCCTATCAATAATAATATTCTTTTTTATTAGTCCATTAATAAGTTTTGAGTATGGAATGCCCAATCCTCTGGAAGCAGCATTAATTCTGGAAATCCACAAAGACCTGAAAGACCTCTTCTTATTTTTTCTATCTCTAAAAGCATATTGCATTGATTTGATATTAGATTGTTTTGCAGTCTTATAAAGTCTGCTCCTTGCACCGTAATGACCCTTTGTAGAGGTAAGAACTTTTTTATGTCTAGCTTTTGCTGTTTTTGCTTTTGTTACTCTTGGCATATTACTTATTGATAAGTCTTGAAGCCATTTTTAACATTATGCCTTCAAGTTTATTTAATCCTCTGTTATGTCTTTTTCTTTTGGTAGATTGTTTTGATAATATATGATTTCTGTGAGCGCTTCTGCTCTTGACAGATGATCCTGTCTTTTTAAAACGCTTTGAAGCTCCGGAATGTGTTTTTAATTTGTATCCCATTATTAGTACCAAAAAAATCTAGTTATTCTTCTTAAGAGGGGAAAGAACCATTAAAAGCTGTCTTCCTTCAAGAGAAGCTTCCTGATCAACCTGAGCAATATCTGCCAACTCATCCCTGAGCCTATTTAGAAGCTCAAGCCCAAGATCACTATTAAGAATCTCTCTTCCTCTAAATCGGACGCTTATTTTAGTCTTATCTCCGCCAAGAATAAAGCTTTTAATCTTTTTTAATTTTATATTGTAATCGCCTACATCAGTAGAAGGTCGAAACTTTATCTCTTTAACAGAAGTCTTTTTAAGCTTACCTTTTGAAGATGATATATTTTTTTTCTTTGCAAATACATGCTTGCCATAGTCCATAAGCTTACATACGACTGGATTTGCATCAGACGGTGATACTTGAACCAAATCAAGAGTGGCAGCCTTAGCTGAATTTAAGGCTGAATCAATCGAAACTAAGCCTTGTTTCTCACCATTAGAACCAATAAGCATAACTTCGGTAGCCCTAATTTTTTCATTAATAGGAGTAGTGTTTTTCTTTTGAGAAGCTATGATGATACCTTTTGAAGATTAAAACAGACTGCAAACATTAAGCATTTAAAACAATGTTGTTTATTTGTGATGGTTTGATGTTTATCATTATTTTGAGAAAGATTTTATACTAATTAGCCTATTACGCAATAAAATTTTATCTAGGGCTGAAGAAATTGATGCCTCCAGACAGCATCATTCTTTTCAAAAACCTCTCTTTTATTGATTCTTGATTCATGCCCCTCCCAAAATTCAAAATAATATGGAATGAACGAATAGCCACCCCAATATTCAGGGCATTTTTTTAAATCATCTCTTTCTAATGATTTATTAAAGTTTTCTTTCACTTGGTTATAAGAATCAATTGGCTTTGATTGATTGGATGAAATAGCTAATGCATTTTTTTCTTTCGATCTTTCAAAAAAATATTTTTGATTGAATTCCTTGGAAGTTTTTTTTATTTGAGCCTTCATTCTAATCTGAATATTAATACTAGACCAATATAATAGTGCAGCTATTTGATTGTGAGAATTAAAAGAAGATGCTTTTGAAGAGGAGTAATTACTAAAAAAAATAAATTCATCATTTGTAATAAATTTCAGATTCACGTATCTTGAATCAATCTCGCTTACCTGCTTGTTATAGGAAGAAATTGAAATGGCCTCAATACCTTTTTGACCTGCATCAATAGCCTCATCATATTTCTCTTTAAAAAGTTGATAAGGTATTTCTTGGTTTAAGTTATTAAATTTAATCATTGTATTAATTTAAGCAGCTTACCTTATTACTAATTTAAATTTTTATCAACAAAGCCTATAAATAAAAAAAGCTAAATAATATACCTTTTTATTTAGGGGGATGTGGCCTTATAACAATTATTTAAATAAACTCTCTGGCAATCTAGGAATCCCAATAAATGCCTTATTAGCTATAGTGCTTGATGGAAAGATTACTACCCAAGCTGTAACAAAAATGATTTTAATGTATAACCAAAGTGTGTTGTTTTTGGCAAACCAAATCTCTAAATCACTTTTATAAGGGATGATGTGTTCCCTGTAAAATACCATTGGTTCATCAAGATCAGCCAAGTAACGTTCTTCATCTCTAAAAACAATGGATCCAATTCCAGTCAATCCAGGTCTAATCATATTTAGTTTCTCACGCGCCTCCTCTGGATAATAAGCATACGTATTTAGCACCATAGGCCTGGGGCCAACCACACTCATATCACCTATAAAAATATTCCATAACTGAGGCAGTTCATTTAGTTTTGTTTTCCTTAGAAACTTTCCGAAAGGAAGTACTCTGGGATCCTCTCGGACTGTTATCTCACCCGCACCAATGTTTGGGCTATTTTTTAACATTGTCGCGAATTTATATAAACCGAATGACTTACCTCCACGACCAACTCGCTCCTGAATATAAAAAATCTCACCTTCTCCCGTAAATCTCAAAATAACTACTACTGGGAGTAGGAATGGCATCAGAACCACTAACGCCAAAAAACTAAGCAAGATATCTAAAATTCTTTTCATTGCTTTTTTATCTTAGCTAGAACAGTTTCTGGAGTCTCAAAACCACCGTACTCTGGAGACTGGTCAGAGGTAAAAAATGCACGATACCAATCAACAGTCAAACTAACAGCTTTTTTCCAATCAATGCTAGGTGAATAACCAAAGTGTGACTTTGCTTTATTGATGTTTGGGGAACGTCTTGCAACCGAACCCGGGTAAGTCATTGCTGCCTCATACTCCTCTTTATAGCCCATTAGGTTTCCTATGTAGGTAGTTAGAGTTTCCATATTAATTTCGTCTTGCTTGCCTATATGATAAATTTCACCTGCCGCCCTATCACTCTCCATAGCTCCTACTGTGCCCATAACGGCATCATCTATATAACAAAATGCTCGTGTTTGATCATGACCATAAATTTTAAATGGGGACTTTTCACCCTTAACGAAGCGCTCAACAATGTGTGGAATCGCATGACCAAAGCCCATTTCTGGGCCAATGATATTCTGATACCTAACAATGGTGCATTCGTAATCATATGCCTCAGCTGAATGAATAAAAGCGGATTCACCATGCATTTTTGTCATGGCATAGGTCCAACGAGGGTGCTTTATGTCTCCAATACATAAAGGTACATTCTCCGAGGTAGGAATCTCTATGTTAAATAAATCTGATGTACCTGCATAGTTTTCACTGGATGAAGAAAATAATAATCTTCTAACAGGATTTCGAGATATCCAATCCAGAGTATTCATCGTTAAAAGCGTATTTATTCTGATGACATCTTGAGGAAATTTTAACGTACGGTTGACGCCTACCACAGCGGCCAACATATAAACCTCATCAAAACTTTGATTTAGGTTATCAAAAGCAGAAATATCAGTGAAATCTGCTAACACAGCTTTGAAACGATCACATCTACTTTCATCCTTAGATATTTCATGCCAATTAGAACCTTCCTTAATATCAGCTGCAGTAACATTGCAATCTTCCCTATTCACGAGAAACTCAACAATATTTCTACCAATAAATCCTCCACCGCCTAATACCAATACTTCCTTCATTCTTTTCCCCGAAATAATTACTTTAAATCACCACGCCCTAGGACGGATACTTTGTGTTTGCTTTGTAAAATCGATAACTGCTCTTTATCGAACAAGCCAATAGTATCGAAAATTAACGCCGGATTTAATTCCATCAATTTTTCAGTCGTTGATTCTAGCTTGTATTGACTATGACCCGCAGATACAACTATTAGATTAGTAGTTGAATCAAGCACGGCGTTTAAATCGGTCTCAACGTTACACTTCTGCTCTTCCCAATATGAAACAAATGGATCATGTAATGCTATTTTTGCTCCAGTCTCTCGAACCATTTCCACTAACTGTTCAGCTGGAGAAAAACGAGTATCGCCAACATCTCCCCGATATGACACACCTAGAAAAACAACCTTTTTATCACTAACATCACCGAACACTTGTTCAAGTCTGCTAAAAGCAAACTTCGGCATTTGGTCATTAACAGATACACCTTGAATGCTCATTTCAAGATCTGACATAGATCCAAAGTGAGATTTACGCGCCCAGCTTGCAAGCAAAGGATCCTTTGTTAAGCAATAACCACCAACACCAATACCCGGAAACATCAAATTAGCATGCGTTGGCCGAGCTCTAATAGCCTTAACTATTGCATATAAATCGACGCCAGCCT
>TARA_B100000963_G_scaffold72164_1_pt1 | contig 10851 bp, 10 predicted proteins | sample TARA_B100000963 | Tara Oceans TARA_B100000963 (sample SAMEA2622097) | marine metagenome | biome: marine biome (ENVO:00000447); feature: surface water layer (ENVO:00002042); material: "saline water (ENVO:00002010), including plankton (ENVO:xxxxxxxx)" | depth 5 m | reverse complement strand
GATTGTGTTTTGCCAACAAGATCTGGAAGAACAGGTTTAGCTTTTACATGGAATGGCAGAATAAATGTTAAAAATAGTAAATATCAAAATGATAATTCTCCAATTGATAAGAATTGTGACGTTTTTGAATTAAACAAGTATTCGATGAATTATTTAAATCATCTTTTTAATACTAATGAGATCCTAGCCTCAATGATATTGACTCTCCATAATATTAATTTTTACCAAGAACTTATGAAATCAATTCGAATTAATATTCAAAAAGGCACCTTTGATGAATTTCATGATAAATACATTGATAAGTTGTAAATATTTGAAAAAATTTGTCAAAAATGTCATTTGAAATATATAAATTTATCTGTATATAACATCAACAATTCTTTGATTTGTGGGCCGTTAGCTCAGTTGGTAGAGCAATTCCCTTTTAAGGAATGGGTCGATGGTTCGAGTCCATCACGGCTCACCATAATCTTAAGAGAATTTAATTGGTGGATAATCCACTATAATTTTATTTGTCCATTCATTAATTTTTTTTATTCGATTATCTGCTGAAGGATGTGTGCTCATAAACTCTGGTGTCTCTTTACCTTTATTAAATTCTTTCATTCTTTCCCAAATTTTTACAGTTTCTCTAATATCGTAACCTGATAGAGATGAAAAGATCATTCCTAAATAATCTGCTTCGCTTTCTTGTTTTCTTGTAAAAGGATTCATTATTCCAAGTTGAGATAATAAACCTACTGTATTCATGCCAGTTGCTCTATTTACTTGAGATAATTTTCCACCTGTGAAAATATCTAATAATTGTGTTCCGGTATTTAAAAGAGCACCTCTACTAGCTCTTTCAACAGAATGTTTTGCAACAGCATGTGCTATTTCATGACCCATTACAGCCGCTAATCCATTTGTATTTTTAGTAACTTCTAGAATCCCGGTGTAAACAGCTATTTTACCTCCTGGCATACACCAAGCATTTCTTACATTTTTATTTTCAATTAAAATATATTCCCAATCAAAGTTTGCTGTTGGGTCATTTTGTTTTGAGGCGTAAAAATATTCACTAATAGAATCCTCCATTTTCTTTCCAATATTTTTTATCAAATTAAGAGTTTTCATGTCTTTACTTAATTTTTCTTTTTCTTTTACCTTTTCGTAAATTTGAGCAGCTTGCGCGTTGAGTTTAGACTCAGGTATTATTTTAAGCTGTTTTCTTTCAGTTATAGGTGCAGAAGAACAAGAGTTTAAAAGAAGTCCTCCACAACCACAGCCGACATAAGACAAAAATTTTCTTCTATTCATTTTACTATAACATTGATATTATATTAATTAATGAATCTAAATAATAAAATATTATTATTACTTTTCATAGTGGCAATTTTGTTTGTAATCTACTCAAGTTTTAATTAAATTTATGTCGAATAGTAAAAAGAAAAGATCATTTGCACTAATTTTGAGAAACTATTTTATAACCGGAGTAGTTGTACTTATACCTATAGGAATCACCCTATATTTAACAAAATTTTTCATAGGAATTTCATCTAAAATTATTCCTCAAAATATTAATCCAAACAATTACTTACCATACGCAATTCCTGGTCTCGAAATATTGATATCTGTAATAATTATTACTATTGTTGGTGGTTTATCTTTATCTTTTTTAGGAAAAAAAATTTTAAAATTAATAGACGATTTATTTAAAAGAATTCCTTTTTTAAGAACTATTTATTCAGCTATTTTACAAATGACTGAGACTTTTTCTAACAGTAAAAATGATAAAAAAAGTGTTGTCTTAGTTGAATATCCTAGAAAAGGAGTTTGGGCTGTTGGATTTGCTACTAAAGAAAATAAAGGGGAAATGGCTACAAAGACTAATCAAAAACTTATCAGTGTTTTTGTTCCAACTACGCCAAATCCTACAAGTGGTTTTTTATTAATGTTCCCATTAAGTGAAGTTATTTATTTAGATATGACATTTGAGGAAGCATCTAAGTTTATTGTGTCTGCTGGTACTTCTACAGGAAAAGATTAAGCAATATCGTTTATAATATCTGCTCTATCATAAAGTTTTACAAGAGGTTTAAATTTACTAATATCCTCATTTGATCTTTCTATTCTTCTTATTTCTTTTTCAGCTAGAATAAAAAGATCTTTATTGTGAATAGGGTCAGCTAATTTAAAATTTTTAAGTCCACTTTGTTTAAAACCTAATATATCGCCAAAACCCCTAATATTCATATCTTCCTCTGAAATTACAAATCCATCATTTGAATTTTTTAAAATATTTATCCTTTTTTTTGCATTTTCACTAAGATTTGATTTGAATAAAAGTATGCAAGTAGACTCTTTATTGCCTCGTCCCACACGCCCCCTTAACTGATGTAATTGAGACAGACCAAATTTATTAGCATTTTCTATTATAATTACATTTGCGTTAGGAAAATCAATACCAACTTCTATTATTGTTGTAGAAACTAATATCTTAAATTTATTTTTTAAAAAATTTTTTAAAATTTTGTTTTTTTCCTCAATATCAGTCTTTCCATGTAATAAAGATACATCATTAGGAAATAATTTTTTTAAATATTCAAATTTTTTAATAGCAGAGCTATGATCAATTCTTTTTGACTCTTCTATCAGCGGACAAACCCAAAAAATTTGATTACCTAAATCTATTTCTTTTTTGATGAATCTTATTATATCATCAATTTTATCCTCTAATTTACTGAAAGTTCTTATTGGTTTCCTAGATTTTGGTTTTTCACGAATAATTGAAATATCCATATCACCATAAATGGTCATTGTTAAAGTTCTAGGAATTGGAGTTGCAGTCATTAACAATATATCACAGTTATTACCACCCTTATCAGATAATTTTTTTCTTTGATTTACTCCAAATTTATGTTGTTCATCGATAATTATTAGCCCAAGTTTTTTAAAAATCACTTTTTTTTGAAATATTGAATGAGTACCAAAGATAATATCAATTTTTTGTGATGTTAAGTCTTTTAATATTTCTTTTTTTTCTTTATAATCAGTTTTTCCAGAAACTAATCTTATATTCAAATAATTCGAAAAAATTTTATTGGCTAAATTAAAATGCTGCCTAGCTAATATTTCAGTAGGAGCCATTATAGCAACCTGGAAACCTGAATTTACAGAATTTAAAGCAGCCAATAAGGAAACAATTGTCTTTCCACTTCCAACGTCACCTTGTAAAAGTCTAAACATTTTTGTAGAGGAGCTTAAATCTTTATTTATCTCATCAAGAGCTTTCTTTTGATCATTTGTGAGTGTAAACGGAAGATCTTTAATAACTCTATTTTGTTTTTTTAAATCTAGTAATTTATTCTCTTTTTTATTTTTTTTTATCTTTTTTCTTATCTCAGAATTTACTAAGAAAGTTGAAAAAATTTCATCAAACGCGAGTCTTTTGAAGAAATTTTTTTTAATTTGGTCAATATTTTCAGGTTTATGTAATTCTTTAACTGACTCATTCCAACTTATGTTTCCAAATTTACTCAGAATTTGTGGTGAATGCCACTCATCTAGAACCGGTAACTCATCAATAATTTGATTTATAATCTTATTATAGACATTTTCAGATATTCCATCTGTTAAAGAATAATTATTATGTTTTTGTTTTATTAAGGATGAGTTCTCAGAAATATATTTTGGATTAGTCAATTGATATTTATTTCTAAAGTGTCCGATTTTACCACTTATTGTTACCTCTTTTCCAATTGGAAGTATCTTTTTAATATATCCTTCATAACTATTAAAAAAAACACAATCCAATACCCCGGTTTCATCTGAACAAACAACTCTTTTTGGCAAGTTTCTAATTCTCGGGAAAGAGTACTTTTGTGGGATTATAGTTATAGTTTGATTTTCACCAATTCTTAAATCTTTGATTTTTGAAGATAAACTTCGATCAGTATAAGATTTAGGCAGCTTCCATAATAAGTCAAAAATATTATTTATCTTTTTTTTTCTTAATAAATTTGTAGTTTTAGTTCCCACACCTTTTAAGGTTGATAAGTCAGATAAAAGATATTGATAATTTCTTTTATTAATCATAAACAACTATTATATTCTAATTATGAACTCCAATATAGAACAATTAAAAAAAAAAATTATTTATAGATCTAATTATCGGGGCACTAAAGAAATGGATAAATTACTGAGCGCTTTCACAAATAGATATATTAATGAATTAGATGAGAAAGACTTATTTGATTTAGAAAAATTACTTAGCAGGGAAGATGAAGATTTATACGATTATTATAAAGGTACAAATGAAAATTTAAAATTTGAGAAAAATAATATAAATTTACTATTTAAAAAATTTCAGTTAAACAATTATTGATATGGCGGAGAGACTGGGATTCGAACCCAGGAAAGAGTTGCCCCTTTGCCGGTTTTCAAGACCGGTGCTTTCAACCGCTCAGCCATCTCTCCGTTAGAGAAGCTTTTATAATTAAAAATATATAATTCAACAATAAAATAGTCTATTTAACATAGTTATTATTTAATTCTTAAAAGAATTTATGAATAAAAATTTTAACAAAGGTTTATTACTAACATCTCTTGGTTCTTTCTGGTGGGGCTTTATTGGTGTTATTTATTTTGAATATGTTTCTTTTATTGGACATGTCGAACTAGTTGTACACCGATGTCTTTGGACAGCAGTAATGCTACTTCTTACAACATCATTTTTTTCAAAATGGAAAATATTTTTGAATATAGTATCTAAGAAAAAAAATCTCTTTTATTTATTTGTTTCTGGTTTTTTGATTTTTGTAAATTGGGCTATATGGATTTATGCTGTTGCATCTGAGAGAATAATTGATGCAAGTTTTGGTTATTTTATAATGCCAATTATAAGTGTCTTGTTAGGAAAAATTTTTTTTAAAGAAGAATTAAATAATAAAAGAATTTTTTCAATTAGTTTAGTTTGTATTTCAATTTTGATCTTGATTTTTTTTAATTTAAAAAGTTTACCCTGGGTTGGTTTAATTGTTGCACTTAGCTGGGCTTTTTATAACTTGGTAAGAAAAAAAATAAATGTTGATACAGATACAGGCCTTCTAATAGAAAGTTTATTTATTTTTCCATTCGCCTTAATAGCATTTTACATAATAGCAAAAAATGGTTTAAATGATTTTAATATATCAAATCCTGGTTTTAGCTTATTTCTAATATTGGCAGGTCCTATGACTGTGATTCCTTTATTTTTATATGTAAGAGGTGTTGAGCTAATAGGGCTGGGTCCAACAGGAATGATTTTCTATATAACTCCAACTTTGCAGTTTATTTTAGGGTATTTTTATTACAATGAAGATTTTTCATTAGTCAAATTTCTAAGCTTTATTATTATTTGGGTTGCTGTAATTATATATTTAAAAGATCTTTATGAAAATAATTAAAATTTTATTATTTATATTTCTATCTTTTTTAGGATCAAGTTATGCAGATGTTAATCTAGAATTTGAAAATTGGAAAAAAGATTTCAAAAAAATTGTCTTAAAAAATAATATATCTGAAAAAACTTTTGATTTGGTAATCAAGGACACAAAATATCTTCCAAATGTTATCAAATATGATCGTTATCAACCAGAATTTTATGAAGATACAAAAACCTATGTAAATAAAAGAACCTCATCAAAAAAATTGAAACAGGGTTTAGTTTTATATGGTGAAAATAAAGATTTAATAAATAAAGTTGAAAAAGAATTTAACGTTGAAAAAGAATTAATGTTAGCTTTAATGGGTATTGAAACTAATTTTGGTAAATACGTTGGTAAAATGGATATATTATCTTCTTTAGCAACTTTGAGCTTTGATAAAAGAAGATCAGAATTTTTTACAAAAGAACTTATTACTCTATTAAAACTAATAGAAACCCAAAAAGTTGATTATAAAAGTTTATATGGTTCATGGGCGGGTGCTTTTGGTTTTTTTCAATTTATGCCAAGTACAATTAAAAACTACGCAATTGACTACAATGATAATGAAAAAATTAACCTTAAAAATAATATAGATGCGTTTGCATCAGCAGCAAACTATTTATCAAAAATAGGATGGAAAAAGAATAGACCATGTTTTTATAAAATCACCTTAAAAGAAAATATTCCGAATAAGTTTTTAAATACATCAGCACAAAAACTTAAAAATAAAAAGAAATTACATTTTTTTATCAAATATGTTGATCAGAATAATTTACCAAATAATTTAAATTTAAATGATAAAGTCGCGATTGTAACTCCTGATAAAGATATAGTAGTTGATGCAAATAAATTAAGTCCAGCTTATATAGTTTTTGATAATTATGAGGTAATTTTGAAGTGGAATAGATCTTTAAGATTTAGTCTCGCAGTTTGCACTTTAAAGGATAAATTTAAAAATGAATTATAAAAAAAATTTATCTATTTTTCTTTTAATTTTTTTAACTAAATGCACAACAAATATAAAAGATGATTCTAAGCAATTTTTAATCGAAAATAATTTCGTTAATAGAGGATTTGCATTAGTATATAGCGAAAATCTTTATAAAAAAAATATAATTAATAAAAAAATTGATAATCGTTCATATTTGATATTTCAAAAAAATCTTAAAAAAAATTCTAGTGTAAAAATAACAAATTTACTAAACGGAAAAAGTATAATTGCAAAAGTCAAATCAAGCAAAACAGATTATCCTTTTTTTTATAATTCAGTAATCAGTCAAAGAATCTCAGAGGATCTAGAAATTAATCATAATGAACCATATATCGAGATAACTTTAATTTCCAACAAATCAACATTTATTGCAAAAAAAACTAAAACTTGGGAAGAGGAAAAAGAAGTAGCACAAAAAGCACCAGTTGATGGAATTGTAATTAATGATCTGAATAGTTCTTTAATTAAAAAGGATAAGAAACAAATTATTGGATTTTTATATTCAATAAAAATTGCAGATTTTTATTATGAAAAATCAGCTTTACAAATGCTGGATAGAATCAAAAAAGAAACTACTATTGAGAATTCTAAGATTATTCCAATCTCAAAAACAAAATTTAGAGTTATTTTAGGTCCTTTTAATGATATGATTTCTCTAAAAAAATCTTATGAAAAAACTTTAGTGCTTAACTTTGAGAATCTTGAAATAATTCGTCATGATTAAAAAATTGATATTTTTTTTTAGCTTTATTTTTTTATTTTCATCAAATTCTTTTGGTGAATTTCAAATAAAAGCTAGAACTGCAATTTTACAAGACTTTTATTCTGGAGAAATACTATATGAAAAAGATGCTGATATATCCATTTATCCTGCATCGATGACAAAAATAATGACAGCTATTATAGCTTTTGATTTTATTAAATCTGGAGATTTAAATTTAGAGGACAAATTTATTGTTTCAGAAAAAGCATGGCGATTGTCAACTGCCGGATATTCCTCAATGTTTATTATGGTGAACGACGAGGTTTCTGTAGAAGATTTGTTACGTGGTATTATTGTAGCATCGGGAAATGATGCTTGCATTGCTTTGGCAGAAGGCATAGCTGGTACTGAGGAAGAATTTGCTATTTTAATGACATCTAAAGCAAAAGAATTAGGAATGGAAAATACAAATTTTGCAAATTCATCAGGAATTAATGATCCAGATAACTATTCAACAGTGAGGGATATTCTTATTATGTCAAATTATCTTATCAAAACTCATCCAAAATTTTATGAATATTTTGCGGAGATGGAATTTACTTGGGATAGAACTGGTGGTGATCCAATCACTCAAGGAAACAGAAATCCTTTACTTTATAAAAATATCGGCGCAGACGGAATCAAAACTGGATATCTAGCAGTAGAAAAATATTCTTTAGCTTCCTCTATAAATAAAAATGGCAGAAGATTAATAGCTGTCGGGAGCGGATTTGATACTAAGAGAGACAGGTCTAAACAAAGTACAAAAATTTTAACTTATGGATTAACTAATTTTGATTTAGTAAAAATAGTCGAGTCTAATGAGGTTATATCCGAGGTCGATGTGTGGTTAGGAAATAAAAATACCGTAGGTGTTACAACTAAAGAAGATATCTATAAAACAATTAAAAAGGCTAGAAAAAATCGTCTAAAGGTTTCCGTTAATTATAATGGACCTATAGAGGCTCCTATTAAAAAAGATCAGATTATTGCTAAATTAAAACTTGTTTATGATGACGAGGTAATTGGTGAGTATGATCTTTATGCATACGAAGAAATTAAAAAATTAAACATATTTTCAAGATTGATAAGATCCTTAAATTACTTGATTTGGGGTGATGTCTAATAAACCTATTATTGTTTTTGAAGGCATTGAGGGTTCTGGTAAATCTCACCATATTAGAAAAGTTTCAAATTTTTTAAAAAAAAAAAGAATAAAATTTGTACTTTTACGAGAACCAGGTGGAAATCCGAATTCAGAAAAAATAAGAAAATTAATTTTAAATAATAAATCAAAGTTTAATAATAAAACGGACCTATTATTATATCTTTCAGCTAGAAGTGAAAATATTGACACAATTAAAAGAAATAGTAAAAAAAAGATAATATTAATTGATAGATTTGTAGACTCAACCATTGCCTATCAACATTATGGGATGGGCTTAGATCTTTCACTGATAAATTCAATTAATAAGTATCTTCTTAAGGATATCAAAGTTGATTTTACTTTTTTAAATCTTGTTAACGAAAAGAATATGCTTAAAAGATTACAAAAAAGAAAAGTTCTTAACAGATATGATAAATTTAATAAAAAATTTTATAATAAAGTTCAAAAAGGTTTCCTTAAACTTTCACAAAAAAAAATTAAAAAGTATTTTGTGATAGACTCAAATTTAGATATCAAAGAAAATGAAAAAATCGTTAATCATAAAATTAGAAAATTGCTTAAGATATGATAAATGTTTTTAATCAAAAAAGCTTATTTGGATTATCTTATTATTTTGATGAATTAAGAAAATTATATGATGATCAAAAATTTCCTAATAAGATTATTTTATCAGGACCTAAGGGTATTGGTAAATTCACATTATCTTTACACCTGATAAATTATGTACTTTCTAAAGATGAAGATAATAATTATGATTTAAAAAATTATAAGATTAACGAAAATAATAAATCTTTTAAACTAATATTAAACAAATCCTCACCTAATTTTTATTTAATTGATATTCAAAAAGACAAAAAAAATATTGATATTAATCAAATCAGAGATTTGATTAATTTTTGTAACAAATCATCATTTAATAATAAACCAAGATTTATTTTGATTAATGATATAGAATTAATGAATTTAAATTCTAATAATTCTTTATTAAAAACATTAGAAGAGCCTAATAAAAATATAAATTTCATTTTAATAAATAGCTCTAATAAAGTTTTACCCACAATAAGATCTAGATGTCTTAATTTTAAAATTTCATTATGTCAAAATAAATGTATCGAAATTTTTGAAAAAATAACAAATCAAAAAATTGAATCCTTGATCAATAAGAATTTAATTTCACATTATTTTACAACTGGTGATCTATTGGATCTTTATAATTTTTCTAAAGAAAATGATATTAATCTTCAAGATATCTCATTAAAAAATTTTTTATTAGTTATAATTGATAATAATTATTATAAAAAAGAGAATTTTAATTTAAATTTAATATATGCTTTAGTTCAAATGTATTTTATTCAAAATTTTAAATATACAAACAATATAAATTTTTATTCAAAATTTATTGAATCAATTGATAATATTAAAAGATTTAATTTAGATATTGAGAGTTTATTTATCCAACTACGAAATCAATTAAAAAATGACTAAACCTTTTTATATTACTACTCCAATTTATTATCCCTCTGCCAAACCTCACATGGGACATGCTTATTCAAGTATTATTGCTGATTTTTTTGCTAGATTTAAAAGAATTGATGGTTTTGATGTTTATTTTTTAACTGGAACAGATGAGCATGGTTTGAAGATTCAAAGAGCGGCAGAAAAAGCTGGGGTTAAACCACTACAATTTTGCGATGATATTAGTAAAACTTTTAAAGAACTTTCAAAAACTCTAAATTTGACTAATACAGATTTTATTAGAACTACAGAGAAAAGGCACTATAGATCAGTGCAATTTATTTGGAAAGAGTTAGAAAAGAATGATGAAATATATCTCTCAAAATATTCTGGTTGGTATTCTGTTTCAGACGAAGCTTTCTATAACGATGAAGAGATACAAGAAATAGATGGTAAAAAAATAGCGATATCATCAAAATCTCCTGTTGAATGGGTTGACGAGGAATCTTATTTTTTTAGATTATCCAAATGGGAAAAGCCGTTATTAGATTTTTATGAAAAAAATCCTAATTTCATATCTCCTGAGTCACGAAAAAATGAGGTTATAAGTTTTGTTAAAAATGGTTTAAAAGATTTATCTGTAAGTAGAAAAAGTTTTTCTTGGGGTGTTCCTGTTCCAAATAGCAAAGAACATATTATATATGTTTGGTTAGATGCATTAACAAACTATTTGAGTGCGCTCGATTATCCTGATGTAAACAGCAAACTCTTTAAAAAATATTGGCCAGCGTCTGTTCATTTGATAGGTAAAGATATTCTTAGATTTCATGCAATCTATTGGCCTGCTTTTTTGTTAGCTTTAAAAATACCATTACCAAAAAGAGTTTATGGTCATGGTTGGATTCTTTCAGGGGATGAAAAAATGTCTAAATCAAAAGGGAATATTCTAGATCCAATTGAGATAATTAAAAGATATGGTTTGGATCCTTTAAGATATTACCTAATAAAAGAAGTATCTTTTGGAAATGATGGAAATATTTCTCAAGAA
>TARA_B100000963_G_scaffold361112_1_pt1 | contig 10852 bp, 7 predicted proteins | sample TARA_B100000963 | Tara Oceans TARA_B100000963 (sample SAMEA2622097) | marine metagenome | biome: marine biome (ENVO:00000447); feature: surface water layer (ENVO:00002042); material: "saline water (ENVO:00002010), including plankton (ENVO:xxxxxxxx)" | depth 5 m | reverse complement strand
GAAATATGGAAAAATTTCTCTTGAAGATTTTTCTTCAGATATTTCAACAAAAAATTTTAAAAAGTTTAAGTATTTTAGAAAAGTCTTTCAATCTTATAAAAATATCGAAGATTTTAAATTATATAAAAAAAAAATACTTAGCTCTATTGATCAATTTGTCCCAGATAGAATTATTTTTTTTTGGGATACTTTACTAGAGTTATTGATTGACGATTTGGGAAAATATCATACTGTCTATTATGGAGCAAAGCCACCATACGCAGCATATAAAAATTCAATCAAAAATTACTTAAATATCAAAAATATAATTAATCTAATAATTTTTAAAAAAAGAGAAAAGCTTCACCTCAATAGAGTTAGAAAAATGCAGGAGAAATATAATATTTCTTTTCGAGATACTTTGTATTACAAAAAAAATAAAATTGTTTTCGGATACCTTCAAAATACAACAAAGGACAAATATAAAAACAGATGGAATGAGGGCTTGAAAAGAAAAAAAATACCAAAAATTTTAGGAAATATAAGTGACATAAATGCAACAGGGAATACTCAAGGATTAAGGTTTATTAATGATAAATTGTTTCCACTAATAGGAGAGACCTTAATAAAAAAAAAAATTTATATTACCATTTCTGGTTCAGGTGATATTGATAAATCCCTTAAAAATATTTTATCTTCAAGAGTTTTTAGGAACGTTGGATATGTAAAGAATCTTCAGGCATTAATTTTAAGATCTGATATTATTTTAATGATGAATAATGCCGGATCATATACTGGCGGTTATACTCGTATAATTGATTTTTTTTCTGCCGGCTCTTGTGTTATAGCCCATAATAAGCTTGCTGACGAAATGCCAGAGGTTAAAAATGAGTTTAATATTCTACTTGGTAAAGATGAATTTGAGATTAGAAATCATTTATATAATTGTATTAATAACTTTAATTTGAGAAAAAAAATTGGTGTAAATGCAAGAAATACTTTTGAGAAATTTTACCATCCTTCTATAATATCGCATAATTTGATAAGCAAGATTTTTTTTGAGAAATCTTATTAAGAAAAAATTAATAAAGTTAGAAATTAATAACTGATAAAAAATTTTATTTAATCTTTATGAATATAAAATCAGATGGAAGGAACATATTGAGGGAAAAAGAAATTGACAATTTCTAATTTGGAATTTTTTTATTTTTCAGATATGGTATGAAAATTGGAACAAGAGTAATATTTAAAAAACATAAGGACTACCTGTTGGCATTTAAAGGACCCTGCTTAATAATATTTGAAAAAAAACTTAAATTCTTAAATAATAAAATTTATAAATAATGAAGTCAGTTAAATGAAATGATCAACATACTAAGAAAAAAAATGTCTAACAAACAGAAAGTCTCAGATTTTCTAAATAAAAATCTTAAAAATAAAAAATTTAATTATTTTGATGTGGGTGCAAGAAATGGAAGTTTCTTGTTGCCTGAGGATTATGCAAAAAATACCATTGTTCATGCATTTGAGCCAAATATGGAAGAATTTAAAAAACTAAAAAGTAAATCTACTGATGCCTTTAAAAAAGGTATAACAGAGCCTAAATTTAAAAAAAAAATTTTGTACAACACTGCACTGTATGAAAAAAAATGTCAGATGAAATTGTTCATTACTAGTGGACCAGGTGCAGTAAGTCTAATGGGTCCTGCCGACAAAATAATCAGTGAAAATCTTTGGAGAAAATTTGATAAGGGTACAAATTATTATCTGAAACATCAGAAAATAAAAAAAATTGAAACTGTAAAATGTAATAAAATTGATAATTTATGGAAAAAGAATGATTTTATAGACTTCCTTAAGCTTGACACAGAGGGATCCGAATTAAAAATCCTTAGGGGAGCACAGACAAATCTTCGTAAAAAAAAAATTCTTATGATTAAAACAGAGTATCTTTTAGTACCTTATTATAAAAAGCATTATTTACTTGGACATCAACAAGTTTTTTTAGATAAGTTTGGATATAGATTAATATATTTTGATAATAATCATTATGATTATTCCTGGAAGGAATCTGCTGTTGATGAAACTTATGATAAAAGATTTCAGTATGCTGGTGACGCCTATTTTATTCCCGACCCTGACCTAAACAATCTAGATCAGGAACAACTTCTAAGGCTTGGTATAATTTGCCTAGCTATGGGATTTAATTCTTCTGGTATAAATTTTTTAAAAAAAACAGAGTTTTTCTCAAAAAATATTTTTCAAGAATTAGAGAGTTTAGCATCAAAACCCTCAAAAATTAGGTATTTGGTTAATTTGTGGAAAAATACACCTAAAAATATTGCGAATTTTCTTAAATTAGGAGAAGTTAATTAAAAGTCTTTCATTTTTAAAAGAGATTATATGAGAAAGATTATTGCTGAGATTGGATCAACTCATGACGGATCTTTCGGAAATGCAAAAAAAATAATAAAAGCAGCTGCAGAATGCGGTGCCGATATTATTAAGTTTCAACTGCATATCCCAGATTCAGAAATGTTACCGAATGCACCTAGTCCAAGTTATTTTAAAACTGAGGGTAGGTACGAATACTTTTTAAGAACAAACTTTAATTTAGACCAATTCAAACTACTAAAAAATTATACTGAAAAATTAGGCATGAATTTTATGGTTTCACCATTCTCTGAAGATGCAGTTGATTTTTTGAATAAAATTAACATTAAGTTTTATAAGGTGGCATCTGGTGAAGTAACAAATATTAGTTTGCTTGAAAAATTAAAAAAGACAAAGAAAAATATTTTTCTTTCTACTGGAATGAGCAATTGGAATGAAATAGATCAGGCGATAAAAATCCTACCTAAAAATAAAACTGTAATTATGCAATGTACATCTATCTATCCTTGTCCAGAAACTCAAGTAGGACTGAATAATATCGCAATTATGATGAAAAAATATAAAATTCCTGTGGGTTTTTCTGATCATTATTTAGGTGTTGAGGCAGGATTTGCAGCAGCCGCATTAGGTGCAACTCATATTGAAAAGCATATCACTTTCTCAAGACAAATGTATGGAAGCGATGCACCTTATGCAATGGAACTTGATGAATTTAGAAATTATGTTAAGGGGATCAAAAATATTTGGAAAATGTTAGATAGCCCTGTCAACAAAAATAATCTTAAACCATTCTCTAAAATGAAAAAAGTCTTTGAGAAGAGTATTGTAGTAAAAAAAACTTTAAAAAAAGGACACTTGATAAAAAAAGAAGATTTAAGTTTCAAAAAACCAGGTGATGGGATACCAGCTAATTCTTACAAAAAAATTTTAGGCAAAACAATAAAAAAAAATCTACCCTCTAATTATAAATTAAAAAAGACAGATATATGTTAAAGAAAATATGTTTTGTTTTAGGGTCGAGGGCGAACTACAGTTCGATAAAAACTGTAATGTTTGAGATTCAAAAAGATTCAATATTTGATTTACAATTGATTTTAACAACCTCATCGATTCTTTCAAGATATGGTGATATCTCAGAAATGATAAAAAATGATGGATTTCAAGTGAATGAAAAAATATTTACCTTAATTGAAGGGGAAACACCCTCTACTATGGCCAAATCAACTGGATTAGGTCTTATAGAGATTTCTAGTTGTTTTTCAAGGTTGAAGCCTGATTTAGTTTTTGTTGTGGGTGATAGATTTGAGACAATGTCATCTGCTTTAGCAGCTTCATATATGAATATTCCGATAGCTCACACTATGGGAGGAGAAGTAACTGGTACAATCGATGAATCAATAAGACACTCATTGACCAAATTATCGCATTTACATTTTCCCGCATCTAAAGATGCAGCTAAGCGAGTTGAAAGACTTGGTGAAAAAAAAAAGTCAATTTTCAATGTTGGCTGCCCAAGAATTGATTTTGTAAAAGAAGTACTCACACAAAAAAAAGAAATAGATAAACTGATACTAAGTAAAGGTGTGGGAGAAAAAATTGATATAAATAATCCTTTTCTAATTTTAAGTTACCATCCAGTAACAACTGAATATGGCCAAATTGATAAACAAATGAAAATAATTCTTTCAGTAATTGATGAAATCCAATATCCAACAATTATTTTGTGGCCTAATGCTGATGCAGGATCTGCTGATATAGCAAAAGTAATAAGAATTTTCCGGGAAAAAAATAAACTTACTAATGCTAGGTTTTTTAAAAATTTACCTACCGAGACTTATATCCAAATGCTCAACAAAACGTATTGTTTAATAGGTAATTCATCAAGTGGGATCAGAGAAGGAAACTTTATTGGTGTGCCTTGTGTGAATATTGGAACAAGGCAACAAGGAAGAGAACGAGGAAACAATGTTATTGATGTTGATTTAAACAAAACTAAGATTATAAATGCAATTTTTAAACAAATTAAAATAAAAAAATATAAGCAGGGCAAAGTGTACGGAAATGGTGACGCGGCTAAAAAAATAGTTAAGGTTTTAAAAAACATTAAAAGTATAGATATACAAAAAAGAATATCTTATTAGTATGAAATTTCTAGCTATAATTCCTGCAAGAAAAAATTCAAAATCAGTTAAAAATAAAAATTTTATTAATTTTTGTTCTAAACCATTGATATATTGGACTATTGATGCAGCTATGAAATCAAAAAACCTTAATCAAATTATCGTTTCCACTGATTCAGCTGAAATTAGAAATTATGCAAAAAAATTTAATATTTCAACACCTCATTTAAGACCTAGAAAATTATCTACCGATAAGGCGAGTACATTAGATGTATTAAATTATGAAGTAGAAAAAATAGAAAAACAAAATAAGTTTTTTGATTATATAGTTACTCTTCAACCCACTTCTCCTCTAAGAAATGAAGTCCATATTGACAAAGCAATAAAGATGATTCTTAGAGATAAAAATGCTGATTCATTGGTTTCGTGTTTAAACGTGCCTCACAACTATTTGCCTGAATCCTTAATGACTTATAATGGTAAATATATTAAAAGTTTGTCAAATCACAAAAAAGCAAGTCGAAGACAAGAAAAAAAAAATTTTTTAGCTAGAAATGGTGCTGCTATATATATAACAAAAAGGTCAAAAATTAGTAGGTATATTTTTGGAGGAAAAATAATTCCATATTTTATGTCATTAATTGAGTCAATTGATATTGATTGTGAAGATGATTTAAGGATGGCGTATGTATTTAAAAAATATTTAATTAAAAATAAATAATAATTAATTTTAATGACAAACTTATTTGATAAATTGAAATGTTCTCTTGATTTAATTCTTTGGTATTTTAAAACGTCTAAAATAAGAAATACTAAAAGTATTTACAAAAATAAGACCTTAATTATATCAGAAGTAACAACAAGTCTTGCAACGGTAAAGGTAAACTGTATTTTAGCAAAGTGTCTTGAATCGGTTGGTTACAAAATTATTATAATTTTTAGACATAAGCAAATATTTTATGAGCTTTATTATAAATTATTAAATATTAATAAATTTTATTACTTAGATAGATATCCATCATCACATCAATCTAAAATGGTAAAAAAAATATTAGAAACAGCTAACCACGCTGACAATTTCATTAATTGTGAAATTGACGGCATTAACGTAGGCAAGTGGATAGCTTCGAGGATTGTCAGAGAAGAAAAAGTTGGTGAATTTGATATTGATAAATACATTGGTAAAAAGTTAAACGACTACGCCAACGATTCAGTAAATGCCATTTTAAAGATAAAGGAAATCTTAAAAAATAATAAAAATTGTTCTATAATTTTTAATGAAAGAGGATATTCTCCGTCAGGAGAAATTTTTGATTATTGTATAAAAAAAAAGATCAATACAATCCAATGGTTTGGGTCTCCCTTAGACGATCATCATTCTTTTAAAAGATACAATCAACATAACAAACAATGTCACCCTCTAACCCTGTCAGACCAAAGTTTCAATGATTTATTATCACATAAGTCAGTAAATTTATTTAACAGAGATGTTTTAAAATATTTAAATGAACAATATTCTAAAAACAAATGGTTCAATCGACAAAATTTACAAGAAAATAAAAGGATTTATAATAAAGATGAACTTATTGAAAAATTAAATCTTGATCCCCAAAAAAAAATAGCAGTAATTTTTAGTCATATTATGTATGATGCAACTTTTTTTTATGGAACAAGTCTTTACGGTAACTATAAAATATGGCTTCAAGAAACGCTAAAGGAAGCTGCAAAAAATGAGAATGTGAATTGGATATTAAGGATTCATCCAGTAAATAAATTCAAGAATGATATTGATGGTATTGATGATATTTCTCTTGAGGAAAAGTTGTTGAAGGAAACTTTTGAGAATTTACCAGAAAATATTTTTTTAATAAGACCGGACACTGATATAAGTACTTTTTCATTTTTTAATACTATAGATTATGGGTTGACTGTAAGGGGAACTGTAGGTTGTGAATTATCATGTTTTGGGATTCCTGTATTTACAGCTGGTACAGGAAGATATTCTAACAATGGGTTCACCATTGATTCAAAAACGAAGAAAAGCTATAAAACGAAATTGAACAAAATACAAAATTATCCTAAACTTACTAAAAAACAAGTTAAACTTGCTAGAATTTACACCTACGGGTCTTTAATAGCTAGATCGATTCCTATGGACGGAATAAACGTTAAATATAATAGTAAAAATCTATTACATGCGTATCATACAAATGTTTTTTTTGAAAATGTTAAAGTTAAAGAACTTATTAAGAAAAAAGATATAAAGTTACTATTAAACTGGTTTGATGATGAATATTTAAAACAATCAAATAGAGATTTGCTATACATAAATTAATACATGTGAGATTTATATAATGTATAAACTAATGTAGAGAATTAGTTATTCATCCCTGTCTTTGAAGGTAAAAAGTAAAATAGCGTTTACAAAAATATAAATATTATAAATGTGAATATTTTATTTAAAGAGAGTACAATTTTGTAAGGATTATGTGCGGAATTTCAGGATTTATAAATTTTTCAAAAGACCTAAACAATCAAGATTTAGATAAATTTGGCTTAAAAATGAGTCAAACTTTACATAAACGGGGACCAGATTCTTTTGGAGTTTGGTCAGACGAAAAGTCTGGGATATCTTTGTCACATAGGAGGTTGTCAATTATTGACTTGTCTGTAAAAAGTAAGCAGCCAATGGTATCTTCTAATGATAGATATATAATTGTATACAATGGAGAAGTATATAACTATTTAGAGATAAGAAAAAAACTTGAAGGTTTGAACGTAAGATTCAAAACCACTTCAGATACGGAAGTAATTCTAGAGTCAATTAGCAAGTTAGGATTTAAAAAAGCTATTCAACAAATGAATGGAATGTTTGCATTTGCAATCTGGGATAAAAAAATAAAAAAACTTTTTTTAGTTAGAGATAGAATAGGAATAAAGCCTCTTTATTGGTTTGCTGATGGAAATTATTTTGCTTTTGCTTCCGAAATAAAAGCTTTTCAAGTATTACCATGGATAAACTTTCAAATAGATACTGAATCATTATCTAGTTATGTAAGGCTAAATTACATACCGGCACCATTCTCTATTTTTAAAAAAATTTTTAAAACTTTACCTGGAAATTATATGGAAATAGATAATACAAAAAATATTACTGTTAAGTCATTCTGGTCTTTAAAAAAAATAGCAACAACACAAAAAACTCCATTAAGTAATTTAAGAATTATAGAAAATGATTTGAAACGTTCGGTAAGTAATCAAATGCGCTCCGACGTACCATTAGGAGTTTTTTTGTCTGGTGGTATAGACAGTGCTCTAATTGCAAGTTTAGCGCAAGCTCAACTAAATAAAAAAATCAATACCTTTACAATTGGATTTAAAGATGCTGCATTTGATGAAGCTAAATACGCAAAGAATATATCAAAATATTTGGGTACTTCTCATAATGAAGAGTATTTTGATTATTCAAATCTTAATGATTTGATTGAAAAAATAGGTGAAGTCTATGATGAACCATTCGCAGATTCCTCTCAACTACCAACTCTTTTATTATCACAGATTACAAAAAAAAAAGTAAAAGTTGCACTTTCTGGCGATGGAGGTGATGAAGTTTTTGGAGGTTACTATAGATATTTTCTAGCAGAAAAATATAAAAAGTGGATTTTTAATCAACCAGAAATTTTTAAGATTTTTGTATCAAAGTTAATTAAATTAGTGCCTTTGAATTTTTGGAATATGATTGGCAACTTTATTCCTTTAAAGTTTGGTGGAAAGCAATTCGGTGATAAATTGTACAAATTATCAATTTTTATCAATAATGTAGATGAAACTATGTTTCATAAAAGAATTGTAAGTAACATTAATGAGCCTAATGATTTTGTGAACTCAAAAAAAGAAAAAGATTTTTTATTGTTTGATAGAGAATTAGAGAGTTTATTTCCAAATATAATTTCAAGGATGCAATTTATAGATACACTAACTTATTTACCAGATGATATACTCACCAAAGTAGATAGAGCATCAATGCATTGTTCATTGGAGGTAAGGGTACCTTTTCTTGATCATTTATTGGTAGAAAATGCTTGGAATTTACCTATTGAGGAAAAAATAAAAAAGAATGAGGGAAAAATCATTCTTAAGAAAATTTTAAAAAATTATTTACCAAAAGAACTTTTCGATAGACCTAAGATGGGTTTTGGTATACCTCTAAGCAAATTAATTATAGAAACTTTAAAAACTAGGATAGATTTTTATCTAAATTCTGATGAATTAAAAAATCAAAATTTATTTAATATTGATCAATATAAACTAAAATGGAAGGAACACATAGATGGAAAAAGAAATTGGCAATTTCTATTCTGGAACTTTTTTGTTTTTCAGTTATGGTATGAAAATTGGAACAAGAAAAAAAATTAAAAACTTTTAATAAAAAAGAATTTAATTATTTAAATTATAAGAATATTATCCAGCACTATTATGAATAGAATTAAGCGATAACCAATTTTCAATCGATGAGCTTTTTTGTTTCTCATATTTCAACCTCGGATTCTTTTGGTGGCTCAGCTGTTTCAGCTAATAGAATTCATCAAAAACTAATAGAAAGAAAAATATATTCAAAAATTTTTACTGGAAGTAAATCACAAAAAAATACATCAGTTAATTATCTAACGAGATATAAACTAATTAGATATGTTGATAAATATTCCAACATTTTATTAAACAAGTTTGGATTCCAATATGATTTTGTACCATCAAATCTTTTTCTTAGTAAGGAGTTGAAAAAAACAAATATTTTTCAATTTTATAATTTACATGGAGGCTACTTTTCTCTAGGAACTATTGAAAAATTATCTAGAATTGCTCCTATCATCCTAAGATTTTCTGATTACTGGCCGTTAACTGGTCATTGTGCATATCCTGATGATTGTGATAAATGGAAAAAAATTTGTGAAGAATGTCCAGATCTTTCCACATATCCATCAGTTGGTTTAGATCAAACAAAAAGACTTTGGCAAAAAAAAAAAGAATTTTTAGTAATATTGATATCACATTAGTCGTACCAACCGATAAAATGTACAATGATGTGAAAAAAAGTTTATTTTTCAAGAATAAAAAAATTTACAAAATACCGAACGGAATTGATATAAAACTTTTTTATTCCAGAGATAAAGTTTGTGCAAAAAAATCCTTAAAAATACCAAATATTTTTACGGTACTCTTTATGGCACATGTAGCTTTTGATAACTATAGAAAAGGAACTCATTTTTTAGAAAAAGTTTTAAATAGATTTAAAAATGATAAAAAAATTCAATTTTTAATAGTAGGCAATGATAGTGCTAAATGGAGAAAGTTAGGGTATAAAAATATTTACACTTTTGATTTTATAGATAAGGTAGAAGAAAAAAAATTAATGTTTTGTGCTTCTGATTGCAAAATACTAACTTCAATTAATGAAAATTTCCCAAATGTTATTCTTGAGTCCATGGCCTGTGGAACCCCAGTAATTGCATTTGAAAGTGGTGGTGTTAAAGAAATCATAAAAAAAAACAACGGAATATTAGTAAAAAAGGCAGATATCGAAAAAATGGGAAATAAAATTATAAACTTAAAAAATAATTATTCACTCCTTAAAAGATTAAGCAGAAATGCCATAAAAACAATCGAAACTGAATTTTCTTCAGAAGTTGAAATAAAAGAATATATTAAAATCTACAATAAAATATTAAAAAAAAATAGATGAAAATTATTCATTTCATAGGTGGTGCCAGACCAAATTTCATCAAAATTGCACCATTATTAAAATTATTTGAAAAAGAAAATAATATTAAATCCGTTTTTATAAATACCGGTCAACATTACGATAAATCTTTATCAGAAAATATAATTAAAGATTTAGGTTTGAGAAAACCAGATTTAAACCTTGGCATTGGCTCGAATTCTCAAATAAATCAAATTTCTAATATTATGATCAAGTATGAGAAATATTTAAAATCAAATAAACCAACTCTAGTAATTGTTTTTGGAGATGTAAACTCAACAATAGCAGCTGCTTTGACCGCTAAAAAGAATGGAATCAGAGTTGCCCATGTTGAAGCTGGATTACGTTGCTATGATAATGAACTACCAGAGGAAATTAATAGACGTTTGACAGATTCAATTTCTGATATTCTTTTTACTCCTTCAATAATTGAAAATAAAAATCTAGAAAAAGAAAATATCAAGAAAAATGTTTTCTTTGTAGGAAATATTATGATTGATAGCCTGGTGCAATTTTTTAAAAAAAATAAGATGAAGACAAAATATCTTGATATTGATTGTATTATCACTTTGCATAGACCAGAAAATGTTGATTGCGAAAA
>TARA_B100000963_G_scaffold85730_1_pt1 | contig 10854 bp, 20 predicted proteins | sample TARA_B100000963 | Tara Oceans TARA_B100000963 (sample SAMEA2622097) | marine metagenome | biome: marine biome (ENVO:00000447); feature: surface water layer (ENVO:00002042); material: "saline water (ENVO:00002010), including plankton (ENVO:xxxxxxxx)" | depth 5 m | reverse complement strand
ATGGAAAATCAAAATATTAGAATACATTTAAAAGCATACGATAATAAGATCCTCGATTTATCAACTGAGGAGATAGTAAATACTGCTAAAAGAACTGGAGCACAAGTGAAAGGCCCAATACCACTTCCAACGAGAATTGAAAGATATACTGTTCTGAGATCTCCACATATAGATAAAAAAAGCAGGGAACAATTTGAGTCTAGAACTCACAAAAGATTAATAGATATTATAGAACCTACTCCTCAGACTGTAGAAGCTTTGATGAAACTAGACTTAGCTTCTGGAGTAGATATAGAAATAAAGATTTAAATTATGAGCATAGGATTAATAGGAACAAAAATCGGAATGACCAGGGAATTCTTGGATAGCGGTCAATCTGTTCCTGTCACAGTTATTAAAGTTGAAAGAGGTAGAGTGCTTGATGTTATATCTAAAGAAAAGAGAGGTTATTCTGCAGTGAAAGTTGGTTTTTTTAAACTTAAAAACTCGAAGCTTTCAAAACAAATGAAAGGTTACTTTGCTAAAAAAAATACAGAACCTAAAAAAATTCTTAAAGAATTTAGAGTGGAAAATAATGATCAATATAAAGAAGGAAATGAAGTTGGCTTAGAAATTTTTAAAGATAAAAAGTTTATGGATGTAAGATCAAAAACAATAGGTAAAGGTTTTGCAGGTGTTATGAAAAGATGGAATTTTGGTGGTTTAAGAGCTTCTCATGGAGTTTCAGTTTCTCATAGATCTCATGGTTCAACTGGTCAAAGACAGGATCCAGGAAAAGTATTTAAAGGAAAAAAAATGGCAGGTCATATGGGTGATAAATTAAGAACAATGTTAAATTTAGAGGTAGTAAAATCAGATTTAGAAAATGATTTATTATATTTAAAAGGTTCAATACCTGGATCTAAAAATTCCACAGTCTTAATTAGAGAGTCGGTAAAAAATGTTACAAGAAAAACTATAAAAGAAAAATATGAAGCTAAAATTAAAGCAGCTGCAGCTAAAAAAGGAAAAAAATAGATGAAATTTCCTCTTTTAAACATTGATGGTTCAAAAACTAATTCAATTGAAATTTCTGATAAGTTAGTGAAGTTAAAAGTTAACCATAAATTAATTAAATTTGTTATCGATTGGCAATTAAATCATTTAAAACCAAGAACTGCTAAAACAAAACAAAGAAATGAAATTAGAGGTTCTACAAAAAAAATAGTGCCACAAAAAGGAGGTGGAGGAGCTAGACACGCTAGTAAAAAAGCTCCACTATTTGTTGGCGGAGGCGTGGCTCACGGCCCAAAAGGTGCAGTGTATAAAATTAAAAAGATAAATAAAAAGGTAAGAAAACTTGCTTTAGCGCAAACATTGTCAAAAAAAAACTTAGATAAAAATCTTCATATATTAGCCGATGTGAAAAAAGAAATAAAAAAAACAAAAGAATTTAACAAATTCTTAATAAAAAACAAATTAGCTAATGTTTTAATTATTTCAGATAGTGACTCAATGAAAAACATTAATAAATCTGCTCGAAATATCAAAGATGTAAAGCTTATAAGAGATGAAGGAACAAATATTTATGATTTGATTAAATATAAAAATGTAATAATCACATCATCTTCTGCAAAAAAAATACAAGAAAGGGTCTTAAATGAAAAAAATTAATTACATAGACTCTATTAAAAATCCAATAATAACCGAGAAAGCGACAATTTTATCTGAGCAAAATAAAACTGTTTTTAAAGTTCATGAAAAAGCTAACAAAAAAACCATCAAAAAAAATATAGAAAAACTTTTTAAGGTAAATGTAATTAAAGTAAATATTATCAATCAAAAATCTAAACTTAAAATGAAACAGGGTAGAAAATCTTACAAAAGTGGATATAAAAAGGCAATCGTCACTTTAAAAAAAGGTCAAAGTATTGATTTAACAACTGGAATTTAATAATGGCATTAAAAACTTTTAAACCATATACAAAATCTACTAGAGGTACCGTTGTTTTGGATAAAAGCAATTTATGGAAAGGTGCTCCCTATAAACCTTTAACAAAAGGTCAAAATTTTACCGGAGGTAGAAATAATAATGGAAGAATAACATCTAGACATATAGGTGGTGGATCTAAACATAAATATAGAGTTATTGATTTTTATAGAAAAAAGAAAAATATTCCAGCCACTGTTGAGAGAATTGAATATGATCCAAATAGAACTGCACACATAGCTTTGATTTCATATAAAGATAAAGAAAAAGCATATATTATAAGTCCACAAGGTTTAAAACTGGGTGATATTATAGAGTCTGGAAAAAATGTTGAAATAAAAATTGGGAATTCATTAGAGCTAAAAGATATTCCACCTGGCACTTCTATACATAATGTTGAATTAATCCCAGGCAATGGCGCAAAATTAGCAAGATCAGCTGGATCCTCAGTAACATTGTCAGGTTATGATGGTGATTATGCAATTTTAAAATTATCTTCAGGAGAAACCAGAAAAGTAAGCAGTTCGTGTTCAGCAACAATCGGAATTGTATCTAACTCTGATCAAAAAAATATAAAAATTGGCAAAGCAGGAAGAAACAGATGGAGAGGAAAAAGACCACAAACTAGAGGTGTAGCTATGAATCCAGTAGACCACCCACATGGAGGTGGTGAAGGAAAAACCTCTGGAGGGAGAAGTCCAGTTTCTCCATGGGGACAATCTGCAAAAGGTTTAAAAACTAGAAGACCAAAGAGAAGTGACAAATTAATTATTACTAGAAGAAAGAAGAGGAAAAAATAATGACTAGATCGGTTTGGAAAGGCCCATTCGTTCATCCGAGTTTGTTAAAAAAAATTGATAAACTTAAAGACGCGCCTAGTAAAAAACCAATCAAAACTTGGTCTAGGAATTCTACAATTATTCCAGATTTTGTTGGACATAGTTTTATGATTCACAATGGTAAATCTTTTATTCCGATTACTATATCAGAGGAGATGGTAGGTCATAAGTTGGGTGAATTCGCTCCGACAAGAACTTTTAAAGGTCATACACCAGCAGATAAGAAAGCTGCCGCTCCAGCAACAGCTAAACCAGAGGGTGATAAGAAATAATGGAAAAAAATTCTTCTTTAGTTAAAGCAATTAATAAAAACGTAAGGACAAGTCCAAGAAAACTAGCTTTAGTATGTAATTTTATCAAAGGAAAAAAAGCAGATATAGCTTTAAGAGATTTAGAGTTTTCAAGAAAAAGAATAGCTAAAGATGTAAGCAAAACAGTAAAATCGGCAATATCAAACGCTGAAAATAATCACCAACTTGATATTGACGATTTGTTTGTCAAAGAAGCCTATGTTGGTAAATCTCTTGTTATGAAAAGATTTAGACCCAGAGCTAAAGGAAGAGCAAGTTCAATAAAAAAACCATTCAGTAGAATTACAATTATTCTAGAGGAAAGAAAAGGTAAAGGAGTGAGTAAATAATGGGACAAAAAATAAATCCGATTGGACTAAGACTTGGAATAAATAGAGGATGGGACTCTACTTGGTTTGCAAAAAAAAAAGATTTTGGCAGATATCTTATTGAAGATTTTAAAATTAGAAATTATATAAAGAAGAATATTTTGAACTCAGGTGTTTCAGAGATAATTATAGAGCGTTCATCAAAAAAATGCACGGTTTCAATTCATACATCTAGACCTGGATTCGTAATTGGAAAAAAAGGTGCAGATATAGAAAAGATAAAAAAAAATATTATGAAAATTACAGATAGTGATGTGAATGTGAATATAAAAGAGATAAAAAAACCAGAATTAAACTCAAATTTAGTGGCGGAAAATATAGCGCAACAACTAGTGAAAAGAGTAGCCTACAGACGTGCAATGAAAAGAGCTATGCAATCGGCCATGAGATTGAATGCAAAAGGTATAAAAGTTATGTTGAGTGGTAGGTTAGCAGGAAATGAGATAGCTAGAACTGAATGGTTGAGAGAAGGAAGCATTCCTTCTCATACATTAAGAGCTGATATTGATTATGGTTTTGCAGAAGCTCTAACAACTTATGGAATAATTGGTGTTAAAGTTTGGATATATAAAGGTGAACTAATGGCAAAAGATGTTGAAAAAGAAAAAAAAGAAAGGGTGAAGAATGCTACAGCCAGTCAGAACTAAATATAGAAAAGCGTTTAAAGGAAGAATTCACGGAAATGCCTCAAGAGCTGTAAAACTAAATTACGGACAGTTTGGTTTAAAAGCTATTCAGCCAGATAGAATTATTGGAAAACAAATTGAAGCTGCTAGAGTAGCTTTAACAAGATATATGAAAAGAACTGGTAAAGTTTGGACTAGAATTTTTCCAAATATTCCAGTTTCAAAAAAACCTACAGAAGTTAGAATGGGAAAAGGAAAAGGCTCACCGGAATATTATGCATGCAGAGTAAAACCAGGTAGAATAATATTTGAGATTGACGGTGTGAGCGAGGAAATAGCAAGAGAAGCCCTATATAAAGCATCAGCTAAATTACCTATTAAAACAAAATTTATAAAAAGATAATGAAAAAGAAAGAAGAAAAAAAATTAACAAAAGATCAGGCAGAGAAGAAAATCTTATCGTTAAAAAAAGATTTATTTAACATAAGATTTAAAAAAATAAACAATCAAGTTAATAATCCTGCTCAATATAATGAAATTAAAAAAAGTATAGCTAGATTATACACAACTATTAAAGGATCAAAATGACAAAAAAAATTCTAAAAGGAGTAGTAACTAGCGCAAGAAATAATAAGACTATTGTTGTAGAAGTTACAAGAAAGTTTAAACATCCTTTTTACGAAAAAGTAATTAAAAGATCAAAAAAATATCATGCTCACGATGAGAAAAACAAGTTTAAAGAAGGAGAAACAGTTTCAATTATTGAAAGTAAACCTTTTTCAAAAAAGAAAACCTGGCAGGTAATAGAATAATGATACAAATTCAAACTGAACTAACAGTTGCAGACAATACAGGCGCGAAAAAAGTGGAGTGCATAAAAGTTCTCGGCGGTTCAAAAAGAAGGTACGCATCTGTTGGAGATATAATTGTTATAAGTGTAAAAGACGCAATTCCAAAAGGAAAGGTTAAAAAAGGAGCTGTGCATAAAGCAGTTGTAGTCAGAACCAGAAAAGAAATTTATAGAGAAGATGGTTCAAAAGTACAATTTGATAAAAACGCAGTTGTTCTTACTGATGACAAAGGTGAACCGATTGGCACAAGAATATTTGGACCAGTTACAAGAGAACTTAGAACTAAAGGTCATACAAAAATTATATCCCTAGCACCGGAGGTACTTTAATGAATTTGAAAAAAGGAATACAAGTTAAAATTATTTCAGGTAAAGATAAAGGAAAAACAGGTGAAATATTAGAAATAAACAGAAGTATTAATAAAGTAAAAATAAAATCAATTGGTATGATTAAAAGACACACAAAACCTACAAAAGAAAATAAAGGTGGAATTATTTCGAAAGAAAGTTTTATACATCAATCAAATGTGAAAAATATTGATAATAAAAAAATTGAAAAAAAAATAGAGATTAAAAAGTAATGTCAAGATTAAAAGCAACATACAATAAAGAAATAATTTCAAAACTTATGAGTAAATTGTCTTTGAAAAATAAACACGATGTTCCAAAAATAAACAAAATAATCTTAAATATGGGTTTGGGTGAAGATGCATCTGACAATAAAAAGCTTAAAGCTTGTTCAGATGATATGGCATTAATAGCAGGACAAAAACCAATAATTACAAAATTTAAAAAATCTATTTCAAACTTTAAGACAAGAAAAGGCTCAAACGCTGGTGTTAAAGTAACACTCAGGTCTCAAAAAATGTATGAATTTATCGATAGGTTAGTAAATATAGCATTACCTCGTATAAAAGATTTTAGAGGTCTATCGTCAAAAGGTATTGACTCGTCAAACAATTATTCTTTTGGGATAAAAGAACATATTGTATTTCCAGAGGTAAATTTTGATAAGGTTGATAAAATAAGAGGATTAGATGTAATTATTGTTACAACAAGTAAAAGCAAAGAAGGAACTTTAGAATTATTAAAAGAATTCAATTTTCCAATTAACGAAAAGAAAAACTAAGGATTATATATGGCTAAAACAAGTGCAATACAGAAAAACTTAAAAAGAATAAAATTAGTGAAAAAGTATGCTAAAAAAAGAGCAGCTTTAAAAAAAATTATAAATAATAAAAAATTAGAGTTATCGGAAAGATTCGAGGCTCAATTAAAACTAAATAAACTTCCTAAAAATTCTGCCAAAATCAGAATAAGAAATAGATGTGAGGTGTCAGGTAGACCGCATGGAGTTTATAGAAAATTAAGAATATCCAGAATTGCACTAAGGGACATGGCGTCTGCTGGTAAAATTCCTGGAATAACAAAATCAAGTTGGTAGGAGAAAAATGACATTTACAGATCCAATAGGAGATATGTTTTCAAGAATTAGAAATGGTCAAATGCGATCATTGAGTTTTGTTGAGATACCCTCGTCAAATTTTAGAAAGAATATTTTGGAAATATTGAAAAATGAAGGATATATCAAAGACTTTTTTATTGAAAAAACTGAAAATAACAAAACGAGTTTAAAAATTACTCTTAAATATTATGAAGGTGATCCTGTTATTAAGGAAATTAAAAGAATATCTAAACCAGGGAGAAGAGTTTATTCTAGAGCAACTAGTATTCCAAAAGTAATGAATGGTTTAGGTTTAGCTATATTATCAACACCAAAAGGTGTTATGAGTGATGCTGAAGCTAGAAAAAATAATGTTGGTGGTGAAATAATTTGCAGGGTATTTTAATGTCAAAAATAGGAAAAAAAAATATTGTAATACCAAAAGACTCATCAATTAAAATTGATGGCTCATACTTAACTATAACTGGGCCTAAAGGTACAAAAAAATTAACAATTAATGATAAAATTTTTTCATCAAAATTATTAAATGAGAGTGAATTTAAATTACAGCCACTAGAAAGTAAAATTGATAAAAAAACTTCAATTATGTGGGGAACTTATAGAAGTTTAATTAATAATGCCGTTACTGGTGTGTCAAGTGGTCATGAAAAAATACTAGAATTAACCGGTGTCGGTTTCAGAGCTAATTTAAAAGGAGAAGTATTGAATTTACAAATTGGTTTTAGTCATGACGTTAATTTCAAAATACCTAAAGAGATCAAAATAACAGTGGAAAAACAAACAATAATAAAAATAAATGGTGTAGATAAAGAATTAGTCTCAAAAATTGCGGCTGATATCAAAAATTTAAAACCAGTTGAGCCTTATAAAGCGAAAGGTATTAAAGAAAGAGGTCAATTTGTATTAAGAAAAGAAGGTAAAAAGAAATAATGAAAAAGATATACAGAAAAATAAAAAGAAAACTGCGAAATCGTAAAAAATTAAAGACTGTAAATTCTAACCGTTTTAGAATTTCAGTATCTAAGTCATTGAGAAATTTATCAGCTCAAATAATTGATGACATTCAAAAAAAAACTTTGGTTTCTGCTTCATCTATTGAAAAAGAAGTAAAAAGTAGAAATGTAAAAAAAATGGAAAAATCAAGTATAATCGCAGAAATTTTAGCAAAAAGAGCTAAAGATAAAAATATTACCGACGTATATTTTGATAGAGGAGGTAACAAGTACCATGGGAGAGTAAAAACTTTCGCTGAAACACTGAGAAAAAATGGTTTAAAATTTTAATATGTCAGAAAATAAAAAATTAGAGAGTGAAATTAAAGAAAAATTGGTTGCGATTAACAGAATCACCAAAGTTGTTAAAGGTGGAAGAAGATTCGGTTTTGCTGCTTTAGTAGTTGTTGGAAATCAAAAAGGGTCAATTGGTATAGGTCAAGGTAAATCAAAACAAGTCCCTGATGCTATTAAAAAAGCAACTGAAGTAGCTAAGAGAAATTTAATTAAAATACCCTTAAAAGAGGGAAGAACTCTTCATCACGACGTAAAAGGTAAAAATGGTTCTGGAAAAGTTTTTTTAAGAGCAGCGCCGGCTGGTACAGGAATTATCGCAGGAGGTGCAATCCGCTCTGTATGTGAAGTTCTTGGTATTCAAGATGTTGTTGCAAAATCTCTGGGTTCAGCTAATCCACACAATGTTTTGAAAGCTTGTATTAATGGCTTAAAATCTCAAAATTCTCCAAAAATTTTATCAGCAATAAGAGGAAAAAAAATATCAGATATAGTTTTAAAAAGAGAGGCAAATTAATGCAACTAAATAATTTGATAAAAAATAATAAAAAAAAAATTAGAGTAGGTCGTGGTATTGGCTCTGGTAAAGGTAAAACTTCTGCTAGAGGACACAAAGGTCAAAAATCTAGATCAGGTGTAGCTATAAAAAGTTTTGAAGGTGGACAAATGCCTTTATACAGACGTTTACCTAAAAGAGGATTTAAATCGTTGAGTAAAAATAATACAGCTATATTAAATTTATCTAAAATTCAAAATATTTTAGATAAATCAAAAAATAATATTAAAGGCCCTCTAGATCTTAAAACTTTAAAAGAAAAAAATTTAATTAATAAAAAGTATTTAAAGCTCAAGATTTTAGGAACTGGTGAAATAAAAAAAAATATAGAAATTTCTGCACACTTTGTTTCTAAACAAGCTTCAACTAAAATTGAAAAGGCCGGCGGTAAGATAAATATTCTAAAAAAAAATAAAATTTAATAATGTCTAGTGAAACAATCAATACAGCTGGTGCATTTAGTCAAGCAAAAGACTTAAAAAATCGTATATTATTTACTGTTCTTATATTAGTCATTTACAGATTAGGCACATACGTCCCATTAGCAGGTATTGATCCCTCAGCTTTAAAAGAAATTATGGCTTCAAGTCAAAAGGGTTTATTAGGTATGTTTAATATGTTCTCTGGAGGAGCAGTTACTAGAATGGCAATATTTGCACTAGGTATTATGCCTTATATATCATCTTCTATTATAGTTCAGTTGTTAACTGGAGTTTCTGATTATTTTAAAAATTTGAAAGAACAAGGAGAGATAGGAAGAAAAAAAATTACCCAAATAACAAGATATGGAACAGTTTTAATTGCAGCATTACAGGGATATGGAGTATCTGTAGGTCTAGAAAATGCAGGGAATTTAGTAATTGAGCCTGGACTATCATTTAGAATAGTAACAACAATTTCTCTTGTTGCAGGAACAACTTTTTTAATGTGGTTAGGTGAACAAATTACACTTAGAGGTGTAGGAAACGGGATTTCTTTAATTATTTTTTCAGGAATAGTTGCAGAAATACCTAGAGCTTTGGCTTCAACTTTTGAACTTGGAAGAACTGGAGCATTATCTGCTTTAATGATAGTTGGTATATTTGTTTTAGTAATCTTAACTGTTTTGTTTATTGTATTTTTTGAGAGAGCAATGAGAAAAATATTAATTAATTATCCTAAAAGACAAGTTGGAAATAAAATGTATGGAGGGGAATCCTCACATTTACCACTCAAGATAAATACTGCAGGAGTAATTCCAGCTATTTTTGCATCAGCTTTACTATTATTACCTATAACTATTACAAATTTTGGATTTGCAGAATCAGACGCTTTTTTAAAAATTTCATCAATGTTTACTCAAGGTCAACCTCTTTATATGTTGTTATATGCTTCAGGAATAATATTCTTCTCTTTTTTTTACACATCAATCGTTTTTAATCCAAAAGAAACAGCTGAAAATTTAAGAAAATATGGAGGTTATATTCCAGGAATAAGACCAGGAGATAGAACAGCAGAATATATAGATACAATATTGACACGATTAACTACTGTTGGCGCTTTATATTTGACATTTGTTTGTTTAATGCCTGAATTTTTGATAGCTAAATATCCCATTCCTTTTTATTTAGGTGGTACTTCAATATTAATAGTAGTTGTTGTTGCCATGGATACCGTTACGCAAGTACAAACAAGATTAATGAGTTCTCAGTATGAGTCACTCATTAAAAAAACAAAATTTGGTAAATAGTAATTTTCAATGAATATAGTTATCTTTGGTCCACCAGGAGCTGGTAAAGGAACTCAGTCAAACTTAATAGTTAAAAAATTTAAATTACATCAACTATCTACTGGTGAACTTCTAAGAAAAGAAATAAAAGATAATACTCATTTAGGCAAAGAAATATCATTAATAATCAATCAAGGTAACCTAGTATCAGATACAATTGTTGGAAATTTAATTAAAAAATATATATCAGATGACAAATATAAAAATAGATTAATTTTTGATGGTTATCCAAGAAACCTCAATCAAGCAAAAAATCTTGATGATTTATTAAAAGAAAATAATCAAAAAATTGATATTGTTTTAAAATTATCAGTAAGCTTGAAAACTATAAAAAGAAGAATTTTAGAAAGAAAAAATTTGGAAAAAAGAAAGGATGATAGTGAAGAAATAGCTATTAAAAGATATAATACTTATGAAAATAATATTAAGCCTTTAATTGATTTTTACAAAAAATCTAATTTATTAAAAGTCGTCAATGGGGAGGCTTCAATAACTGAAATTAGTAGTGAAATTAGCGGTTTAATTAAGGGTATGAAGGGTTGACTTTAAGATATTAGACAATATAAATACGCAGGAAATATTAAATCATTAATTTATGGCTCGTATTGCAGGGATAAATATCCCACAAAATAAAATAGTAAGTATAGCTTTAACTTATATACATGGTATAGGTTTACACTCTTCAAGAAAAATATGCGATAAATTAAATATACCTTCATCAAAAAGAGTGAACGAATTATCAGAGGAGCAAGTTTTGAAAATTAGAGAATTTATTGATGCAAATCATAAAGTTGAGGGAGATTTAAGAAGAGAAGT
>TARA_B100000963_G_scaffold186121_1_pt1 | contig 10856 bp, 11 predicted proteins | sample TARA_B100000963 | Tara Oceans TARA_B100000963 (sample SAMEA2622097) | marine metagenome | biome: marine biome (ENVO:00000447); feature: surface water layer (ENVO:00002042); material: "saline water (ENVO:00002010), including plankton (ENVO:xxxxxxxx)" | depth 5 m | reverse complement strand
TTATACCCTTTTCGGTTTCTAGACCAGAATTAACATCAATTTTGTCACTATATTCAAGAGCAGTTTTAACATTTTCAACATTAATTTTTCCCGCAAGAAAAAATTTTTTATTTTTTATATCTTTAAGTAATTCAAAATTAAAAGGCTTACCAGATTGGCCCATGGCCGGCGTATCTAATAAAACTTCATTAGTAGAAGGATAATTTTCAATTGTATTTAGATCACTTTTTTTTTTAACTTTAATAGCTTTGATAACTTCAAGGTTTGTTAATTTTTTAATTTTCTTAATAAATTTATCATTTTCGTCCCCATGCAATTGAATTGTATCACAATAACAAGAAACTTCTTTTACCTCATTTAAGCATGGATTCACCATCACAGCTACTTTTTTAATATTTTTTGGAATATTATTTGTTAAAGTTTTTAATTTATTTATTGATATTGACCTTGGGCTTTTTGGATAATTTATAATGAAACCAATTAGACTTGCACCATGTTCAATGCATATTTTGATAATCTCTGGATCGGTGTTTCCACAGACTTTAATTGTAGGCAACTTCATGTATCTAAATTTTGAAAAAGCTTTTTGAAATTATTTTTAATATTTCCTGAACTTATACTTCGGCCTATAACAATCCCAGTGGCTTTTTGGTTTGTTAGTGCGTTTTTAGGAGTGACCACTCTTTTCTGATCATTTGTTTTATCACCAGGAAGTCTTATACCTGGAGTTACTGTTTTGATTTTTACCAATTCATTTATCCTCAAAGATTCCTTGCCACTACATATAACTGCATAGCAACCAGCTTTTTTTGCAAGTTTAGCTTGATGAATAATCAACTCTTCAATTTTCTTTGTATACCCAATTTCCCTTACCTTTTTTTGGTCAAAAGATGTAAGCGTTGTTACCCCTAGCAATTTTGCTGTTGTTAATTTTTTTGCAGCCTTGATTGTCTGAAGACCTGAACTAATATGGATAGTTATATAATCAATATTCTTAATATCTTTAAGTGATCGTAATGCATTTATTGTAGTATTCTCAATGTCATATAATTTTAAATCTAAAAAAATTGGAAAATTTTTAATTGATTTAATAAATTTTCTTCCATTTTCAGAAAAAAATATTTGATAGCCGATTTTTAGGGCAAAAGTATATTTTTTGTATTTTTTTTTTGGTATAGATTTGACAATAAATTTTGCTTTAGCGACTGAACAATCAAGGGCAATGAAAATTATTTTTTTATTTTTCACCCTCTTTACCTTTGTTAATTCTTTGATTTAGTAACTTCGAAGTTTTCCATTTTATTTTATTTTTTTTTTTAATAACAATCGCTTCACCAGTTTTCGGATTTCTTGCATTTCTTTCTGGCATATTTTTTACCTTAAAAGTACCTAGACCTCTAATTTCAATATTTTTCCCCTCTGACAAGGAATTACTCAAATATTTAAATATAGACTCAACAACTTTTTCTACATTAGCATTTGGAATTCTTTGATAATGTCCTTGAAGAGTTTTTACAATATCTGACTTAACATAGGTTTTTTTTGACATCTCAATAAAGTATTGAAATTATTATAGAATTAGAAAGCGAGAAAAGAAAGGACTATTCCTTTTTTTTGTCTTTTTTTCCTAAAGCCTCTCCTAATATTCCGGCTAATGATTGACCAGAACTAGTTGACCCATATTTTTCAATAGCCTCATCGGCCTGTTGTTGCTCCAATTTTTTTACAGACAACTTAACTTTTCTTTTCGAATGGTCAATCTCAACAATTGCTGCGTCGATAGAATCACCAGCCGAAAAACGATTTGGCCTTTGGTCAGACTTTTCGATAGCTAGTTCGGATTTCCTTAAATTAACTTGATACCTGTCTGGTCCAACGTCAACCTTTAATCCATTATCTTGCACTTCAACTACTCTTGTTGAAACAATATCTCCAATTTTTTTATTATCAAAAAATGAGAATGGATCTTTTTTTAATGCTCTTATTGATCCGTTCACTTTATCATCTTTAATGTCTATAACTTTTAATTTTACAGAATCACCTTTATTAAAATTATCTAAAGCTTTTGAACTTTCAGTGTAGTCAAATTGCTTATAATGAACAAAAATATCAATATCACTATCACCGGTATTACAAAAAATTCCAAAATCTTTTTTTGTCACTACTTTTGCATCAACGATTGTATTAACAGGATATTTAGCAATAAATTCATCTATTGGATTGGGTATACAATCTTTATAACTTAAACTTATTTTTCTTTTTTCAATATCAACTTCTTTTAATTTAACTTTTATCATATCACCAATCTTAAATACTGATTTAGGATTAATATTTTTTTGCATATGTTTAATTTCACTAGAGTGTACCAAGCCAACAATACCTTCTTGCATCTCGGCGAATGCACCGAAGTCAGTTAATTTGACAACTTTTACTTCATACTCACTTCCAACTTTAAATTTATCTTTAATAGTTTCAAATGGATCTGGTATCATCGCTTTCACAGATAAACTCATTCTCATATTTTCTGTATCTATTTCTAAAATTTTTACTTTAATTTTCTCACCTACTGTAAACATATCATTAAGATTAGAAATTTTTAGATGCGATACCTCACTAGAGTGTAATAGACAGTCTAGACTTTCTATGCTCACAAAACATCCGTATGATTGGACAGCTTTAATAGTACCTTCAACTATTTCACCAACTTTATAGTTTTTTATTACTTTTTCTTTATTTTTATTTTTTTCTTGTTCGATTACTTGTCTTCGACTAGCGATTACATTCATTCTTACATTATCAATTTTAATTATTTGAAATTCCATTGGTTTATTCATGTACTCACTCATATTTTTTATTGGCTTGTCTGCTACTTGACTATTAGGACAAAATGCAAAGACACCAAATATTTCTACGACTACACCTCCCTTAACCGTATTTTTAATAATACCAGAAACTTTTTCTTGTTTTTCAAATGCCTCTTCGATTTTTTTCCACGATTTTGCTCTTCTCGCTTTTTCGATACTAAGAACGATGTTTCCATTTTTATCTTCTGTTCTCTCAAGAAATACCTCAATCTGTTTTCCTTCATCTAAGGCATCTAGTTCAGCATGCGGAATTTCATTTATATCAACTATGCCGCTAGATTTTGCTCCCTTAATAAAAACATGCACGTACTTATCATCAACTTTCTCGACTGTGCCAGATACAATAGTGTTATCTTTTAGGATTATGTTATCTAGATTTTCTGAAATTAACTTTGCAAATTCTGAATTAGTATTCTGATCGTATACTTTTAAATTATCTGTTCCCACTAATTTTTTTTTAACTCTCTTTCTATCAAAAAAACTATTTTATTGAGTGCGCGCGATATATCATTAGAGTCATTACGTATCAATATAGAATCCGCAGTTTTTTTTAATGGGCTGGATTTTCTGGTTTTATCCGCTAAATCTCTTGCTTTTAGGGCATTAAAAATCTCCTTGTAATTGAGATTTTTTTCGCTTTTTCTCTTTTGTAATTCTAAAAATCTTCTTTCAGCTCTCAACTTTACTTTTGCATCAATAAATAATTTAATATCGCTAAAACTAGCAGGTAATATTTTTGAACAAATATCACGACCACCCACAAGCACAATTGAATTTGAACAATTAAAAATTAGCTTTCTTTGAATAGGTAACAATGCTTTTCGAATAGATGGGATTTTAGCTATTTTAGATACATAATTTGAAACATTATTAGAGTGTAATTTTTGATTTTTTAATTTAGGGATACTTATAGTATTTAGGTGTTTGATTAAAAATTTAGTATCAATTTTCTTTTTACGACTTTTCAAATGAACAAAAGTTAAATACCGGTAAAGAAGTCCAGAGTCTATAAAAACTGCTTTAGATTTGTATAATTTTTTTATTTTTTTCAAAATAGTTGTTTTTCCAGTAGCTACACCACCATCACACGCAACAATAACTTTTTTTGAAGTTTTATCTTTTAATTTATTAATTGTTTTTATAAAATTTGGAAATGAAATATTTGTACAATCAAAATCATTAATTTGAATTTTTTTTCTGGAAACTGATGATAGAACATAGAATGCCATAGCGATCCTATGATCTTTATTAAAATTTTTAATAATTGGGATTTGATTAGAATAAAAGTTTTCCGTTTTACCTTTTACAATTAAATTATCTTTTTTTCTAACAATGTCTGCACCACATAACTTTAAGTTTTCATACATCACTTTTAACCTATCAGACTCTTTAAACCTTAGCTCACTAAGATTATTATATTTACTTTTTGTTTTGCAGAATAGTGAAACAATTAGCAATACTGGTACTTCATCAATTATACTTGCGATTTCATTAGATTTGATATTAACGCCTTTTAAAACAGGAGTATAAGATGCAACTATATCTCCTACAGGTTCACCATAATATTGTCTTATATTTTTAAATTTAATATTTGCCCCCATCTTTTTTAGTATTTTAATAAAACCAATTCTGTAAGGATTTAGACAAACATTTTTTATTTTAACATTGCTACCTTTAGTTAAAATAGCAATACAAATTAAAAAAGCACTAGATGAAACATCTGCTGGTATCTTATAATTTTCAAGAGGTTTTAAAAATTGTTTTCCTAAAATTTTGATAATCTGTTTATTTTTATAACTTTGTATTTTTATTGGATATCCTAAAAATTTAAGTAATCTTGTTGTATGGTCTCTAACATTGCTTGGACATTCAATGTTCGTTCTTCCAAAACTTAAAATTCCTGCAAAAGTAGCTGCGCTTATCATTTGTGCCGACGGTTTATTAATTTTAATTTTAGCTCTAACGCAATTACTGTGTCCTTTTATAATTAAAGGTAAAAATTCTTTGTTTGTTGGATCTATACTCATTAAAAATTCTTTTAAGAATTCTAATCTGTATGGTCTTTTCGAAAGACTATGATCTCCAATTATTTTTGCATTAACCTTAGATCCAGCTATGATTGGTGTTATTAACCTTAATGTTGTGCCACTATTTCTACAATTAATTAATAGTTTTTTTTTTGAAACTGGATATCCAATACCGAGTCCATATATAGTGTATCTATTGTTAATTTTGATTACTTTTATACCCAGTTTTTGAATTGCCATGATTGAAGTTAAGGCATCTTCACCAGGATTATTTATACGTATATTTGATATACCATATGCAATACTTGCAAATAATACCGACCTTATTGAAAGACTTTTGTCTGAGGATAATTGAACAGATCCTTTAATACAAATGTCATTATCTGGGATTAATTTATTTGATTTTTTAATTGCCATTACATTAGTAGACCAATATATACCCACTAAATTAATATATAAAAAGAGATTTTAATGGCTGATAAAAAATTTGGGCAGAAGAGGATTTGTCCCAATCCTCATTGTGAGATAAAATTTTATGATTTAAATAAAAAGTCTCCATTATCTTGTCCACAATGCAAAACTGAAGTAGTTGTAGAGGAGGAATTAATGTTTTCACAAAGTAACCCTGTGTTACAATCAACCTCTAAAACTGAAACAAAAGACGAGTTTGCAGATTTAGAAAATGCAGATAATTCTTCAGATGAAAATGAGGAAGATGTTATTTCACTTGATGATGCTGCCATAGAGGAAGAACAAAATACTAAAAACTAGATTTTAAAACCGGTTCCCAAATAATACTTTATTGCCTTTTGATCTTTAATAATGTTGTTCGGCGGGCCCTCAACCATAACAACTCCGTCTCTAATTATAATACAGTTATCTAATATATCCTGTATTGCAAAAAAATTATGATCTGTGATTATAACAGATAATCCCATGTCTCTTAATTCTAAAATAAATTTCTTTATTGAAGATATACTCAAGGGATCTAAAGCAGCCATAGGTTCGTCCAGAAGCAGAACTTTGATATCTTTATTACAAATTCTTTGAAGAGTTGATATTTTTTTATACTCACCGCCAGACATGTTGTTTGCCTTTACATTTGCTAAGTATTGAAGACCAAAATAAGATAAAAGTTGAAATATCTTAGTCTCAATTTTGTTTTTATCTTCAATATGCAACTCTAAAATTGCATAAAGATTTTCATAGGCTGTCATATTTCCGAATAGACCTTTATGTTGTTCTAATAAACTTATTCCTTTCATTGCTCTTTTATGAATTGGCAATTCATTAATTATTTCGTTATTCAGTTTAATTTCGCCAAAATCTGGAAAAATTTTTCCAACAATTAAATTAAATAACGTAGATTTACCTGCACCATTTGGACCAAGCAAACCTAAAATTTGACCATGGTTTAAGCTTAAGGATATATTTTTAAGAATAGGTTTACCGCCTAACGTTTTAGATATTTTGTTTATCGTTAATATTTTCTTATTATTATTTTTATTTGGTTCATTAAGTTTGATTATATTTGTTGATGCAATATTTAACTGATTTTTTTTTAGATTTTTATTAGGGTTAGAAACTTTTTTCTTAACAATATTTTTTAATATTAAAGTATCTTTTTCTACATATAAAAATTCTTTTTTTAACAATAAAGTTTTATTAATATTTGTGTCTGCCTTAATCTTAATTTTTTTCTTTTTATTGGTTTCTTTTTCCATAAACTCTATCTTTCTTTTTCAACATAAAAATTTCAAGATTATTAGTAATAGTGTTTAATTCTGCAACATCTCCTTTAACAGTATTTTTTTTGTCATTATATATTACATTTTTCTCTAATCTAATTAAGTTTTTGTCTGCTAAAAAATTCGCAATATCCGCTTTGATTACTCCATCTTTGTTAATAATTTTTACATTTTGATAATATTTGATATTTTTGGTTTTTTTAAAATAGTTAGCCTTATCTGCCATAACATTTAAAATACTACCATCTTTTAGTTTTGTGAAACTCTCAACTTTATTTAATTTAATAAGATTTGGTTGGTCTTTATTTAAGTATGCCTCCTTACCTTTTGTTATATAGCTTCTACCACTGTCATCAGATGTTTTATACTCAACATTGGTGAATTTGGTTACATTTTTCTCAACAAGATTATTTTTTTTAATATTATTAGACTGTTGCTTCTCAATTTTAATAGATCCTTTGTTTTGTGAAATATGGTAAAAATAAAAGATAATTGAGAGTAAGATAACTATAAAAAGAAAAAAATTTGATTTAGCTTTTTTTGTAATCATTTGTTCATAAATTGTAATATTGAATGTATATTTACAACACCTTTAAATTTACCCTTTGATCGAACCAATAAAACTGTAATTCTTTTTTTATTCATCAAAGCTAACGCCTCAGGCGCAAGAATTTTCTCATCAACAAAAGTTGGATTTTTTGTCATAATATCCTTTGCTTTTAATCTTTGAAGATTAGAAAATTTACTTGCCGCTCTTGCAGTATCGCCATCGGTAATAATAGATAACTTTTTAGTTTTTTTTTCTTTTACTATTACACATCCAAGTCTTTTAGAGGAAATAGCAGTTAATATTTTAGAGAAAAAGGTATCTCTATTCACATAAGGAATTTTATTACCAGTTATTAAAAGTTCCTTAATTGGCGTCAGAGATTTTCCTATGCTACCATGCGGATGGTGCTCACCAAATTTTGATATTTTAAATTTTCTTTTCTTTGCAACAGTAATTGCAAGCGCATCACCAATGCATGTCAATATTGTTGTTGAACTAGTGGGAACAAGTGAAAAATTTTTATCACCAGCCTCCTTAATCTTTGGGTAAATTATATTTATGTCCGAATTTTTGAATAATTGTGATTTTGAATTTGAAGAAATTCCAATAATTTTTATTTTATATTTTTTTGCAAATTTAAAAATTGAGATTAACTCATTTGTATTTCCGCTATTAGAAGCAATAACCAATGTATCATTTTTTTGTAAACTTCCTAAACCACCGTGACTTGCTTGATTTGCATCTAAGATATAGCTCGATATACCTAAAGACGAAAAAGTACCACATGTTTTTTCTAAAATTAATTTTGATTTACCAACACCTGTAAAAACTATATTCCCTTTTGTATTATTTATTAGATTTACAGCTTTAGCAAAACTTAAATTGAGACTTTTTTGGACTTTTTGAATCGATACAATTTCCTCTTTAATTATTTTTTTTCCAAAATTTACTATTTGTTTTTCTGATTTCATATTAATGTTCAAATATATCACCTAAACCGTTTAAGTCTAATTCAGTACGTGTTTCTAAAAATTCAAAACACTTTTCTGCAAGTAGCGATTTATTTTCTCGGTTTAAAATTTTATCAAGTTCAATCTTTATATTGTGAAGATGTAATACATCATTCGCAGCATATTTAATTTGTTCGTCACTATAATTATCAATACCCCAATCGGATGTCTGCATTTCTTTATCAAGTTTAATGCCAAGTAAATCTTTTGTCAGATCTTTAAGTCCATGATTACCAGTAAATTTTCTACAAATTTTTGAAGCAATTTTTGTATCAAAAATGTTACTCACTTGAATTTGCAGATGTTTTTTTAAAAAACTTAAGTCTGCTCTTCCAAAATGAAAAATTTTTTTTATTTTAGTATCCTCTAAAATTTTTTTTAAGTTTGGAGCATTGTAATTATCCTTAAACTTTACAAAATGCACAAAATTTGAGCCATCTGATAATTGTAGAAGATGCAGTTTGTCTGTTAAAGGATTTAACCCAGAAAATTCACCATCAACCGCTATCGTTGTGGCACTTTTTAAACTTGTGTCGGATGGAAGATCGTTTAAATGTATTTCATATTTAAAATTCATATTTCAATTGCTGATTGTATAACATGTCTATGGCTTATGTAAAAAAAATCTGTCTTTTTGGGGGCGCAGGATTTATTGGTCGCTCAATTGTTAAGCTTTTGGCCAAAAGAGGTTTTGAAGTTAAGATAGCTACCAGGTCTCCATTTAATGAAGATTTACTTGAATTAAAATCTACAGTGAGTGACCCTGGACAAATTATAATAGAAAAAATTAATATACATTCAAATGTTCAAGTTAGAGATTTTATAAAGGATTGTGAAATTTGTATAAACTTGGTCGGTATCCTTTATGAAAAAGGCAGCAATACTTTTAAAAAAGTTCACACAGACTTTGTAAACAATCTTACATTAGCTGTTAAAGAAGAAGAGTCTATTAAACATTTTATCCATTTTTCAAGCCTCGGGGTTAAAAGTGATACAGAGTCAAAATATCTGGAAAGTAAATATCAAGCAGAAGAAATTATAAAAAAAAATTTTAAAAACTATACTATCATAAAACCCTCAATCGTTTATGGCGGGGGTCAAAAAGATTTTACTAATTCATTTGCAAAATTAATAAATTTATTTCCTGTTATACCTTTAGCTGGCTCTTCAGTTAAATTTGCTCCAGTATACGTCGGAGATATCGCGTCAGGTATAGAAAAGATTATAGATGATGAAATTAAAAAAGAGACAATTGAATTCGTTGGAAACGAAATTTTTAATTTAACCGAAATTATAAAAATTATTTCAAATGAAATTAGAAAAAAAAATATTATTATTCCGATACCTTCATGGCTGGGTAAGTTGCAAGGAGCAATTTTAGGTTTAGCACCTAACCCTGTACTAACCTTAGACCAGGTAAGAACTCTAGAGTCAGGTGATAACATTGCAACGGGAAATAACAGAACTTTATCTGATATTGGAATTAATCTTCATGGTATTAGAAATATAATACCAAATTATTTATGGAGATTTAGAAAGGGAGGTCAGTTTGCTAAATAAAATAATAGCACAAAACCTATAATTAACCTGACGATTACAAATATATTTAAAGAGTGTTTTTTTACAAAAGATAAAAAAACTTTAATGCACGCTAAGGATATAATCAAAGACAAAACAAATCCTATAAATAAAAAAATAAAAATGTCTTTGTTAAAATTAATTACAGCTTCACCAATACCTAATACAGTTGCCGCAAAAAGTGTTGGTATTGATATTATAAAACTGAATTTAGCTGAGTCTATTCTTGAAAACCCCAAATATCTTGCACAACTAATTGTTATTCCAGACCTACTTGTTCCGGGAATAAGAGCTAATACTTGAGCTAATCCAATATAAAAAGCATTTTTATTAGAAATATTTTTGTTAAATGTTTTAGTAACTGGTGTCTTATCACTCAAATATAAAATAATTGAGAAAAATATAGTTGCGAATGCAACTATTTTAATATCTTGCAAAAATAAATTAACATTAAAGAAACTTACTAAAAATCCAAAAATAATTACAGGTACAGTCGCTATTATTATGTTATGAATTAATGGCAAATTATTTATAATATTAAAAATTTCTTTCTTAAAATATATAATTACCGCAATCAATGATCCAGTATGTGTTGCTATATTGAATAAAAGATTTTGATTTTTGTCTTTCAGCATTACAACTTCTTCAAATATAACTAACATACCACTCGATGATATTGGCAACCATTCAGTGATACCTTGGATAATTGATAAACAGATTACACTTAAAAAAATTGAAGTCGTCATGAACTAAAATGAATTAATATTATTTTAAATTAAAGGCTATAATTAGTTAGTTACAGAATCATGATTTTTATGATTAATTTGAAAAATACAGAAAAAATAGATAAAATCTGTGACATTTTATTACATTTGTTGATTTTACTTGTATTAATGGTAAACAAAAATTTACCAAAAATGCTATACTTAAGATAAATATTGTATATTAAGTCCGGTCGATGTCAAAAATGTTAAAATTTGTAGATTTAAAAAAGGAGACACCTGAAAAGTATGGTTCTGAGGACCGTAAGGAAAATTTCTTAGAAATTTATAAAGAATTTATTGATACAAAGGCAAAAG
>TARA_B100000963_G_scaffold47885_1_pt1 | contig 10859 bp, 10 predicted proteins | sample TARA_B100000963 | Tara Oceans TARA_B100000963 (sample SAMEA2622097) | marine metagenome | biome: marine biome (ENVO:00000447); feature: surface water layer (ENVO:00002042); material: "saline water (ENVO:00002010), including plankton (ENVO:xxxxxxxx)" | depth 5 m | reverse complement strand
ATAAGCTTAGATTTAGGCAGTAATCTATCTAAAATTGAGGTTTACCTTGAAGGTACTGATAAAATTTCTGCAGGTATCTCCTTACAGGAGGGTAACGGATCAGTAGTAGAGACCAACAATGGAATACTGTTAAAACAGAATCATTTTAAGACCATATTAAGTAATGTATTAATAACCTCCTCAGATTACTATGATGGCTTTCATATATATGAACCCAAAATTAAAGATCAAAATCATGTTTTTTTAGATTTTAATGTAGTCGATAATAAATTAGTTTATTATTTAGGATTTAATTGGTCTGAGAGCAAGCAGTTTGAGAGTCACTCTGCTTGGGAAGAACATCTAAACAAAATGGCCATAAAAATTGATAATCCAATCAAAATTAAATATTAGATAAAATTGATGAAAAAAGTAGTAACATTTGGAGAGATTATGTTAAGATTGTCTCCTGCAAGTAACCTGAGATTCTCTCAGGTAAACAGTTTTGATGCTGTTTATGGGGGAGGAGAATCAAATGTTGCTGTCTCTCTGGCAAATTTTGGTATTCCAGTCGAATTTGTAACGAGGTTACCAAAAAATGACCTTGGTTCATGTGCTATGATGGAAATGAGAAAAAGAGGGGTCGGAGTTCAAAATATTGTTTATGGAGGAGATCGTTTAGGAATTTATTTTCTCGAAACCGGCGCCGTTAGTAGGGGAAGTAAAGTAGTGTATGACCGTGCTCACTCAGCAATGGCTGAAATTAATGCTGGAATGATAAATTGGGATGAGGTTTTTCATGGAGTTAGTTGGTTTCATTGGACAGGAATTACACCTGCAATTTCACAAGGAGCTGCAGATGCTTGTTTAGAGGCAGTTAAAATTGCCAGCCAAAAAGGAATAACAATCTCTACCGATCTTAATTATCGTGCCAAGTTGTGGAAGTATGGTAAACCCTCAGAACCAATAATGACTGAGTTAACCTCTTATTGTGATATCATTTTAGGCAATGAAGAAGACGCTGAAAAGCACTTTGGTATTAAACCAGATGGTTTAGATATTACGATGCAAGGAGACCAAGTTAAGGCAGAAGCATTCGAGTCTGTTTGCAAACAAATGATTAAAAAGTTCCCCAAAGCCAAAAAAGTAATCACTACATTACGGGGTTCCATATCTGCATCACATAATACATGGGCAGGAATTTTGTATGATGGAACTCATATTTTTTCAAGTCCTGAATATCAAATTACTCATATAGTCGACCGTGTTGGAGGAGGCGATTCCTTTATGGGCGGCCTTATTTATGGCTTATTAAAATTTCCTAATGATGACCAAAATGCGCTAAACTTTGCTGTGGCAGCATCATGTTTAAAGCATACTATTAAAGGAGATGCGAATCTTGTTACAGTTGAAGAAGTAGAAAAATTAATGGCAGGCGACGTAAGTGGCCGAGTCTCAAGATAATTGAATTATGGCAAAATTTAGTAGATTAGAAGTAGTAACAAAAATGATGGAGACTGGAATGGTTCCATTATTCTATCACAGTGATGTTGAGGTAGCTAAAAAAACCTTGAAAGCTTGTTATCAGGGTGGTGCGAGATTATTAGAGTTTACAAGTCGAGGTGACTTTGCTTACCAGATTTTTGACCAATTAAACAAGTATGTACTTGCCGAACTCCCAGAGATGATAATGGGAGTAGGTTCTATAACTGATGCAGCAGCTGCATCACTTTATATGCAGTTGGGTGCAAATTTTATAGTTACTCCAGTTTTAAGAGAAGATATTGCAATTGTCTGTAATAGAAGAAAAATCCTTTGGTCAGCAGGATGTGGTTCCTTAACTGAAATTTCAAAAGCTGAAGAGTTGGGTGGAGAAATTATAAAACTATTCCCGGGAAGTACTTACGGTCCTGAGTTTGTAAAGGCGGTCAAAGGGCCACAACCATGGACTAATATTATGCCCACTGGAGGTGTAAGTACTGATGAAGATAACTTAAAAGCATGGTTTGAATCAGGAGTAGTTTGTGTTGGGATGGGGTCAAAACTAATCTCTAATGAAATTCTTGCAAATGAAGATTATAACGGGCTTCAGAAGAAGGTAAAAAATACTTTAGAATTAATCCAAAAAATAAAAAAATAAAATGAATGATAATTACGATGTTCGATATGCAGTAGGTCCTCGTGAGACAAATCAGATGGGAACGCAGGCTTTACGTAATGAATTTTTGATTGAACAAGTTTTTGGAATTGATAAAATTAAATTGGTATACACCCACTATGACAGATATATAGCTGGGGGTGTAATTCCAAAAAAAGAATCAGTTGGTTTAGGAACTATTGATCCACTTAAAGCGGATTTTTTTTTAGAAAGACGTGAAATGGGTATTATAAATGTTGGAGGAAAAGGTTATGTAAAAGCTGATGGGGAGACTTATTCTCTCGAATATAAGGAGGCACTCTACCTGGGAAGGGCAACAAAAGAAGTCTCTTTTTCAAGTGACGATATTAAATCACCTGCCAAGTTTTATTTAAATTCTACTCCTGCTCATAATACTTATCCTAGTAGAAAAGTTGGAAGAGATGAAGCTGAAATTGTAGATTTAGGAACACCTGAAACGGCAAATGCACGTACTATTAGAAAACTTCTAGTAAACAGTATTTTACCGACATGCCAGTTACAAATGGGAATGACTGAATTGAAGTCTGGTTCAGTTTGGAATACGATGCCAGCTCATGTGCATGACAGAAGGATGGAAGTTTATTTTTATTTTGAGGTTCCAGAAGATCAAGCTGTTTGTCATTTTATGGGAGCACCAAATGAAACAAGACATATATGGATGGCAAATGAACAAGCAGTTATTTCACCACCTTGGTCTATTCATTCAGGAGCAGGTACGTCCAACTATATTTTTATTTGGGGAATGGCAGGAGAAAACCTCGATTATGGAGATATGGATGGTTGTTCAATTCCCAGTTTAAGATAAAATTCATGAGTGGTTCATTATTTGATTTAACTGGAAAGATTGCTTTGGTAACTGGGGCTACCCATGGACTAGGAATGGCAATGGCTAGAGGTATTGGTAGGGCAGGAGCCAAGGTAATCATTAATGGAAATAGCTCGCAAGAGAAAATAGATAACGCCGTATCCAAATTTAATGGAGAGGGGATTGAGACTTATGGCTATCGTTTTGATGTAACTGAAGAGAAATCCGTAATTAATGCTATAGGTAAAATTGAATCAGAGGTAGGTACAATTGATATTTTAGTAAATAATGCTGGTATTATAAAGCGAACACCACTGACTGATATGGTAGTCGAAGATTTTAAGGAAGTTATTAATGTAGATTTGATTAGTCCTTTTATTGTCTCAAAATCTGTAATCAAGGGGATGATAGATAGAAAATCAGGTAAAATAATAAATATTTGTTCTATGATGAGTGAGTTGGGCAGAAATACTGTTGGTGCTTATGCTGCGGCAAAAGGAGGACTAAAAATGCTTACAAAAAATATGTGTGTTGAATGGGCAAGACATAACATACAAGTGAACGGAATAGGCCCTGGTTATTTTGCAACAGAACAAACTAAACCTATCCGTGTTAATGGAAACCCTTTTAACGAATTCATTGTTAATAGAACTCCATCAGGAGTATGGGGAGAACCAGATCAGCTTCAAGGAGCTGCTGTTTTTCTTAGTTCAAAGGCAAGTGATTTTGTAAATGGACAAATTATTTATGTTGACGGTGGAATCTTAGCAACTATTGGCAAACCAAATAATGAAATATAAATTTATTTTAGTTTAGTAGCTATTATAATATCTAATGTAAATTTGGAGCTATTAATTTTAAACAGATTATTTTAATCAGCTACCGAAAATTTATAGATACTCTTTGTTTGATATACGTCCCCTGGTAAAAGTATAATATTTGGAAACGATGGTTGATTTGGTGAGTCAGGGAAATGTTGCGTCTCCAATGCAAATGATTCTCGATAAAGAAGTTTTTTGCCATATTTACCTATATCAGATCCATCCATAAAATTACCACCATAAAATTGAATTCCAGGTTCCTCAGTGAAAATATCCATTCTTCTTCCGCTCTTAGGATCAATTACATATGCAGCTAAATTAATACCTACATCATTTTCTTTATTAATCACAAAATTATGATCGTAACCTCCACCGTAGCCCATTTGAATATCTGTTTTTTGCTGGCTAAGATCTCTTCCTATAGTTTTAGGGGTTCTAAAATCAAAAGGTGTCCCATCAACTAATCTGTTTTCTCCAATAGGGATCAGCGTTTGATCAACCGGAGTGAAATAGTCCGCATTTATTTTAAGTAGGTGATCGTTAATAGTTCCGTTTGCTTCACCAGCAAGATTAAAGAAAGCATGATTCGTCAGATTTACAGGTGTTGGTTTATCTGTGGTTGCCTTGTATTGAATCAATAGCTCATTTAGATTATTAAGTGAGTAAATCACTTCGACATCTAGGTTTCCAGGATAACCCATCTCTCCATCCTTTGAAAAGTAATTCATTGTGATTGAAGATTCATCGAATGATTTTACATCCCAAACCTGGTTGTTAAATCCCTCTGGGCCACCATGTAAATGATTTTCATTGTTGTTTATAGGTAAAATATAGGTTTCACCGTTTAAATTAAATTTTCCTTTAGCAATTCGATTCCCAACCCGACCAATCAAAGCTCCGTGATAGGGCCCATTAGCGTTTAGGTAATCATCTATACTTTTAAACCCTAAAACTACATCTCCCAATTTTCCGTAACGATCAGGAGTAAGTAGACTAACGATTCTTCCACCAAAATTTGTTATATAAACTTCAATTTTATCATTTTTCAAAAGATATAGATCGGTATCTTTTCCATTAATTGTTTTCTGAAAATCAGTTGTATTTAACACAAATTTTTGTTTTGAATTATCATTGCAAAATACAAACAAAATTAAAATGGAAATCAAAGAAAATTGTTTCATTCTCATTGGATTAATTGAATTAATTTGATTCTTTATAAAGAGGTGAATGAAGATTTTTTAGGATCTCCGTTGGTATCTTAATTACCTCTCTATCATAGGTTAATAATCCATTAACTTCTCCTTCGACATCAGTTGTTTGAGTATAAACAGCACCAGATAGCCCATGCATCTCTTTCATTTTAAGAATTTGATTGAATTTATATTCGTAACTCTCAATCAATTCCTTTTGAGAATTGTATGTTTGGTATCCCCAGTTAATAGTATTAGGATTCCAAAGATTTTTTTTAATAGGCAATCCTATTCCACCATATTCACCAATAACAGTTGCTCTGTCTTGGTGGTAGGGAGGTTTTTTTAAATCAACATCATAGGTATGTATGTCATAAATATCACCACAGTTTCTCAATGACCATCCACTAGTAGGAATAACTAATCTCGAAGAATCTAATGCTTTTACTAAATCGCTAATTCTACAAGTGTCGTATTGACCCCACCCTTCGTTAAATGGAACCCAAACAACGATACTTGGTGAATTGTAGTGAATATTAATCATTTTCCTTAGCTCTGTTTCAAACTGAATAGATTCATTAATATTTTTATTTAAATCCCCATCAGTTCTACCCACATGCTGCAAATTGGTATAATATTTTTTATCTCCTCGTTTATTTGTTGTAGGTCCATTAATTTTTTCAACCATTTTTCCTCCCGATGGCATGTCTTGCCAAACTAAAATTCCCAAATGATCACAATGGTAATACCAACGATCAGGCTCAATTTTAACGTGTTTACGAATCATGTTGAATCCCATAGCCTTTGTTATTTCGATGTCGTAACGCATCGCTGCATCTGATGGTGGTGTAAGAAGTCCATCAGGCCACCAGCCTTGGTCCAAAGTTCCATAATGAAAAAGGGGTTTATTATTGAGAAAAAGGTATTTAACACCTTTATGATTTCCAAGACTAATTTTTCGCATCCCGAAATAGCTATCAACCTGATCAATAATTTCCCCTTTAGGATTCGTTAGAGTTAGTTTAAGATCATAAATATTTGGATTATCAGGTGACCATAATTTGGGTTCTCTTATTTTTAGCTCAATTAACTTATTGGTAGAAACTGATCCTTCAGCAATTTTTGATTTATTTTTATAAATTGAAGCTTTAACTTTATAACTACTTCGAAGGGCCTCATGCCCAAATGGGGTAATTTTTACTGTACCTTTATCAATATCAGTGGTTATTTTTACCTCATCTAAATAAGCTTCATTTGAAACAGCTTCCAACCAAACTGTTTGCCATATTCCACTAACTGGGGTATATACAATACCACTAGGTTTAAAATGTTGCTTACCTCTTAATTGAGGGCTTAAGTTTGTGCCATCTTTTACAGAGACCTCAATTGTTTGGTTTCCCCTGACTTTCAGGAAAGTTGTAATATCAAATGAAAAGCGATCAAATCCTCCCTTATGGGACCCAACAAAAATATCATTTACCCATACATTAGTGTCATGGTCAACGGCCTCAAAATTCAATAAAATCCTTTCACCCTTCCATTCATTAGGTATGATGAATTTTTTTCTATACCACATTTTGTCTTCTGGTGTAATACTTTTTCCTACTCCTGATAACGCAGATTCAAAACTAAATGGAACTAAAATCTTACCCTCATAGGTTTTTGGTTTTGGTTGATTTGGCTTAAGAATTACATAATCCCACATTCCATTGAGATTTTTCCATGTTGATCTTTCAAATTGTGGTCTGGGGTATTCCTGCCAGACATTATCTGGAGTTACTTCCTTTGCCCACCGGCTCATGATTTTTCCATCGAGAGGTTGCCATTCTTGACAAAATGAATTAAGTACCACTAGAAAAGCAAAAGGTAAAAAGTTTGGTTTCATATTATTATATTTTCGTCTGAAATATATGAACTCTTAATGACTTATTAAAATTAGCAAGATAAACTTAGAGGTTTTAATTATACTTTAAAAATAGTTATATTGTTATAAAAACAACAAACAGTAAATTTTGCTCAAAAGTGAAATTTCCACAGCAAATTTGACTAAAATGAATAGTAGAAGAAGTTTTATTAAAAAAGCTGCTTTAGCATCAGGTTTAGCAGTCAGTTCAACTCAGCCAATATTTGGAATTATATCTAGAAAAAGAGACGAAAATCGAATTATTGGGCATGGTACTCACAAATATAAAGTTGATAAAAATTGGGGAGTACAAGACCCCAGTCAGTTTCCAGTTAAGGACTGTCATGAGATGGTGATGGATAAAAATCAAAGACTAATAATGACCACTACTCACCCTAAGAATAATATATTAATTTATGACAGATCAGGAAAAATTTTAAACTCTTGGGGTACAGATTATCCTGGAGCTCATGGGCTAACTTTAATTGAGGAGGGAGAAGAGGAGTTTTTGTTTATCACAGACCCCAAATCCAGAAAAGTTTGTAAAACTACCTTAAAGGGTAAATTATTAATGACTTTTAATAAACCCATTGAAATTCCTGAATATCGAAATTCAAAAAAATTTAAACCTACTGAAACTGCTGTAGCGCCTAATGGAGATATTTACATTGCGGATGGTTATGGAATGGATTTTATCATTCAATATGATTCAAAAGGTAATTATATTCGACATTTTGGTGGACATGGTAAAGGAAATGATAAGTTTGATTGCTGTCACGGTATTACAGTGGATAAAAGAGACAGTAAAAACCCAACACTTTTAATTACCTCCAGAAGTGCAAATGAATTTAAGCGATTTACTATGGATGGTCAACACATTGAAACTATAAAATTACCTGGATGTTATATTTGTAGACCCGTAATAAAGGATGATTTAATCTATTTTGCAGTTATAATAACCAATAATTGGGATACATACGATGGAATGATAGCAGTTTTGGATAAAAACAATAAGGTTATTTCGTTTCCTGGGGGCAATAAGCCCAATTATCTTGATGGTAAATTGGTTCCTCCTGTTTATGATAATATGACGTTTTTTAATCCACACGACGTTTGTTTGGATAATGATGAAAACATTTATGTTCCTCAATGGAACTCTAATAAAACTTATCCTTTAAAACTTGAGAGGATCTAACCTAGAACAATTAATGATCAAATGAAATATATTTACCCACTGATAATCCTATTCCTATTTAATGCTTGTAAAGAGAAGGAGATTAAACTATTTAATTCCAGTAACCTCGATGGATGGGTCAACTATGGAGGTGGTAAATTTTACGTTGAAGATGGCTGTATTGTTGCGGAGTCTATCAACAACTTGCCTAATACATTTTTACATACAGAAAAAAAATACCAGGACTTTATTCTAGAATTTGATGTTAAATTAGATACAGTTTTAAACTCTGGCGTTCAAATCAGGAGTAACATATACAAAAAACAGACCTCCACTGATAGATGGGGAGGGCTTTTTGACAAGGAAGGAAATAAATTGATAATGAAACGTACATGGATTGCTGGAAGGTTCTGGGGCTATCAGATAGAAATTGACCCTACTAGCCGATCATGGAGTGGTGCCATCTATGAAGAGGGAGGAAGAGGATTTCTTCATACTCCTGGAATAAATGAAAAGGTTAAGTCTGCCTTTAAACCTTTGGAATGGAATCACTTTAAAGTTCTCGTTAAGGGAGATCATATTCAGTCATGGATAAATGATATAATGATTGCTGATGTATATGATGACTTAACTTCAGATGGTTATATTGCACTTCAATTGCACGGGATTGGAGACAGCACTTTAAAGGTCAATAAAAAAATTAGGTGGAAAAACTTAATTTTAAAAGTTTTATAAATTCAGATTCATTGAAAATATCATTTATTTTTTTTCTGGTAATATTTATTACAATGGGATGCGATGAAAATTTAAAAATGGATAATGTTTGTGTCGGTCCGAAAAAAAGTATTGCTTGTACTAAGGAGTATGCTCCTGTATGTGGTTGTGACAATAAGACTTACTCAAATGATTGTGTTGCTGAGTCTTTTGGAATTAGCAAATGGGAACAAGGAGCTTGTCAATAAGATACTAAATTGTTCCTATGAATATTAAATTAATTTTTAATTAGTAAAAACCTCAACATTAATGAAAAATACAAGAAGAAATTTTCTAAAAAAAACTTCTTTGTCAGCTGCTGCTTTTGCCGCAAGCGGCTTAATTCCAGCTTGCGAAGATTCTCAGACTGAAGTTCCAAGCTCAGGAGGAAATTACATGGGGGATTTCATTGCCCCAAAACTGGAGAAAGTTAGAATTGCTTTTATCGGTGTTGGCAAAAGAGGTGGAGGACATTTAAAGTACTTATCTGGCCTAGAAGGAACTGAAGTTGTTGCAATTAGTGACCTTTATGAGGATAATGTAAATGATAAAATAAAAATCATTAAACATTCAACTAATTTTAATCAACATCTTAAGATTCAGACTTACTGGGGCTCCGATATTAAATGGAAAGCCATGTTAAATGAGGTTAAACCTGATGCTGTATTTATTTCAACTAATTGGAAAAATCATGCTCCAATGGCAATTGAATCGATGAAAAATGGAGCTCATGCATTTGTAGAGGTTCCACTTGCGACATCAATTAAAGATCTTTGGTCAATTATTGACACCTCAGAGAGAACTCAGAGACACTGTATGATGATGGAAAATGTTAACTATGGAAGAACAGAGTTGATGTACTTGAATATGTGTCGAAATGGCCTAATTGGAGATTTTTTACATGCTGAGGCGGCATATATTCATGAATTAAGGTGGCAAATGAATGAGGTTAATCGAAGCACTGGTTCATGGCGAACTCTTCATTACGCAAATGGGAAAGGAAACTTGTATCCCACTCATGGACTAGGTCCCGTTGCACAATATATGAGTTTGGCTAGGGGGGAAGATAACTTCAAAAGTTTGATTTCTTATTCAACACCAGCTTTAGGAAGAGCTATTCATGCGAAAAAGAACTTTCCAGACAACCATAAATGGAATCAACTTGATTACATGAATGGAGACATGAATACTTCAATCATTAAAACTTTAAAAGGAAGAACAATATTGGTTCAATGGGATGAAACGAGTCCTAGACCTTATTCGCGTTTGAATTTGATTCAGGGTACAAAAGGAGTTTTAGCAGGGTTCCCCACTCGTATAGCTCTCGAGGGAGGATTTGATGGGCTTTCTAAAGATCATCACCAATGGATCGAGGGAGAGCAGCTCAAAAGAGTATATGATAAATTCGATCATCCTCTATATAAAAGGCTAAACAAAAAATCTGTTGGAAGTGGTCATGGAGGGATGGATGGAATCATGAGGTATCGAATTATTGAATCTTTGAGGAAAGGTATGCCACTCGATCAAAATGTCTATGAAGGAGCTTTTTGGAGTGCTGTGACAGAATTAAGTGGACGTTCAGTTGATCAAAACGGAGCTCCTCAACAATTCCCAGATTTTACTCGGGGGAAATGGAAATCAACAAATCCACTTAGAATAATTAATTAAAATATCAATGAAAAACTTTTTTTTAATTTTTTTAATATGCTTTTTAATTTCTTGTAAAAGTGATTCCAAAAAGAACGTATCTGATTGGATCAATTTATTTGATGGAACCTCACTTCAAGGATGGAGGGCTTACAATGGAAAAGAAATGCCACCTGGTTGGATGGTTATTGATAGTATTCTCACATTTACTACTGATCAAATAATGGAAAAAGATTATGATTATAAGGGGAGTAGAGACATTATATACGGAGCTTCTGAGTTTGAAAACTTTGAACTTTATGTAGAGTGGAAAATTCCAAAAGGAGGAAATAGTGGTATTTTTTATCATTTAAAAGAGGGTTATGGAGGTCCACCTGAAGTTGCACCTGAATATCAATTACTTGATGA
>TARA_B100000963_G_scaffold208876_1_pt1 | contig 10874 bp, 11 predicted proteins | sample TARA_B100000963 | Tara Oceans TARA_B100000963 (sample SAMEA2622097) | marine metagenome | biome: marine biome (ENVO:00000447); feature: surface water layer (ENVO:00002042); material: "saline water (ENVO:00002010), including plankton (ENVO:xxxxxxxx)" | depth 5 m | reverse complement strand
AAAACAAACAGGTATTGGGCTCGGGGCAGGGCAATATATTGAAAATGTCCTTACTAAAGCACTTGGAGATGACAAGGCTCAATCAGTTCTTGGTAGAATTACTCCGGCAAGCTCAGAGTCTCAAATTGATATCCTTGACTGGATGGACGCGAGAGCAATTTCAGAGTTAATACTGGATGAACACCCACAAATTAAAGCATTGATAATTTCTTATCTTGACTTTGGATTGGCAGCCGATGTTTTAACCTTGCTTCCGGATGAGTTACAAGCTGATATTGTGCGTAGGATTGCCACTCTCGAAACTGTAGAGCCCGGCGCGATAAAGGAACTTGAAAGGGTTATGAAAGAGAAATTTGCCGCAAATACATCTTTACGTGCATCTCAAATCGGTGGCGTAAAAGCAGCAGCTAAGATTATGAACTTTACAAAAACAGAGATGGAAACACGTATTTTGGGTGCTATCAAGAAAGATGACCGAGATTTAATGGCAGAGATCCAAGACAATATGTTTGTTTTTGAAAATCTTGGTGGGTCCGATGAGAGGTCGCTTCAAACTCTTTTAAGGTCTGTCGATCAGGATGTATTGGTAATCGCAATGAAAGGTGCTGAAACTGCTCTTCAGGACAAACTTTTGGGTTGTATGTCAACAAGAGCGGCTGCCAACATACGAGATGAAATGGAAGCGCTTGGTCCCGTGCGGCTTACGGAAGTGCAGGAGGCTCAAAAGCAAATTATTAATGTTGCTCGTAAACTATCAGACGACGGAACAATTGTTCTCGCAGGTCGCGGCGGAGAGGAAATGGTCTGATGTCGGAGATACAAGATGATAAGTTAAAAGAGACGAAAGAAGCCGATTTTGAGGATCTGCAAAGTTTACTTGAAGCAGCGAATTTGTCTGAATTTAGTCCTGAAGCAGGCTATACTGAGCAAAAGCAAGAATTTGAAAAATTTGAGAACTTTTTTCAAATAGTCAAATCGACGGCGAACGAGGAAGCTAAAACAAAGAAAGAGATTCCAAGTGAGAGCCAAGAAGATACCATTGATGTTACTGATGAAAGCCAGGAAGAGACTCCGGGCGAAGAAATATTGGTAAATAAGGACGAAACCTTCGAGGAAGAACGCAAGTTATCCGAACCCCCGGAGGAAGCACTTGAGCAAAAACACACGGGTGAGCCTGAAATATCTGAGAATGATGAGGTGGTTGAAGCTATCGAAAATGTACCCTCAATGTTGCAAAGTGAAAAAGAGCAGCAATCGGTTGCAGATGCTCCTGATCCAAAAGATAATGATATCGATTTATTACCCGAAGAAGGTGATCAACCCAAAACAAACGAAGAACTTCTTACCTCAGACCTTGAAAGAAATGCTTATCAAATGGGTCATAAAGCTGCTTTAGAAGAGTTTGAAAGGTCTATGGAGCTCGAAAAAAAGTCGCTGCAAGATTTAGCCACTAGTTTATTTTCAATCAATGATAAACTTCAAGAATTAACGGAGTGTCTTTTGAAAGAAAAGCTACTTGAATTATTTGATCAATTAATTGGTGCGAACCTTAAGGAATTTGATGCAACTTTTATTAAAAAAATTAAAGTTGCATCAAAAAGCATTGTAAAAGCGTCAAAGGCAACAAAGTTGGAGCTCAATCATTCTGATTTGAAAGTTTTAAAATCAAATATACAGCTAAAAAACCTTGAATTTGAAATTTCTGAACATGCAGACCTTCGAAGAGGTGAGTTTCGAATAATTGAAAATTCTTCTGGTTTCCAGCAAAAGGTTATTGGGTAAAAATTGTTGAGTAGAAATGAGCAGTAAAGAAGATATTCTCCGTAGTGATAATAACTATTTTTCACGTGCTATTGATAGTATACATTCAACTCGGCTGACCAAAAAATCTGCATTCGGGAGCATTTTGTCATATGATGGTCAGGTTATTGAAGCCTCATCTCTGCCTGGCATCATTGGCTCTTTGTGTACTATAACATCTAAAAGTAATGAAATTGTAAAGGGTGAGATCGTCGCTGTCAGAGAAAATAAAGTAGATATTCTTCCGTATGAAAGTAATCTAGATATTAAAGTTGGAGATACCGTTTTTTTAACAGAAACCCAGCAAGAAGTTAAGGTGGGACGAGGACTTCTGGGAAGAGTCATTGATGGCTTAGGTAACCCTCTTGATGGGATAGGAAAACTTAAACTATCTGAGTTTAAAGGATTGAATGGTGAAAGAATTAATCCGTTCAATAGAGAACCCATAACTGAAATCTTAGATGTAGGTATTAGAAATATAAATGCATTATTGTCTTTAGGGCGGGGTCAAAGAGTGGGGATTATAGCTGGGTCAGGTGTGGGGAAATCTGTTTTACTTTCCATGATAACGAAAAGTACCGATGCGGATGTAGTTGTTGTTTCGTTGATTGGAGAACGTGGTAGAGAATTGGCCTCCTTCACGAAAGAAATATTAAATTCGCATTCGAAAGATAAGGTTGTAGTTGTTGCAGTACCTGCAGATCGCTCACCACTTCTTCGCATTCAAGGAGCAAAGCGAGCAACGGCTATTGCAGAATATTTTCGTGATCTTGGTAAAAACGTTCTTTTAATTACTGATTCCTTAACGAGGGTGGCTCATGCTCAGAGAGAGCTTGGTCTGGCTCTTGGAGAGCAGCCAACTTCCCGAGGCTACCCTCCTTCAGTTATATCACTATTACCAAACCTGATTGAAAGAACAGGAACAAGTACCAATAACTCCGGTTCTATAACAGCTATTTATACTATACTTGCGGATGGTGACGATACAACATCCGATCCGGTTGTGGATACTGCCAGAGCAATTTTGGATGGCCATATAGTCTTAAGTAGAGATTTGGCACAGCAAGGTATCTATCCAGCAATTGATGTTAATCAATCGATTAGTAGATTAATGAATGACATTGTAGACCCAAAACAGCAAGAAAACGCACAACTGTTACGGCTATATTTGTCAAAGTATAATGAAAATAGAGACTTAGTTTTGATGGGTGGTTATGTAAAAGGCCAAGACCCTGATTTAGATAGTGCACTCGCTATTTGGCCAGCAATCATTAAATTCCTACAGCAGGGTGAGAATGAAGTTTGTCGCTTTGATGATGCTCAAAGTCAACTTGCAGAACTTTTGGGAGTATAAATTGAAAAAGTTAAAAAAATTTGATCTTCTCAAAGTCAAGGAAAAGCTAAAAATGCAAGAGTCAATTTGTGACTTGAACTCTGTAGAAGCAGATTCGCAAAAGTGTCAGACAATTCAAAGTGAGTTAGAACAGCTTTTAGATGAATATAACTCTAAGGTTGATGAAACTGCTGTTAACGCTTTCATAAGTAATAGGCGTCTAATGCATAAAATGCTTGATCAAAAAGAAGTTTTGCTTAATAGGTTGGAATTTCTCGAAAATGAAAAGCAGTCAATAATTAGACAGGTGGCACATTCTAAAGTAAAATCGGACACCTATAACGCTAGGCAGGCAGAATTGAAGAAACGTATCAAGACTGAGCGTTTAAAAAAAAATGATGATAATTTTGGACAACTAAAACGTCAGAAGTGAATGGCACGAATATTGCTCCCCTCAGGTTGGATAGGTGCGGAGAGCATAGATGACCATCGTTGCAAATAACAATATAAATAACTTAAGTCTGATGTTAAATTTAAATCAGTCTGGTGTTAGTGGTGTAGATGGAACTGTTTTAACTGGAAACTTTTTAGATATGATTTCTATGTTATCGGACTCTACTGATTTAAATCTTAAAAATATAAACCATAACGAGCTTCTTATTGACTCCACTGAGAACCCGGAGGTTTTTTCGACCCTTCAGCTATTACAAAAGCATTTTGAAGAGAATGAATTAAATTTAGAAACAAGTGCAAAGGCTGAAGTCGTTTCAAAATTTTTTGAATTAGTAACTAACACTAAAAATACAAAAGATGACTCCAAGTGTGATGTTGTTGAAATAGTTTCGTTTGCATTACCTCACCCCGAAAGTGTTCCTACCGAAAAAATACTAATAAAGAATGCAATTGCTGAACTTAATGAAGTCGGTTCCTCAAATAAAATCTCTTTGGAAAGTGAAGTGTTATCAATTAATCAAAGTATTGAGGAAAAATTGCTTGAAGGCAATGACGCCAAAAGTGATAGAATGCTAAAACTTAGGGAATTCCCCACCTGGCCCGCTATAGTTGATACCTCTGTACTTGTTGATCCGGAGCCAAATTCCGTAGTAATTGATATTGAAAGTGTAATAGAAGACATTTCAAGCGAACTTAGTGAGTTTCAAATCTCAAAGTTATTTACGCGTATACAAACTGATGTTGATCAAAAAGAAAAAACTAATTCTTATCAGGCCGAGGAGTCAGTGAATAAAGGAAATACTCATGAGCTATTTGATGTCCAACCAGACAGTTTAAAAGATGAAGAAGTTGTAGATTTGCGACCTGTAAATTCACAGACAAAAGAGGTTTATTTTGACGAGAATAGGGTGACAGAAAAAGCAATCATTTCTGACATTAATTTGAAATACGATATACCAAAACAAAAAGCGACTAATTTAAACTTAAAAATCGATTTGGCCACTAATTCTGTTAAGGTAAGAGGTGACACTGAGAACTTTCCAGTGATAAGAGAAGAGCTTCCAATCTCAGATGATTTTAGGATTCATGATAAAATCATAGCCGTTGATATAGATAAAGTTGACGGGCAAAATTTATTGATAACTTTAGGGTCAAATCGATTGACTGATCCATCCAGCCTGCCTAAAAAAGTAATCCTTCAGTTTTCTGAGGCCAAACCGATTAATTCAGAACCATTGGTAAAAGTGACGTTGGTCGAGGAGGGAGAACTAAATAAAATTAAGAAGACAATAGATACTAACCACGCGGCAGTTATGGTTAAAGCAAATGAAAATCTATACAAGCCAAACATTGAACCTGATCTTATTTTCAAAATCTTCAATCCGGAATTTTTACAATTAGACTATAGTAAAAAAAGTTCTCTGCCTGTTGGACTAGAGCCTGTTACACGAGATTTTTCAGAGGAATTATCCTCTAGGTTACAAACCTTTGTATCAGGTGAATTTAGTAGTAAATCGATGTTCAATACTCTTCAAGATACTGTTAGCAAAAACATTGTCTCGGAAGTATTAGCTGACATTATAAAACCTCAGATTTCTGATCTCATAAATTTTGTAAAAAATAAGACAAAAAGTAAGCTTTTACTGACTACCGCGGATGTTCTTGGGTACCGGGAGACTTTGAAATCGTTAGATAATCAATTATCTTCCATGTACTTTTCATCAAATCTTAATGGTGAAAGTAAGATGGATGTTCAGTCACCTTCAGAAGTAGAGTTCCAACCGAATAGTCAAAAAGCTTTAGATCAAAAGTTAGACGAAAGGGTGGTTAAAGTTAATTTCCTTGAGTCAGCAAGGCAGACTAATCAAATTCCAAATAGTACATCTGCCACCACTGTGAAAGGCCCAAATATTGGAACAAGTACACTTATTAACACTATCAACGTATATGAGGCACAGTTTACCTCCCGTGTGGGTATGTTGCTTGCTGAGCAAATGGCAAAAGGAAATGAAAATTTTGAATTTCAATTAGAACCAGAGTCTTTTGGTAAGGTAAGGGTTAATGTTTTACTAGAAAATTCAAATATAGAGGTCAAAATGTTTGTGGATAATACCTCTGCTATTGTGGCTTTAAGAGGGGGTGAAAATATGCTCCAATTATTAGCAGAGCAACATGGGTTAAAATTGTCTGACTATTCAGTCGATCTGCAAAATAACCAGAACGGCCAAAGTTCTGATGAGAATAAAAACTTCCAAAAACAGAAAAAAAGCGGGTTGATAAACATTGAAGAAGTTGACCGAGAAATAGAAATTAAAAATTCCGATAGTATATATAATTTGAACCTACTCGCATAGGAAAATTACAATGGCTGAAGAAGAACCAAAGAAGAAAATAAATTTAAAGAAAATAGTACTATTTGGCTTAGGCCCTATAGTATTGATAGGAATTGGCCTTGGAGTTGGCGCCTTTTTATTCATACCAACCCAAACGCCGGTGGAACAGGTTGAGGAGCTAATCGAAAAGAAACTCCAACAAGCGGGACAATTACCTAGCACTGAAGGTGAAGGCGAGGAGAGTGCGGAACCGCAAAAAGTATACAAAGACACCCCTTCCACAGATACTTTTGTTACTAGTTATTATACATTTCCAGATAATTTTACGACAAACTTAAAAGCCTCAAAAGCGTTTCTACAAATAAGTGTTGGAGTATCTACACAATATGACGAGACAGTAATAGAAAATGTCGAATTACATCAATTGGCATTGAGGTCGGAAGTTCTGGGAGTTGTAAGTGAATTTACAGTTGAACAGGTTGAGGGAAAGACAGGCCGAGATCAGTTGGCGGATAGTATCAAAGATGCTATCAATGCAAGACTGGAAGAACTTGAAGGATTTGGCGGCGTTGAAGGCGTTTACTTTACATCCTTTGTATTACAGTAGATGAGTAAAAGGTATGGTCGGGTCACGTAAATTATCAAATGACGAGGTAGAGGCTCTACTTAGTGGGCTCAATGAAGATTCGAAAGACCAAATATCCGAGCAGTTTGACCCTAATGAGGTCAGAGAGTTCACGTTTGGTACAGAGGATCTATCTCTTCTAGGTGATTACTATGCATTGCGTATGATAAATGAAAAAATTTGCCGATTCACAAGGTCAGTATTTTTACCAATGCTCCGTATTATGCCAAGAATTTCTTCATTCCCACCGGAGGTAAAATCTTTTGACGAGTATGTTGAAAGTTGTGATAACTTTGTCAGTGTAACAAACAGTCGCATTGAAGACTTAAGAGGTAATGCGCTTCTGGTAATTGAGGCTCCGTTTATCTCGCATCTAACAAACACATATTATGGCGGTTCTAAAGTTCAGTCATTATTTTCTCAACAGGGAGAATTTACTGCGACCGAGCAAAGAATAATTGAGATCATAACTGAAGGTATGAACAATGCACTGGAAACAGCCTGGAAAGATATGCTGCAGACAAAATTTGAAGTTCAGTCCAGGGAAGAAAATATTCAATTTGTGTCTTTTGTTGATGGTGCTGACACGGTAATTGTTTGCGCTTTTATGGTTCAAATGCCAAATCATGATCCAGTCAGTTTTGATGTTGTTTATCCACTCCAAACTTTAAAACCAATTTCGTCACAGCTACGCTCCCGCGTTCAAAATGAGTTTGCGCAGGATGATAGGACTTGGAAACAGCGATTACAAAATGCGGTCTTGTCGATACCTTTGACGCTTACTGCAGAACTAGGTAATCCAAAAACTTCTATTGGGAAATTACTTAAATCATCAGAGGGCGACGTCTTTGGTATGTCAATTCCTGAGCATGTTCTTGTAAAGGTGGCGGGAGAAAATGTTTTTTATGCAGATATTGGCAAGGTGGGACCTAACGCTGCAATTTCGATGAAAAGAAGAATTATAGAGAGTGAGAAAGAGAATGGCTGAAGAAAATCAAACGGAAATTAAGGCAGATGGTATAGAAAATCTGAAAGTTCTTGAAAATATTGATGTTGAACTCACTGTTGAAGTTGGGAGAACTGAAATAACTATTCGTGATTTACTGCGACTGAACGAAGGTTCTGTGGTTGAGTTGGAAAGGCTAGCTGGTGACCCTTTAGATATTTTGATTAATAACACAAAAATCGCAAAAGGCGAGGTTGTCATGATAGGAGAGCGTTTTGGTGTTCGCTTTGGTGAAATCGTTGACCCCGAGAAAAGAATGGAAAGTCTGTAGTGTCAGTTATTTGAAAATTAAGTAAAAAATGTTTAATTAGTTGATTCTAATAGATTAAATAAAATTGGCATACACGTTGCAATTCAACATTATTAAGGAATTGCAAATGTTGTATGAAAAAGTCGCCCTGGTAATACTATTTTTGGCAGCACTGTTCGTTGTCCAGATATTTTTGTATAGACGTTCAAAGTCAACATCGAATAGTTTGCCAGCGCTTCATAACCTTAAAATTTTATCAAAACTAAGTTTGTCTAAAACCACCCAGCTGAATATTATTAATGCTGGTTCGGATACTCTCTTAATTGTTTCTTCAAAAAATGCTCCCGCCACTATTATGGCTCTCAACTTACCTGAGAAGGTCGATGCAGTTGAAAGGAATATCAATGAGGACTAATATTTTCTCTATATCTTTGATGATAACAATTATATTAATTAACAGCGCGGGCATTTCTTATGGTCAGGATTTGAGTGCATTAGGTTTGCCAGCACTTACTACCGCGACAGGATCAAATGGAGAAACTACATACTCCCTGTCGCTACAAATTTTATTGCTCATGACGGCTTTAACTGTTCTACCTTCACTTGTTCTTGGTATGACAGCGTTCACTCGAATAATTATAGTCTTGTCAATTTTGAGACAGGCCCTCGGAACTCAGCAAACTCCACCGAACCAAGTTTTAATAGCGATCGCATTATTTCTCAGTTTTTTTATTATGAGTCCCATATTTGAGTTACTGTATAGTGAAACCATTAGTCCATACCTTGATGGGAATCTATCGATGGAAATTGCGATGGATCAAGGCTTATCAGTTTTAAAGGATTTTATGGTTTCAAATACCAGAATAGAGACCCTAAATATGTTTTCGGATCTTGCCAAAGCCGAACCTTTCGAGGATAAACAAGCCATTCCTATCTCTATAGTTTTGCCTGCGTTCATAACTTCAGAACTAAAAACTGCTTTTGAGATAGGTTTTTTAATTTTTCTGCCATTCCTAGTCATCGATATGGTAATAGCTTCTATTTTGATGTCTTTGGGTATGATGATGTTGTCCCCAATGCTTATTTCTCTACCATTCAAACTTTTACTTTTTGTTTTAGTTGATGGTTGGTCAATGACTGTGGGCTCATTATCTGCCACGTTTTTGGTCGGGTAATTAAAATGGCTTATGATCAAAACGTCCAGTATTTGAGCCTTGCATTTTGGCAAATTATTATGACCGCAGGCCCTATTTTGGCTATTGCGCTTGGGATTGGGCTTCTAATTGGTTTAATTCAGGCAGCAACTTCCATACAAGAAATGACACTCAGTTTTGTTCCAAAGCTCTTTGTGGTCTTGGGTGCAATGGCGCTATTTGCGACCTATACACTGTCTACAATGACTGAATACTTTATGTTCATTTTTGAAGAGATAGCAATGAAGGGGATTTAAAATGGAGCAGCTTTCTAGCTACCCTGGTATAAATTTGCAAAGTATCCCCATTTACCTTCTTTTATTATTAATCTCAACTCTGCGAATAGGTGCTTTTCTTCTGTCATCCCCTTTTTTTGGTTCTCGAATGGTGCCTTTGCCAGTTAGAATTGTTTTTTCTTTTGGAATTGGTATTTGGGTGCTGAATAATATAAAATTACCATCATTGGCGATCTTAGTTAGCTCAGATTTGCTTCCCATTGTACTGCAGGAATTATTCATAGGTTTAACCTGTGGGTTGACACTAGCAATTTGCTTTGGAGCAGTAATACTGGCTGGGGAAAAAATAGCAGCAACTTCTGGACTTGCTTTTGCATCACAAATTGATCCAACCAATGGGGCTCAGTCTCCGGTTATAAGCCAAATCTTTTCACTATTTTTACTAGTACTTTTTTTTTCACTAAATGGGCATTTGGTAATTTTTAAACTTTTGTTCAACAGTTATGAAGGAATGCCAATTGGCGGTGTTGTTGAATATAAAAATATGATCAAGCACGCTTTAACCTCTGCCGGTTTTCTATTTCGAACTGCTGTCATGATAGTTCTTCCAATCGTGAGTATCTTATTTTTTATGAACCTTGGAGTTGGGTTCATCACAAAATCAGCTCCACAACTAAATTTGTTTTCCTTTGGATTTCCCATGACTATTTTGGGAACATTTTTTGCACTGTATTTTTCGGTTGATGCACTTCAATTTGTATTCGGAGAATTAATCGATGATGCTCTTGGTATCATAAAAGTAGTCTTAGAGAGTGTAGCTAATGGCGGAAAATGACCAAACTCAAGAAAAAAATCAGGAACCTACGCAGCGACGCTTGGAGAAGGCTCGCGAAGATGGTGATGTATTATCATCTAAAGAAATGTTTGTATTTGCGACTAGTGCTACGGGTTTATTGGTTTTAACCGTCCTCGGGTTTTTTGCAAACGGTCTATTAGATATGTGGGGTTCATTATTTACGTTTTCCCATCCTGAAGAACTGCTTAAAGCTAAATCGTTTAATTCATGGCAAAGCTTCAAGCTTGTTATTTCGGGTGCTGCAGTTTTTGCTATTCCATGTTTTGCCGGTGTTATACTGATACAGACTGTAATAGGGGGTGGTTTAAGTTTTAGTGCAAAAGCTCTTGGTTTTAAGTGGAATAAGCTGGACCCAATAAAAGGTTTAGGACGTATTTTCTCGGTAAAGGGACTTGTTGAGTTAGTTAAATCAATTGCCAAAGTTGTATTTTTGACTGGTATTGTTATAATTTTTATTTGGTTTGCACTACCAAATATAATTTACCTAAGTGCCGGTCTGCTCAAGCAGAGTTTAGAAATCCTGTATCAATTATTGCTTACGTTTATTTTTATTCTTGTACTTTTATTATTTTTAATAGGATTAGGTGACTATTTGTGGAGTAGACATACTTGGATGCAAAAATTGAGGATGTCACGCCAAGACTTGAAAGATGAATCCAAGGAGAGTGAAGGTTCTCCTGAGGTCAAAGCTAGAATGCGAAGAATGCAAATGGAGGCAAGTCAAAGAGCCGCAGAAAACGCTCAAGCCCTCGAAAATGTAAAAGACGCGACAGTAGTAATTACCAACCC
>TARA_B100000963_G_scaffold310349_1_pt1 | contig 10877 bp, 10 predicted proteins | sample TARA_B100000963 | Tara Oceans TARA_B100000963 (sample SAMEA2622097) | marine metagenome | biome: marine biome (ENVO:00000447); feature: surface water layer (ENVO:00002042); material: "saline water (ENVO:00002010), including plankton (ENVO:xxxxxxxx)" | depth 5 m | reverse complement strand
CGAATTGTGTGTTTTGAATTTTTTTTGTATCTACCTCAGAAATACCTTCTGAACCGAAGGGGCTTTTCAATCCTTCCATATCTTCTTCCAATGATTTTATTTCTTTTTCAAATTCTAAATAATTTTTCATAAAATAATTCTACTACTATTAGAATTCAATTGCGTCAATAAATTGTCTTAAAATTAATGAATTAATCCGATATTTGACTTTAATCAAACAATAAAGGTAAGGTAAAATGATTATTTAATATGAATTTTATTGAAAAAAATGAATTAAAAATAGATTCAACTTTATACGATTTTGTTAACAAAGAAGTTTTTCCTGGTATTGATTTAAAACAAGATGAATTTTGGAAAAATTTTTCAAAAATTGTCCATGAATTGGCACCTATAAATAAAAACCTTTTAATTAAAAGAGAGTCATTACAGAGTCAGATTGATGCATGGCATAAGGAAAATTTAGAAAAAAAATTTGATAAAAATCAATATATTAAATTTTTAAAATCCATCTCTTACCTCATTGATGAAAAAGAAGATTTTAAAATAACTACTTCAAATGTGGACGAAGAAATTTCAAAAATAGCCGGTCCCCAGTTAGTAGTGCCGGTTGATAATGCAAGATACGCTCTTAATGCTGCAAATGCTAGATGGGGTAGTTTATATGATGCTTTTTACGGAACCGACATTATACCTGGAAAAAAAGATGGCTCTTTCAATAAAGAGAGAGCAAACAAAGTTATAAAGAATGCAAGAAAGTTTTTAAATGAAGTGTTCCCTCTTTCTAATGATAACTGGGATAATGTTACTAATCTTAAAATTGTTAATGAAGACTTAATTTTGACTATTAATGAAAAAAATACGTTTCTTGAAAATAAAAACCAATTCATTGGTTTTAAAGGTGAGAAAGATAAACCTAATTCTATATTACTTAAAAATAACAATCTTCACATAGATATATTGATTGACCCAAACAATATTATTGGCAAAGATGATAAAGCACATATTTCCGATATTATAGCAGAGTCGGCTCTTTCAACTATAGTCGATAACGAAGATTCCGTTGCTGCAGTGGACGTTAAGGATAAAGTAAAATGTTATAGAAATTGGCTCGGTTTGATGAAAGGAGACCTGCAGACAGAAGTACAGAAAAATAATAAAACTTTTGTCCGTAAATTAAATCCCGATAGAAATTATGTAGGTAAAGATGGATCAAAAATTACACTTCATGGAAGAGCTTTGTTGTTAAACAGAAACGTAGGTCATTTAATGACTAACCCTTCGATTATATTGAATGATGGATCGGAAATTCCAGAAGGTATTATGGATACGTTCATCTCTACTTTATGTGCTTTACATGATTTTAAATTAAATAAAAATTCACGAACAAAATCATTTTATATAGTCAAACCAAAAATGCATGGTCCAGAAGAAGTTTCGTTTACTAATACTTTATTTAACAAAGTTGAGGATGCTTTAAAAATTAATAGAAACTCAATTAAGGTTGGGATTATGGATGAGGAAAGGCGAACAACGATAAATCTTAAAGAGTGCATTCGAGCTGTGAAAGATAGAATAGTATTTATTAATACAGGTTTTTTAGATAGAACAGGTGATGAAATGCATACATCTTTTGAAGCTGGTTCAATGATATTTAAAAATGATATGAAGAAATCAAAATGGCTAAGTGCTTATGAAAATTGGAACGTAGACATAGGACTTAAATGTGGTTTTTCAGGAAAAGCTCAAATAGGAAAAGGTATGTGGGCAATGCCGGATAAAATGAAAGATATGATGGAACAAAAAATGAGTCATCCAAAATCTGGAGCTAATTGTGCTTGGGTTCCCTCTCCAACTGCAGCTACTCTTCACTCGATTCATTATCACCAAATTAACGTATTCAAGGAACAAGAAAAAATTAAAACCAGACAAAAAGCAAAATTAGAGGATCTATTAGAAATACCTAAAGCTGATAGGCCAAATTGGTCTGTTGAGGATATTAAAAGAGAACTTGAAAATAATGCTCAAAGTATTCTAGGCTATGTAGTTAGATGGGTTGATCAAGGAATTGGGTGCTCCAAAGTACCTGACATAAATAACATAGGATTAATGGAAGATAGAGCAACACTTAGAATTTCATCGCAACACATGGCAAATTGGCTCCACCACAATGTTTGTTCTAAAGATCAAGTTATGGAAATTATGAAAAGAATGGCTAAAATTGTTGATGAGCAAAATAAAGATGATCCAAAATACAAAAAAATGTCAGACGACTTTGATAAATCAATAGCTTTTTCAGCTGCCTGTGATTTAGTTTTTAAAGGAAGGGTTCAACCATCAGGTTATACCGAGCCATTATTGCATAAAAAAAGATTAGAAAAGAAAAATTAATTTATCCTCCAGTAACTGGAACCCTGTTTTTAAACGCTGAGAATAAAGTTCCATCGTCTAACTGTTCAATTTCTCCTCCAACTGGAAGACCTTGGGCTAACTTAGTAATCTTAATTTTATCATTCTTTATCGTATCTTCAATATAATGAGCGGTAGTTTGCCCTTCAACTGTTGCGCTAGTCGCAATAATGACTTCTTTAAGATTATTTTTCTTTATTCTTTTTACCAAGGAGTCAATTAAAAGATTTTTCTGCTCGTAATTTTCACTCGAGTTTAATGTACCACCTAAAATATGATAATGTCCTTTATATATATTAGCTGAGTCAATGACCCACATATCTGCTAAATTTTCTACTACACAAATTTTGTCATAAGAGTTGTCTGAACTGCAAATGCAAATTTTATCAATTATTTTCAAGTTTCCACAGTCCACACAACGTACTACATTTTTATAAACTTGCGCCAAAGATTTTGCTAAAGGTTTAACCATATTATCTTTATTATTAATTAATTTTAATATTATTCTTTTAGCAGATTTTGGTCCTAAACCAGGAAGCTTAGAAAACTGTAAAATCAATTCATTTATTTCTGGAATATCGTTGTCCATTAAAAAGGAAGTTTAAAATCTATTGGCAAATTTAATCCGCCAGTTATTTTAGATAACTCTTCAGCGGACTTCTTTTTAAGATTTTCTTTTGCGTTATTATATGCAGCTTTTATTAAATCGTTAATAATTTCTTGATCTTCATTTTTTGCTTTTTCACTAATAATTATTGATTTTAATTCATAGTCACCTGATAAAACAACTTTTACAAGGTCTCCGCCAGCTGAACCATGTACTTCAATTTTCTTTATCTGTTCTTGCGCTTCTTTCATCTTATCTTGCATGGCTTTAGCTTTTGAAAGCATGTCACTAAAATTATTCATTATTTTCCTCTATGATTTCAGTTAACTCAGCATCCGGAAACGATTTTTTTATCTTTACTGCAAGATCTCCTTTTTTAAATTCTTCAATTTTTGATGACTTGCTTTCAATATTTTGTTCATAAACACTCTTTGCCTCAATGTTTTGACTCAGAGAAATAATCCATCTCTCACCAGTCCATAATAATAATTTTTCTGATAAATTTTTAATAAAATTTTTATTTAGATTTTCATTAAAACTGATATCAATTTTTCCTTTATTAAAACTCACTAATTTTACATTACGTTCTAAATCATATTTTAGCTCAACTTCCTTTTCTTTATTTGCTAGATCTATTAAATCTTTAAAGCTTTTAATCTCATTCTTAAGACTTTCTGTTTCGGATGAAATATTTTTTATTGGACTTGTCTTAATTTGATTTGTGCTTTTAAGTTGATTTTTAATTTGAGTTTTTAAATCATTATTTGCACTTTCGTCATTTATCTTTTTATTTTCATAGTTATTATTAGATCCTAATTGGCTATCTAAATTATTTTCATTTGAAATATCGTTTGTTTTTTCAATACCTTTAAGATGAACTAACTGCATAACAAACATTTCTAAAGCAAGATTCTCATTGCCAATTATTTTTAAATCATCAATAGTTTTAATTGTTAATTGCCAAAATAATCCTATATCTGTCATATCAATGTCTTTAGAATATTCCTTTATTAGCTGAGACTCATTTTCAGAAATGGTTACATCTTTTTCAATAGACCCTAGATTTATATTTTTGCTAAATAAGTACAAAATTTCTAAAATATCATTTAAAAAAATTTTAGCATCAACTCCGTCATTGATTAAATCCTTTAGCTCCTTCAAAGCTAATTTTTCATCTCCTCTTAAAACTTGTTTGAGAAGATTTAAAATTTTTGTTTTATCTGCTAAACCCAGCATTTCTCTTATATTTTTTTCCTCAACTTTTTTGTTATCTATTGATTGAGAGACCAAAGCCCTATCTAAAAGAGATATTGCGTCTCTTACTGATCCTTCTGATGTTCGAGCTATAACTTTAAGAGCTTCATCTGAGATTTTGCCATTTTCTTTACTTGCGATAGTCTTTAAATGTTTACATAAAATTTCAACACTTACTCTTTTTAAATCAAATCTTTGACAACGAGAAAGCACAGTCACAGGAATTTTTCTTACCTCTGTTGTTGCTAAAATAAATTTTAAACTAGGAGGTGGTTCTTCTAACGTTTTCAAAAGTCCATTAAATGCTTGTTTCGAAAGCATGTGAACTTCGTCTATAATAAATATTTTAAATTTTGCACTTGTAGGACTATATTTCGAATTTTCAATCAATTCACGTATATCATCTATTCCTGTTTTAGACGCAGCATCCATTTCTAAAATATCAATGTGGTTGGAGTTAATTATTTCTTCACAAGTTGGGCAGAATTGTTCTGAGGAACAAACTACTTTGTTGTCTTGGTTTTTTTGACAGTTTAGTGCTTTAGCAATTAGTCTTGCGGTAGTGGTTTTACCAACTCCACGTATCCCAGTTAGTAAATAGGCATTGGGAGTTTTCCCAAGTTTAATAGCATTAGTAATAGTTTGGGCCATTATCTCTTGACCAATTAAGTCCCCGAACTCTTGTGGCCTATATTTTAAAGCTAGAATTTTAGTTTTTATCATTTTTAAAAAAGAGGCAGGCAACAACCTGAATAATTTTCACTACGGCTGCTTCTTTTCAGACCTGACCGGGTTTATGAAACATCCACCTGATGCCAACCTCATTATGAGTATATCAAGATCAATTTAAATACTACAAGTGTAGTTTTAAGTTTTGTGGACTATTTTTGCCTAAATGTTGAGGCTTCATATACCCCTAGAATATCTAAAGTTTCAGTGTGGAATCCTAGTTCCTCCATGGCTTTCTTTACTTCCGGCTGATCTAGGTGACCTTCTAAATCTAAGTAAAAATTTGCTTGATCAAAAGTGTTTTTTACTGAGAAGCTCTCTAATTTTGTTAAATTAACTTGGTTGGTTGCAAACCCTCCAAGACATTTGTAAAGCGCTGATGGCTCACTTTTTACTCTAAAAATACAACTGGTAATATATTTTTTTTCTTTTCTAAATTCTGGTTGCTCTACATTTTTTCCCATTATTAAAAATCTAGTTACATTTCCTTTTTCATCTTCGATGTTCTCCTCCAATATTTTTAAATTATAAATTTCTGCTGATAATTTTGATGCTATTGCTGCAATAGTTTTATCATTACCTTCAGCTAAGTCTTTCGCTGATCCCGCGGTGTCAGCTGAAATAATTGATTTAAATTTTTTATCATTAATTATGTTCTGACATTGTCCTAAAGCTTGGGCGTGGCTTCTTACAAATTTGATATCTTTTAGTGATGCCTCTTGTTTACAAAGTAGATTATGCTCAACTTTTAAAAAATATTCTCCATGTATTTGTAATTTATATTTTGGAAGTAAATAATGAATATCTGCAACTCTGCCTGCTAAAGAATTTTCAATTGGTATTATTATTTTATATTCAGAATTTCCATATGCTAATTTGAATGTTTCCTCAAAAGTAGCACAAGTTTTTATTTCTGCTTCCGTTTTATAATTTTTTGCAGCAATATGCGAGTATGCTCCGAGTTCACCTTGTATTCCAATTTTTATTTTCATGAGTCTTTCATTAATCTTTTTACTTCAATTAAATCTTCTTCAGTATCCACACTAAGTGGTGAAGTTTTTAAGTATCCGACGTGTATTGACATTTTGTTTTCTAAAGCTCTCAGCTGTTCCAGATTTCTTTCTTGTTCTAATTTAGATCTTTTTAAACTTACATACCTCATCAGGGCTTTGTTAGTAAAGCCGTAAATGCCAATATGATGATAATATTTATAATTTTGGTTTAATTCTGATCTAACAAAATCCAGAGCGTTTACAAACATTTTTTGTGAGAGGTTTTCTTTAACTGCTACTTTTACCACGTTTGGATTATTTAACTCTAATTTAATATTAAGCTCACTCGCTAAGGTCGCAATGTCACATCTATTTTCTTTCATATAAGATACTAATTCGTTAATAGCTTGTGGATTTATATTAGGCATATCGCCTTGCAAATTTATAATTATGTCGGTTTTTTTTTTTAATATTTTTTCAAATACCTCAAAAATTCTATCGGTTCCTGTTTTATGATTTTCTGAAGTTTTAATCGCTTTTCCACCATTGTTTATTATTACATCAATTATTTTTTGATCTGGTGTTGCTACATATACGTCACCCGAATTAGATTTTACAGCAGCTTCGTAAACATGAGCTATCATTTCTTTGTTGTTAATAAGTTTCAAAGGTTTATTTGGCAATCTTTGAGCATCGAGTCTTGATGGTATAATTATTGCTGTTTTAATCATAGTTATGCGTCTCAAAGACGCAAAATAATTTAAGTTATTATAAGTTTTTTTTATCTAGTCGTGTTATACGTCAAGTAAGTTTTTTATCAAGATTATGGATAGTTTTGAAATAAATAAAATAATAGCCGCAATTTTGCTTACTGTTCTTATTATCATAGGTATTGGGAAATTTGCAGATGTTCTTTTCCATACAGAAAAGCCTAAACAATCAGCCTATAAAATTGAAGGTCTGGAAAAAGCCTTGTCATCAGATCAAACAGGTGAAGTGAAAACTGAAGAAAAAGTTGATATTAAAAAATTACTTGCAATGGGAAATTTGGACCATGGTCAAAAAATTTTTAAAAAGTGTAGTGCGTGCCATATGATAGCAAGTGATGGAAAAAATATGATTGGTCCTAATCTATGGGGTGTTATAGGAAGAAAGGCTGGATCCATTAGTGATTACAAATATTCCAAAGCAATGGTAGCTTATGGAAAAGAGTGGTCATTTGAAGAAATGAATTCATACTTAATAAAGCCACAAGCTTATATAAAAGGAACTAAAATGGCTTTTGCTGGATTGAGAAAAGAAAAAGATAGGGCCTCTGTTATAATTTATATGAATAGTAAAAGTAGCAGTCCAAAGCCTTTACCTTAATTAAGACACCAGTTTATTATACTTTTTTGTGCATGTACTCTATTTAAGGCTTGAGTCCAGACTACTGATTGCTTTCCATCTATAATTTCATCTGTTACTTCTTCTCCTCTACCCACTGGTAGGCAATGCATAAAAATTGCGTCTTGCTTAGCTAACTTCATCAATTTTTTGTTTACTTGATAATTTTTTAAATGTTTCTTTTTTTGTTTTTTATTTACTTTGTCATTCATAGAGACCCATTTGTCAGTCATTACACAATCAGCTCCTTTAACAGCCTCTTCTGGTTTTTTTGTTACAATTAAATTTACATTATTTTTTTTCGCCCAATTTAAAATTTTTTTGTTAGGTGAGTATTTAGTTGGGGTGCCAATTTTTAGACAAAAACCAAATTTTCCGGCAGCTTCAATTAAAGAATTAGACATATTGTTATTTCCATCTCCAACCCATGTAATTATTCTATTTTTTATTGATCCCTTTATTTCTTCGAAAGTAAGTATATCTGACATAACTTGACAGGGATGGCTTACATCTGAAAGCCCATTAATTACGGGAATGTCTAGATGCTTTCCAAACTCTACTAAATTTTTATGCGAAGATGTCCTTAACATTACAATATCTACGTATTCTGTTAAAACTTTTGCTGTGTCTTTTAAGCTTTCATCGCCTTTTCCATAATGTATCCCGTCTGGATTTAAGGTTATAGTTGAGCCGCCCAATTGTTTTACAGCTATATCAAAAGACATTCTTGTTCTTGTTGAAGGCTTTTCAAATATCATAGCCATTGATTTGCCTTCGAATGGCTTATCGTCATCTGGTGATGACTTATTAAAATTTTTTCTTTTTTGTTTTCTAATTTTTGCTTCTTCTATGATAGATCTTAACTCTTTTGAAGTTAAATCAGAAATATTAATAAAATTTTTCATTTAAAATTTTTACATACCTTTTCTATAATTTTTATCGCTAAATTTATTTCTTTTTTCGTAACATTTAAAGGAGGCAAAAGTCTGACAACATTTTCGGATGCTCTTACTGTCAATAATTTATTATCCATTAGTTTTTTTATAAATTCATTTTGATTTTTATGTAAAACTAAACCTATAAGTAAACCTTTTCCTCTGATTTCTTTAATTGCCTTAGGATAATTACTTTGTATTTTTTTTAATTCGCTTTGAAAGTAGTTACCTAACCTTTTAACATTTAATAAAAATCCTTTTTTAAACATTATATCTAGAACTGCATTACCTGCGCTCATGGCTAATGGATTGCCTCCGAAAGTGGAACCGTGGGTTCCCGGTTTCATGCCTGAAGCAACTTTTTTGTTAACCAGTACAGCGCCGATTGGAAAACCTCCGCCTATACCTTTGGCTATAGGGACAATATCAGGTTTAATTTTTGCATGCTCAAATGCTAAAAATTTTCCACTTCTTCCAATTCCACATTGGACTTCATCCAATATGAGTAAAATCTTTTTTTTATTACACAATTTTCTTAAACCTTTAAGGCAATAATCTGGAATGACTTTAATTCCACCTTCTCCTAATATTGTTTCAACCATTATAGCTGCCGTTTTATTTGTAATGGATTTTTCTAGTTGCTTATGGTCTCCAAATTTAAAATGGTCAAACCCATCAACTTTTGGTGAAAATCCCTCTGTCATTTTTTTACTTCCACTAGCAAAAATTGTTGCCAAAGTCCTTCCATGAAAACTATTTTTAACACATAAGATTCTATTTTTTTGCGATTGTCCTCTTGAATAAAAATATCTTCTAGCAAATTTTATTGCTGCTTCCGTAGCTTCAGCTCCGGAATTTTGAAAAAAAACATAATCCGCAAAAGTTTTTTGCTTTAATCTTTTGGCCAATTTCTCTTGTTCAGGAATTGTAAACACATTTGATACATGCCATAATTTTTTTGATTGCCTAAAAATTGCTTTATTAAGATAATTATTGGCATGCCCTAAACAATTTACGGCGATACCTTGTACAAAATCTAAATATTTCTTCCCATTTGTTGAATATAAAAAACTACCCTTACCTCTTATGAAAGAAATTTTCTTTCTACTGTATGTGTTTAATATTGCACTCATTATTTTTAAGATTTTATCTTATAGCCTTTTTTAAAGAGGATGTATGCAATTAACCAACTTAAAATACTCAAAACCGACAAATATATTATTCCTATCTTAATTGAGCCATCTGCCTGGCCAATGAAACAATATCTAATTCCATCAATCATGTAAAAAAAAGGATTTGCCTCACTGATTAATTGCAAATACTCTGGTAATCTTTTTATTGAATAAAAAGTACCCGATAAAAATGATAATGGCACAATTACAAAATTCGTAACAGTAGCTTGATGATCGAATTTTTCAGCCCATAAACCAGAAATTATTCCGATATTACCTAAAATAAAAGAAGTCAAAAAAGTAAACAATATCAACAAAAAAAAGTGTTGAATTTGTATATTAACAATAAAGTAGAATGTTATTATAGAAATTATTGCTATCATAAAACTTCTTGTTGCTGCTGCAAGAGAAATTGAAATTGTTACTTCCGCAGCAGACAAGGGTGCGTATAAGAGATCTACAATATTTCCTTGAATTTTCCCTATCATAAACGTAGATGACGAATGAGAAAAGGACTGTTGAATTACTTGCATTGCAATTAATCCTGGAGCTAAAAAAGAGATAAAAGAAACTCCCAAAACGCCTCCTCTTTCAGACCCAATTGCTAACGACAAAACCATCAGAAACAATAGAGAAGATACAAGTGGAGAAAAAATAGTTTGGATCCAAACATTTAAAAATCTTAAGACTTCTTTTTGATATAATGTCCAAGCACCAACCCAGTTTATTAACCCAAACCTTCTAGCTCCAATTTTATATTTTTTTACAATTTCAACCATTAATAGTCTTATAACTCTTATTAAAAAAACTGTGCAAAACTAAATCTATTAACAGTTTTGTGTCGTTTTATTGTTTTAAACATCAATATAATGTTTTACTCATATTAAAAATACTAAATATAGTAAATTTATACTATGAGTTGGACTAGCGAGAAAGTTGAAAAATTAAAAAATTTATGGGCTAAAGGGCATACAGCCAGCCAAATAGCAGAGATGCTTGGTGACACAACTAGAAACGCAGTTATAGGAAAGGCTCATAGACTTAATCTTGAAGCAAGGGCACCTTCTAAACAAACAAATGCTCCTAAATCAAAAGAAAACAAACAATTTAAAAGATCCCCTGCTCCGATGTCACGTAAAGCTAAATTTCAATCAATATTATTAGATAAAAATTTTGAACCAGAAAATCCAAAGTCTCTTGAAGATCTTACTGAGGAAACTTGTAAATGGCCTATTGGTCATCCAAATGAAGAGAAATTCTATTTCTGTGGAAGGAAACCAGAGGGGGAATTTCCATATTGTAAATTACACGTTTTATATGCATTTCAACCTAAGAACCAAAAAGAAGACGATCTGGGAGATGAAATTCCAGAATTTATCGAGAAAAAAGTTAAGTC
>TARA_B100000963_G_scaffold232145_1_pt1 | contig 10878 bp, 10 predicted proteins | sample TARA_B100000963 | Tara Oceans TARA_B100000963 (sample SAMEA2622097) | marine metagenome | biome: marine biome (ENVO:00000447); feature: surface water layer (ENVO:00002042); material: "saline water (ENVO:00002010), including plankton (ENVO:xxxxxxxx)" | depth 5 m | reverse complement strand
GCTCCACCAGCATTTGCCATCATCAATGCCATTAAAACGCATCCAAGTAATGCTCCAGCCAACATACCACCTAAATGGACTGGCCCTAAAACAAAACCAACAATTATTGGCGAAAGAATTGCTATCGCGCCAGGTAAAAGCATTTTGTTTAAAGCAGCCTTAGTAGCAATATCCACACACTTTGCATTATCTGGTTCTGCAGTGCCATCTAGTAGTCCAGGGATCTCTCTGAACTGTCGTCTTATTTCTTCGATCATCTCAAAAGCAGCATCACCAACCGCAGTCATAGTGATTGATGAAACTAAAAATGGTATCGAGCCTCCAATAAAAATACCCATTAACACCCTTGGATCATTCAAAGAGAGTGACTCGATACCAGTTGCTAGCATATATGCAGCGATTATGGCTAAAGCTGCAAGTGCTGCAGCTCCAATTGCAAAACCCTTACCAATTGCTGCCGTTGTGTTTCCTAGTTCATCTAAAGAATCTGTAATTTCTCTGACTTCACTATCCATACCGCTCATTTCTGCAATACCGCCAGCATTATCAGCAACAGGACCATAAGCATCAATAGCCATGGTTATACCTACTGTAGAGAGCATTCCAACTGCTGCAATACCTACACCATATAATCCTGAGAAATTTGTTGAGAGCCCAATGATGGCTGCGATTACAAATAATGGCATTACAACTGACTGCATACCAACACTCAAGCCTGTGATCATAACAGTAGCAGGACCAGTTTCACCAGATTTAGCAATTTTCCCAACTGGCGAAGATTCAGTAGAGCCACCTGTATAATATTCTGTTATTAATCCAATAAGAATTCCTCCAACGGCTCCAGTTAACACTGAGTAAAATATATTCATCTCAATATTTGGTGACTTACTTATGCTCATTGCGGCAATAATCAAAAATACTATTGGAGAGAAAAACGTTCCAAGTCTCAGTGCAACTGCAGGAGATCTTGAAACTTGTGATCTAACTATTCCTATGCCAATCAAAGAACAAAATAATCCAAGTGCAGCTAACCAAAGTGGCAAGAACATGAGATCAGTATTTCCTACCGTTGCAGCTATAGCAATTGAGGCAATCATTGCTCCACAATAAGATTCAAAAATGTCTGAACCCATTCCAGCAATATCGCCGACATTATCACCAACATTATCTGCAATTACTCCTGGATTTCTAGGATCATCTTCAGGGATGCCAGCCTCTATTTTTCCAACCAAGTCCGCGCCAACATCAGCACTTTTTGTATAGATGCCACCACCAACTCTTGAAAACAGGGCAACTGCAGATGCACCAACTCCGAAACCCTCTAATGCTTTTGCAATTTTATCAGGATCATCCATGGCGCCTGTGAAATAGAAATATAAGCCTCCTAATCCAACTAGACCCATTGAAGCAACGCATAAACCCATTATTGATCCACCAAAAAAAGAAATTGATAATGCAGATTCTGCGCCTGAGTTTTCAGCAGCTGTTGCTGTTCTAACATTTGCCTGTGTGGCAGAGTACATACCAATGAAGCCGGCAATAGCAGATGATAAAGCGCCAACTGCAATCGCCATTGCGGTATACCATCCTAGTGGCGAAAAACCACATGCAATCACTAGCACTAAAACAACTGGAGCAAGAATCTTGTATTCTGTAAACATGAATACTTTTGCTCCAAGATGGATTTGATCTCCTATTTTCACAACAGAATCTTTACCAGCAGGATATTTCATTATTAATCCATACAGTACAAAAGCAAAAATTAATCCTATAAAACCTGAAGCAAAAGGCCCCCAAGGTGTCATTGGTCCGATAATAAAACTTTCCATGTTATCCCCTTTTTTTAATAGCTACTTATTATAAATTTGATAATCTAATTCGTCTTCTGAAACAGCTACTATACATGAGACAGCAGCATCACCGCAAACATTAACCGACGTTCTAATCATGTCTAAAATCCTGTCGACAGCCAGTATTAGTCCTATTGCATCTAATGGAAGTCCAAGAGAGCTAAGGATTAATGCTAGTGTTATAGTACCAGCCGATGGAACTGCTGCAGCACCTATAGAAGCAACCATTGCAAGCATAACTATTTGAACATATTCAACCATAGAAAGATCTACTCCTGCAGTGCTTGCTATGAACATTGTTGCTAATCCTTGCATAATTGCAGTTCCATCCATATTAATGGTTGCTCCAACTGGAATTACAAATGACGAAACATCTTTTTTAACGCCTAGCTCATCCGAAACAGTTTTAAGAGTTACAGGAATTGTTGCTGCACTTGAAGATGTTGAAAAAGCAAAAAGTGCAACATTTCTCATCTTTTTATAAAAAGTTATCGGATTTAGATTTGCAAAAAACTTTAAAATAATTGAGTAGGTAAAAATTAAATGAAAAAATAATACGAAAATTAGTATCAGCACATATTGGATCAGATCGCCAAATATGTCCAAGCCATGGTCCATTACATAGCTACCCATAAGACAAAAAACTCCGACAGGAGCAAAGCCCATAATGATCAAGACTATTTTTAAAAAAACAATATTTAATCTTTCAAAGTTCTTTGAAAGATTATTTGTAAGCTCATCAGTTAGATTCAAAGCAATGCCAAATAATACGCTTATAAAAACTATTCCTAGCATGTTGTTCTCTACAAATGCACCAAAAATATTATTTGGAAATATTTTTATAACAGTGTCATATAAACTTGAATCTCCAGATGGTGGAATATAAGCACTTACTTCTCCCTCATAACCTGAAATATTAAATACCCATCCAAAAAAGATAGCAATTATGACCGCAAAAGCTGTAGTCAAGAGATAAAGTCCTATGGTTTTAGTTGCGATAGATCCTAGCTTTACCATGTTCGATAATGATGAAATACCTGAAACCAATGAGAAAAATACGAGTGGAACGACAATTAAAAGAAGTAAATTTTTAAATATTTGGCCGCCAAGATTAAAAATGTATTTTTCCACAAATAAAAAAATTTGCTGTGATATGAATTCTTGAAAGTAATAAAATAACGATGCAATTAATACACCTGCAAACATCCCAATTAAGACATTTCTAGTTAGATTCTTAGGCGTCTCTAGTTGCGTCATGTGATCTCTATCATATCAAAATCTTCTTTTCCTACACCACACTCAGGGCATAACCAATCTTCAGGAACGTCCTCCCATGCTGTCCCTGGCTCTATACCATCATCTGGCCAACCTTCCTCCTCATCGTAGATCAAACCACAGACAATACATTCCCACTTTTTATATTTCATAAAACGTTTAATTTAAATTATTTGCTTTAAATTTAGGAGGCTATAATATCAGATTTAATTATTTAAATTAATGCAGCTAAAACAAATTTCTGAATGGGTTCATAAGCATGATATGGAAGTTTTGCTTTCAAATGATGAAATTAAATCATGGCTTCTAGAGCAAGGACCGATTACCGAAAGGATTAAATTGAATCATAATTTTGAACTTAATCTAATTAGAGATGAAGTTGATAAAATCAATGAACATGACAAAATTTTTTTAGATAATATTGAAGGAGATATTAAGATCAGAGAAGTAATTTTGTTAGGGAATGATAATCCTCTAGTTTATGCAAAATCATATATACCGATACTTACAATCAACAATGGCTTAAAAAAGCTTGGCCAGTTAGGGAAGAAGCCGTTAGGAGACATCTTGTTTGAAAAAAATCTATTTCAAAAAAAAGAAACAATGTTCACCAAATTCCTGTATCTGAAAAAAGAGTATTGGGGAAGAAAATCTAAATACCACGTTAATGGATTGCCACTTTCTGTGATGGAAGTATTTTTGATTTGAAGTTTATGTCATATGCAAAAATAAAATCTTTTGGAGAACTAGCAAGAATTGATAAACCTATTGGGATATATTTATTATTATGGCCTTCCCTTTTGGGTTTTTTGTTAGCCGGCATCAATAACATATTAAATATTAAAGATTTCATTATTGTTATTATTGGCTCCATATTAGTTAGATCTTGTGGTTGTGTAATAAATGATATAAGTGATTATAAAATCGATAAATTAGTTTACAGAACGGCTGGCCGACCATTAGCAACAGGCGCATTAACTATTTTAGAGGCTTGGATGTTTTTTATTGTTTTAGGATTGTTATCTATCCTGTTACTTTTACTGACAAATACCTTAACTATCAAAATTGCCACTTTTTTTGCCTTTTTTATTTGTATATATCCTCTTACAAAAAGATTTCTTTCTGCGCCACAATTTATTCTTGGAGTAACTTTTGGATCTGGTGTTTTAATTGGATATACCTTAATAACTAGTCAAATTACTATCTCATTAATAATTCTCTATATCGGAGTCATTGCGTGGATAATAAGTTTTGATACTTATTATGCGCTTGAAGACATTGAGGATGACAAAAAAATTGGTATAAATTCAACTGCAATTTTGTGGGGTGACAACGCCATTATGATTGCAAGGATATTGCATCTGCTCTTTTACACAGCAATTATATTGATTGCAATAATAAATTCATTTTCATATTATTTTTTAGTATTTCTTTCATTAATTTTAATTGTATTTATGTATCAAAAAGAACTTATTAATAATAAGAATTATATAGGTGCATTCAAGATTAATAATCTAATTGGAATTTTAATCGTCCTAGGTTTTATTATTGAGATAATAATTATTGGATAAGACTTCGTATAAAAATGAATTTTAATTTCTCTGAAAATATTTCAAGCATTAATAAGGACCAATTTGATTTAATGGTAAATGAAAATGATTCTCCATTTATCAATTATGATTTCTTATACGCTCTCGAAGAATCTTCTTCAGTAAGTGAAATCAGTGGTTGGAAACCAAATCATCTCATCTCAATTGAAGATAAAAAATTAAATGGATTTATGCCTCTATATATAAAAAATAATAGCCAAGGAGAATTTGTCTTTGATCATTCTTGGTCATATGCATTGAATAGAGCTGGAAGAAAATATTATCCGAAGCTTTTAACAGCAGTACCTTTTACACCATGCAGAACAAGAAAAATAATTTCTGACAAACCAGATAATTTCATAGATGCAGTTTTAGATTTTATGGAAGAAAAAAATATTGAAACATGGCATGTTTTATTTCCCGGAAAAGAAGATTCAAAGACTTTATTAGAAAAAGGTTTAATTGAAAGATCTGGTCATAAGTTCATTTGGAATAATAAAAATTATGAAAGCTTTGATGATTTTTTAAAAATTTTTAGGTCAAGGCAGCGGAAAAATATAAGAAATGAACGAAAAAAAATCTCTGACCTTGGCATAACATTTACCGTCAAAGATTCGAATAACATTACAAAGTCAGACTGGGAAATTTTTTATTATTTTTATAAGAATACATATGATCAAAGACTTCAAAGACCTTACCTTAATAAAAAATTTTTTGATCTAATCCATGATAGTAAAAATATATTAAATCCAATAATTATTTTTGCTCATCTTAATAATGAAGTCATTGCAGGTTCGTTGTGTTACAGAGACAAAAATAATCTTTATGGACGACACTGGGGCACAAAGTATGATATTGATTCCCTTCATTTTGAATGCTGTTATTATCAAGGTATAGATTATTGTATTAAAAATAACTTAAAGGAATTTGATCCTGGTGTCCAAGGTGAGCATAAAATTAGAAGAGGTTTCGAACCAAGATCTACATTTTCTTATCACTACATTTTACAAAATGATTTTAAGGATGCGATCTTAGATTTTTGCAACAGAGAAAAAATAGAAAACAAAAATTATCTTGAAGCTTGTAAAAGATATACTCCTTTTAACAATGAATATAAAATCTAAATATGTTAAAAAAATTACCAAAAACCTCCCATCAACAGAGCGTATGTGAAGCAAATTACTTAAGATTAAAAAAAATTCTTAACAACTTTAATAAAAATAAATATTCTTTTAAAACAATTAATCCTGATAAAAGCTCATTTGATGTCAGTTTTGAAATAATCCATAAGACAAAACATACTTTAATTATCGAAGCTAAACAAATGAGTTTGAAGAATGATCTTAATAATTTTATTTTAAGAATTCAGATATCTTTAGATGCAAAACTAGGAGAAGTAGTTTCTTATCAAGGAGAAAAAGCCATCCCATTTTTTATAAATATTTCTGATACTCAATCTAAAGATGAGAAGCTACAACAAAATAGATTCTTGACTGAGTGGCTGGAGAGCATTTTTGCAAATGGCATAAATGCTAGATTTAAAATTTAATGATAAAAACAATCCTATATTTTCATGGCTTTGCTTCATCCTCAGATTCAGACAAAGCAAGAATTATCAAAAGTTATATATCTAAAGTTTCCAAAAAAATTAATATGATAACTCCAGATCTCAGCAACAATTTTAAAGAAGCAAATAATCAGATAAATAAGCTTATTGATGAAAATAAAAAAGATTATGTATTCATGGGGAGTTCTCTGGGTGGATACTATGCAAATTTTTTTGGGAGTATTAATAACTCAAAAGTAATCTTAATAAATCCAGCAATCCCACCATTAAAAGGTTTTGAGGAGTATCTTGGCGAAAACCAAAATTATTCAACTGGAGAGAGATTTATCGTTACCAAGGAAGATATAAAATTTTTAAGATCTCTTGAAATTAAAAAATTAAATAATCAAAAAAATATATTGGTCTTATTGGAATCTGGGGATGAGGTTCTTAATTTCATCGAAACTGTTAAATACTTTCAAGGCTCAAATATAGACATAACATTTGGCGGAAACCATTCGTATGAATCCGTTGATACTAAGTTGGAGAAAATTGTCAAATTCCTAAATATTCAATAAATTGAACTAAATTTGAGCAAAAAACTATTATTTGCACAAAATTAATGCATAATATTATCAATATAAGTGCAAAATTGACTTTAAATATGCTGCATTTAGATTTTTTTAATTATTATTTTAAGGAGGAATGATGTCCGATATTAAAACGTATGAATACATTTGGTTAGATGGTTATAAACCTGAGCCTTCAATGAGGAGCAAAATTAAGGCAACCGATCTAAGAGGAACTGATAAAGGAGAAGATAATGATGATATGCCACCAAAATGGTCATTTGATGGATCTTCTACACAACAAGCAGAGGGAAGTAGTTCTGATTGTTTACTAATTCCAGTCCAAATATATGATAATCCAACAACTCCTGATCACTTGGTAATGTGTCAAGTTTTGGCAGCTGATCAAACAATACATCCTTCAAATACCAGAGCTGCAGCTGCTGAAGTTGTAACTGATGAATGGTGGTTTGGTTTTGAACAAGAATATTTTTTCACTGATCCTGAAACCGGAGAACCATTAGGTTGGGAGAATGGTGAACCTGGACCTCAAGGACCCTACTATTGTGCAGTTGGAGCTGGGAATGTTTCAGGAAGAGAAGTATCAGAGGTACACCTTCAGGCATGTATTGACGCTGGTATAAACCTTACAGGTACAAATGCTGAAGTTGCAATAGGTCAATGGGAATATCAATGTTTTGGTAAAGGTATAAAAGCTGCTGACGATCTTTGGGTATCGAGATATCTTTTATACAAAATTGCAGAAGAATTTGGCGTTGGGGTTAACATACATCCAAAACCAAAAACTGGTGACTGGAATGGATCAGGAATGCATTGTAACTTTTCTAATGAAGAAATGAGAACATCAGGATCAGAAAAATTATTTTCATCGATGTGCGATAAACTAGGTGAAGTTCATGAAGAAGGAATAGCTGCTTATGGTTCTGATAATGATATGCGATTAACTGGTCTTCATGAAACTCAAAGCATTAAAAAATTCTCATATGGTGTTAGTGACAGGGGTGCCAGTATTCGTATACCTGTTTACACTGTTGAACATAATTGGAATGGTTACCTTGAAGATAGAAGACCTGCGTCTAATGCAGATCCATACAGGATTTTGTCACACATCGTAGGTACTCTTTCTAAATAAATTTATGATGAAAAATGCTCTATTTCAATAAATAGAGCATTTTATCTTAATGAAGATAGACAACTTGCATTTAGAATTCTTAAATCAGCTATCATCTGAAGTAATTATTTTGGATGCTGAGCTAAATATTCTCTGGCTTAATGACTCTGCATCAAATAAAGGTTGGATTTTAAATAAAAATGAAAAGAGTTTAATCACTGATCAATTCTCAAAAGAATCAAAATTACACCTTTCAAATTTTTTGAAAAAAGTAATAGGAAATGAAGGCTCAAAAACTAAAAGAGACTTTGAACTAAATTTGAGATCAGATACAAGAAGAGTTATTGATCTCACAGTTAGATGGAGCAATCAGTTTGAAATTTTGATTCTAGAAGTTTCATGCGTAGATAATCTAAATAAAATTATTGACTCTACGAAAACATTCTCAACACAGAAAATTGCAGCAAACTTAGCAAGAACCTTAGCACATGAAGTTAAAAATCCACTTTCAGGAATTAAAGGTAGTGCACAAATACTTAGCAAAAAATTAAATGATTCATTTTCAAAAAAGTTTCTTAAAATTATTGTTGATGAGACTGAAAGACTAAATCATATTGTTACAAAAATCTTAACTCCTCCATCAAAACCAAGCTTAGATTTTTTTAATATTCACTCAGCATTAGAAAAAGTGTTTGCTTTAGCTGATGCAGAAAAACAAGACAATTTACAGCTAATTAGGGACTATGATCCTAGCATTCCTGAAATTAACGGAGATGAAAATCTTTTTGTTCAGGCTATTTTAAATTTAGTCAAAAATGCTCAGCAAGCAATAGAAAATGAATCATCTCCACAAATTAAAATTAAGTCTAGAATCAGATACAGCCATCCAGTAAATGGGTCTCTGCATTCTACTGTTTGTAGTATTGAAATCATTGATAATGGTGAAGGTATTCCTGAAGATATGCATGAACAAATATTTTTTCCAACAGTCTCAGTCAAAAAAAATGGTTCGGGTCTTGGTTTATCTATAGCTCAAGACATTATTAGAATGCATGGCGGAGGGATTTCATTTAAGTCTAGTAAAGGTTTAACAGTATTCTCTATTGATATACCATTAAGAATGGACAATAAGGAGGCGAAAATTGCATAAGGTTTGGGTTGCAGATGATGATGAGGCAATAGGCTTAATTCTTGAAGAAAGTCTCAGAAATGCAGGTTTTGATACCAAAATATTTTCTAATGGAGAAGATTTGCTTAAAGATCTTGAGAGAGATCAGCCAGATTTAATCATTACTGATGTTCAGATGCCAGGGAAGCTTGGCTACGATGTTTTAAAACATATTAATAATAATTATGAGGACCTGCCTGTAATAATTATGACTGCCTTTGCTGACATGCAAGCTGCTGTTGATTCATTCGGATCTGGAGCATTTGAGTATATTCCCAAACCATTTGATCTAGATGAAACAATAAAGATAATTAATAGAGCTTTGGAAGAAAAGCCAAAAACAAAGGGCTTAAAAAAAGATACCAAACTTGATATTGTTGGTGAATCATTACCAATGCAAAATGTTTTTAGGTCTATTGGCAAATTATCAAACACCATTGCAACAGTATTAATACAAGGTGAATCTGGAACGGGCAAAGAACTTATTGCCAAATCATTGCATAAGAATAGTCCTAGACATGACATGCCATTTATAGCTTTAAATATGGCAGATATTCCTAAGGAACTTGTGGAATCAGAACTATTTGGACATGAAAAAGGCGCATTTACAGGAGCTGTTGATAAAAGAGTTGGAAGATTCGAACAAGCAAATGGTGGGACATTATTTTTGGATGAAATTGGAGATATGCCCCTTGATTCTCAGACGCGACTCTTAAGAGTATTATCAAATAAAGAATTTTATAGAGTTGGTGGAGATACTCCTATCAAAGTGGATGTAAGAATTATTGCTGCAACTCATCAAAATCTTAATAATTTAGTATCTCAAAAAGAGTTTAGAGAAGATCTTTTTTATAGATTAAATGTTATTAAAATAGAGGTTCCTCCCCTAAGAGACAGAAAAGATGATATTGAAGAACTCTGTAGATTTTTTCTAAAAAACTACTCCGATTCTCTCGATGAAGAGTTAAGAGTATTGTCGGATGATGCAAAGAACCTTTTACAAAAATATGATTGGCCTGGAAATGTAAGACAGTTAGAAAATGTCTGTTATTGGCTTACATTAATGAGTCCAACCCAAAATGTAAAAGCTCAAGATCTCCCAACTGAGGTAAAAGATTTTGAAATGACTAGTGTACCCTCATCCTCATGGGAAGATGGTTTGCAAAACTGGCTTACAAACGTTTCAATGAATATTGAGTCGGGATTATCTGATATAGCGATTACAAAAATTGAGAAAATGTTAATAAAAACAGCACTTGAAAGATCAAATGGTAAAAAAAATGATGCTGCTCAAATTTTAGGCTGGGGAAGAAATACCCTCTCTAAAAAAATGAAAGAGCATGGAATTTAAATCAAAGGTAAATTTTGTAGCTTCCATTCATTAACCCCACCTCTAAGAATTAACAAGTCTTTGTATCCTTCTTTTTTAAGAAGTTCGCCAGCATTAGATGCAACATTTCCCATATCACATACCAAAATAATAGGTTTATTATTTTGAGATATTTCATTCAATCTTTTTGATAAATTGTTAAATGGTATGTTTATTGAGCCTGTAATGTGTCCTTGATTAAAAATTTCTGAACTTCGTAAATCAATAATAAAAGCATTTTCATCATTTGCCAGTGAAATAAGAGATTGAGGTGATATTTTTTTTCCGCCTTTTGTTGAAGATGAATAAATTAATAAAAAAATAATTATTAAGAGTGGAAGAGATAAAAAGTAATGTTCTATTAAAAAATTAATTAGTTC
>TARA_B100000963_G_scaffold152967_2_pt1 | contig 10886 bp, 16 predicted proteins | sample TARA_B100000963 | Tara Oceans TARA_B100000963 (sample SAMEA2622097) | marine metagenome | biome: marine biome (ENVO:00000447); feature: surface water layer (ENVO:00002042); material: "saline water (ENVO:00002010), including plankton (ENVO:xxxxxxxx)" | depth 5 m | reverse complement strand
ATTTTGGGTATGGATCCAAAACAGCTTATTACTAGAATGACTGACAATAGAGAAACAATAGAAGATCCAAACAATCCTGGACAACAAATTGCTAATCCAAATTTTGGCAAGCTACAAATTGCTAATATACTTTCTAAAAGACTTATAACTAGTAAAGACTTATCAAAAACAGAATTAAGAAGATTAGGATTAGGTTTTGGAAACACAAAAATAAAAATTACAAAAGATGGACAACAAATAGTAGTTTCAAAAAAAGAAATACTAGCCAATGATAAAGCAATGAAACTTGCTAATCTTATGGATAACATTGAAATTGATCCTAAAGAAAATGTTGCTGTCTTAATGTATGATGATGAGCAACAAGTAAGAGATCTCGCATCGTTACTTGATATACCAAATGCCAAAAAAGCAAAGATATCTAATCTAATGGCAGAGATAGAAGATGTACGTAAAGTTGATATTAGAATTCAAGGTCGTAGTAAACTAGAAGCTCCTGTATGGAGCGATTTAAATGATAGACAGCGTACTCAGTATTGGAAAGAAGGCAAAGTTACTTTTAATAATGATCCAGAAAGAGGAAACCAAACTTGGACAAGGGATCAAGTACTGTATAATAGTAGACGCAACAACGACAATATTCCTGATGATATTGCAAACCTAGCTGATAACACAGAAGCCAGACCATCACTTGAAAATTCAGACATAGGCAAAGAAATCAATATGCTACAACAAAGTATTGATAGTAGTCCTGCAATGATAATGGCACGTAAGAAGTTAAAAGATGATCAAGCTGATTGGGACGCTGAAGCAAAGAAAAATGGCATAGAAGCAACCACAGCGGAATATGGTCCACGCCCTAGTAAAGACATGCCAGGTGATCCTTACAACTTTACTGGTGCTGAAGCCTCAGTAAGTATGTTGAAAAGAGAGCAAAACCAATTACGTGACAGTTTACTTGCTGATCAAAAACAATGGGACCAAGAGTTTGGGGAAACACATACCCGTGATGGCGTAGTAGTAATTCAAAAACGTAGAGTTAGCAGTCAACTTCGTGCTATACAAGACCAAGTATCAATAGATAATGATGCAAGAGCTAGAGAAGCAATGGGTCCAAATGAAGGATTTAAAGATGTTGTAGTGCATGCACCAACAGGCGATAGTAATAATGAAGTAGATAGAACACGTATTATACAAAGTATAAAAACTGATATAGCAAGTGGCACCAGTGATCCAACAAAATTAGAAACAAGATTAGAAGCACTAGAAAAAGCATATCCTGGTATAAGCAATGAGATTATTAGTCCTAGTGATTTAAACGCACTTCAAAATGGTACTGATGTAGAAAGCGTACAAAATAAAGTTGGTGTTGAACCTGGTAGTATTAGTGCAGATATTAATGTTAGTGCAAGACCACCAAGAGGTACTGAAGTAGAATTAGATGGCACTACATATAGATTTTTAGGTCGTATGTGGGCACCTGTGAAACCAAATGGAGATTTAGGCGCTACAGGGCATCAAAATCATCAACAGTTAATGAAAAACTGGAGAGATGATGCTGTTAAGAAATCTGAACTAGGTGATAACGCAAAACTTCCAGAAATTACAGGTTTAGGCACAAGTCCTAATGTAGGGGAAGGACCAAATGCAGTTGAAGTTAATACTAATGCTCCTGCACTACCATCTGTAGATACTACTAATCAAACACTGGACGCTTTAAAAGACAAAAATCCACAAGATAAACCTGTAAAGGTTAGTAATAATGCAGAACTTGCAACACCTAAGCCTAAAGATAATACATTTATAAAACCAGAGGATCCTAGTGAAGTAGAAGTTGATGACCAGGTTCCATTTTTAGTACCTCCTGCTAGTGATGCTGATGCACAATCTGCAAATATTGCAGTTCCTGATAGTGTATCACAAAAATTTGCAGATGTGCTAGCTACAAAGAATGCAATTAAAGTAAGCAAATTTTTAAATGGCTTGCCGCCTAAACAAGCAGGCAAATTAAGATATGATTATGGTCAAGGCAATTTTGATGTACAACCTACAAAACCACCAAATGTAGACACAAATGTAGGTGCAAATACTCAAGCGGCACTAGGACAAACGGATACAACAACATCTACAAGTGGTGTAGAAGTTGAACCAACTGATGATAAACCAGTAACTACTAAATCTCAAACTCTACCAAAACCAAGTGATAAAGATGCTGATCCTGAGATAGATACTACACCATCAAATAAAGTAAATGTTGGTAAGCCGCCGATTACTCCTAAGTTTGGTACACCATCTCAAACTGTTGATATAAATCCTAGTGATTTTAGACAACCAAAAGTTTCTAGAACTGCACCAACTTTAACTAAACCAAGTGATAAAGACGTTGATCCTGAGATAGATACAAAGCCAAAAGAACCAACAGTAAAAACAACAGGTCCAGGTATGCCTACTGTTTCTACACAAGGAGATGATACTACAAGTGGTGTAGAAGTCGAACCAACTGATGATAAACCAAAGACAGACCGGGTAGGTCCAAATCTTGCAACACCACAAAGTGATAGAAAAGATGTTGATCCTGAGGTAGATACCACACCGCCTGAGCAAGTTAAGTCAACAGACACAGACACACTAGCAGGCACTGAGTTTGGTACAACACCAGTAGGAACATTGCCGAAATCAAAAACACAACAGAAAGCACAGACTAAGCAAGACACTAAAGTTAATCAAAAATCTAAGATTGCTAACAAGAGAAAATTAGCAAAACGTATGCCTGGCGGAGACGATAAAAAGAAAAAACCTAGACCGTTACCAAGTGCAAGTCCAATAAAATTTGATGATCCGTTAAAGCTAGGATCATATCAAACAGTCGGTCAAGGTAGTTTGTTTAAGTAATTATAGGTAAATATTGTTATGCAAGAACGTGAAATGACCAAAAAGGAAAAATCTAAAGAAAAGCGTCTTAAGAAAAAGTATGACGACAGTGACATGAAAAAGTCAATGAAAAAACAGTATGGAGATGATTGGAAGAACGTTTACTATGCTACTATTAGGAAAAAAGCAATGGAAAACAAAATAGATGAAGCACTTAAATACGAGTATATGGTACTTGACCAAGATGGTAGAGTAATGGGTATGGCAACCAATATCAGAGATGCTGAACAAAATGCAAGAGGCGATAATTTACTTGGGATTACAGGTAGGGTAGTAAAATTAAGACGACCAATGAGTCAAGGTAGAGGTGATAGATTAATGGGACAATTACCAGCAGATAATTTAGGCGAAGGTCATTATAAAATGCCTGACATTGATAGAAGCCGTTACACAGAGATGCCAGGATTAGAAGGGCCATTTCAAACAAGAGCAGGCAAAGTTGTATACTATGATCCTAAAGAAGGTGCATACTACGACAGAGATACAGACATGTACATGACCTATGACGAGTTCAAAGCTCTAGATGAAGGTAGTAGAAAGAAAAATAAAAATCCAATGGGTCCTCAAGGAATGGCTGTTGGTGATCGTGTGGAACATGAAGGTGAAAAGTACGAAGTAGTATCAGTAGACGGTGATATACTTACTGTTGATAATTTACAAAACGGCAATAGAACACAATTTAGAATGGATGATGTAACTCCATTATTTGGTATGGATGCAATGACAGACCAAGATAAAGAAGCGGTAAGCAGTATGTTCAACCGACTTAAAAAAGTTGGATCTGGTTCATTAAAAGATGTTGCAACAGAAGGATACAGTCCACACAAAAAAGGTACAAAGAAATACAAAGCACATATGGCGGCCATGCATGCTAATAGTGCAGAACCCAAGGGTAAAATGATCGAGGGCATGGTTAAAGTTACTAATATTAAGTGGGACAGCGACGATGATGTAAGTGATTTAAGCACAACTATGATGGTACCTGTACCTAGTGGAATGGACCAAGATGGAGCAGAAGAATTTATAGCTGATTATATTACAGACAAAACTGGCGTAACACATGATGGTTTTAGGATGGAAGAAAGCAAGTCACAAGGCGATGCTTGGTATATTGAACAAGATGCAAAGCGTATGGCAGAAAAAGACGGACATGACTGGGCAAGCATGCCATATGGACGTAAAAGTGTTTATAGACAAAAAGCCGCAGACATGCGTAAAGGTGACGATGAAGATGATATATATGAAGCTAAAAAAACAAAAACAGTTACATTAGAAGACATGCGTACAGCATTAGAACTTGATCAAGATACTACACCACTTGATATTGTCTCTGAATATGTAAAAACAACATTAGATGAAACTTTTGATACATGGCCCAAAGTAAGAAAACAAGTAGATTATATTTTAGCTAAAGTAAATGATACTACAGCTCTAAGCGGAGATGAAGTATTTGAAAAAGTGTTTAGAGAAAATTTACAATCACAGTTAGATGAAGATATTATGGTAAGTGAGAACATAGATAGTTTAAGAGACATTGTTCGAAATAAAAGTGCAAAGACAGTGAAGTTTGCAGATGGATCAATGAAAATTGACATGACTACAGCAAATATTTTCCTACAAGCATATGATCAAATGAAAGATCGTAATCAAGAGAAAATATCTGAGATGATGAGAACCAAAGCAGGATTTCTAAAAGTATTAGATTTTATTTACGGAGCAATGAAATGAGGTTCGAAAAATTAAAAATTACGGAAGAAGAATTTGATAAACTTGCAGAGAAAAAAGATGCGTGTTATCACAAAGTAAAATCACGTTACAAAGTATGGCCCAGTGCATATGCAAGCGGAGCACTAGTTCAGTGTCGTAAGAAAGGCGCTAAGAACTGGGGAAATAAGAGTAAAAAATGAGATTATTTGAATTATTAACTGAAAACTACAGCAATTGGGATCATGATTATCCTGCAGAATATAGTAAACATTTGGAGGATGCATTTGGTAAACCAGATGAGTTAACAGATGAACAAACTGTATGGCATAATAAAGATGGCTTCAAACGTATTGTATGCAGAGATGAATACATATTGCATGGTTCGCCTGCACCACACTATGACTTCATTTATTGTTACATTGACTTAGAAGTTCCAGAAAGTTTATCAGACGAACTAGCAAAGTGTTCAGGTAGTATACTTATTGACCATTTGAAGAATGAAGTAGGCGCACGTTGTGGTAGCCTTACAGCAAATGCAACAACACTTAATTTTGTTATGGATGTAGTAGCAGGCAGAGTAAAACCAGTAAAAGATGAATACGAAAAACGTATCCTCGATATGAAAGACATGTTTGAAGATGGTGAACGATATGAATTAGATTGGTGGGAAGATGCTTCTAATGATGCAGATCCTAAAAATCCATACTATGCTGAATCATTAGAAGAAATTAATAGATATTCAAGCACTACTACAAGTGATGCTGGCGTTACTACAACTAAGATGCCAGGTGGTACTAAAAGCGTATCCAGCGATGCAGGCACAACAACTTATAATCCAGATGGAACAAAAGCAAGTTATAAAACTCCTACCATAAAAGGTTTTAGCCAAGAACTAAAGTTTAAAGGTGGCCCACGTATTGATAATGTCAAAAACACATATAAATTGAATAGAGGTGACGTTGATGTTACCAAAACCACTGACGGTGCAGGTCGTATGACCAGTGCTGGAATCAATGCAAGAGATGCAAGTGTTAAGGTTGATAACAAAGGAAATACAAGTGCGGCTTATCAGATATCTGACCGAGATAGAATGAGAGTAAGCACACAAGCAACACCAGCCTCTAATATGAGAAATCTTAATAAACTTAAAAACATAGGAAGTAGATAATGTTAATAAGAGATATTCTTACAGAAAAATGTTGGGATGGATACGAAAAGAAGGGCATGAAAACCATGTTCGGAAAACGTGTACCCAACTGTGTTAAAAGAGAAGATATCTCAGATGTAGAAGAAGACCTTAAAGCCTGGTTTGGCAAAGGCAAAAAAGGCGGTGCTGGCGGTGGAGGCTGGGATCGTTACAACACTAAAGGCGAGCGTATTGGAAAATGCGGAGACAGTAAAAAAGGCGAAGGCAAACCCAAATGCCTAAGCAAATCACGTGCCGCAAGTTTAAGAGCTAAAGGCGGTAAGAAAGCTATTGCAAAAGCAGTAAACAAAAAACGTAGAGAAGATCCCAACAAAAATCGTAGAGGAAAAGCCAAAAACGTTTCTAATAAAACAAGGAAATCGTAATGGAATGTAAATGCGAAAAATGTGGACATGATTGTCATTGTGGTCAAGAATGTCAGCAATGTCCTAATGATGTTTGTACAGGATGTGAATGCAAGCACTGTAAATAATGTCGATAGATCCTAAGTACGATTTAGATGAACACGAATTATGGATAAAATATCCTCAATATCATAAATGGTGGAATAAATTATATCTAGCACAAGCTATGGGTTATTCATGTGGACCAGGTGCTGTTCCTATTCCAGAAACTAAAGAGTATGTTATAAGACCAGTATACAACCTAGCAGGTATGGGTTTATGTACAACTATAAAAACACTACAAAAAGGTGACGTAACAAGTGTGCCACCAGGATACTTTTGGTGTGAATATTTACAAGGCAATCATTACTCAGTAACATATCAGAGACATTTTCACAATGAATGGAAAGTTTTACATTGTTGGCAAGGATTTAATCATAAAGAAAATGTAGTTAAGTTTTACAAATGGATACGCAGTGACTATGCACCAGAATTACCATATCAATTAATCAATCTAATTGCTGTGCCGTACATAAATGTTGAATACAAAGGCAATAACCCGTTTGAAATACATTTTAGACCTAGTGGCAATCCTGACGGTACTTCTGATAGTCCTTGGAACGAATACATACCTATATGGGAAAGTACCACACAAGAAGAAAAAGATAAATTAATAGAGCAGGGATATAAATGGTTAGACAATCCTTTTGATGATTGGGAAAAAGATATACAACCATATATGCAAGAAAGACGTTTAGGATATTATGTACGGTAGAGTTGATTTATCTAAAGTTGAGTATAAACTAGACAAGGATATTATACACCATCGGCCAACTTACGAAGAGGCAAGTGGTGTATATGACGCTTATTGCAAATACAAAAATTTTACAAGTGTTATTCCTTTATATTATGGAGATATTGAATTACATGACTGGAATTGCTTATACCAAGACGGAAAACTTGTTGCTTGGGAGCAAACGAAACTATATCCCAAGGATTTGATAGCACACAGTTACCAATTTGCATGGACATACGATAATCCACTGGCTGAAATAGGCTGGCGTTTTAGTCATCATGTTCCGGCATGGCTTAAATCAAAAGGCTACAAATATCTATATCTAGGAGATCATCACGAATATAAATCTAAAATACAAGGGTATGAGATCCTAGGAGCAATAAATACATAGTAAACAAAAGGAACTCCACATGAGTAAGTTTGAATTTAATTTTACCGAAGATCAGGTTATAGAACTTCTTCACGGTAATAACGAAGCTAATCAATGGTACGAGGCAATGGAAGAGATCTTGCCTTACTATGAGATTAACACGGTAAACAGAGTAGCAGGTTTTTTGGCACAATGCTGTCATGAAAGTGCTAACTTTAAAATCAACGAAGAAAATCTAAACTATAGCAGTAAAGCATTGGACGCAGTTTTCGGCAAATACTTTGTAAGGGCTGGCAGAGACAGCAAACCTTATCATAGACAGCCTGAAAAAATTGCAAATATTGTGTACGCTAATAGAATGGAAAATGGTGATACAGCTAGTGGTGATGGATGGCGTTTTAGAGGTAGGGGTATTATCCAACTAACGGGTAGATACAATTACACGCAGTTTGGTAAAACTCTTGGCTATACAGCTGAACAAGCTATTAAGTATATTAAGACCAAACCCGGTGCATTAGAAAGTGCATGTTGGTATTGGAAAACAAATAAGATTAACAAGTATTGTGATGCACAAGATATTATTACAATGACAAAGCGTATTAACGGTGGAACTATTGGATTAGCAGACCGTAAGAAACATTATGCTCACGCACTCGAAGTGCTAGGTGGTACATGGGAACCTCCTAAAGTAGTACATAGTACTGTTAGAAAAGGAAGCAAAGGTGAAACTGTTAAAGCAGTTCAAAAAGCCTTGGGCATATCAGCAGACGGTGACTTTGGTCCAGGGACTGAAGCCGCGGTTATGCAATGGCAAAAGAGCAGAGGACTAGTACCTGATGGTATAGTAGGCAAAGCTACTCTTGCCGCAATGGGAATTAAGTAATGCTAAGTCAACAATGCAGAGCACATTTGAAAGAAGTAGATGAAACTGCTTTTCAACATATGTATCAAGCATTAAAAGTTGCTGTTAAATTACAACTATTAGTTCCTGCAATTATAATTCATGCATTTGTGCCTAGATTATTTACGCACACAGGCACTAATGTTATGAACAACATATTGGAGAAAAGACGTGGGATGGATAAAAAGTAGAATTAGCGAACGTACTTCGTGGGACGGAGGCGTACTAATCGCAATGGGATTGATTGCATTGTTTGCAACAAATCTTATTAAAATCGCCGCCATAGCCGCAATTGCATACGGTGCATGGACTATTTGGAAAGGTGAATAATGTCTATTATAGAAACTAATTTCGGGCATAAATTAGACCCAAAAAGAATTGCAATAGGTTCAGCTTCAAATGTAAGCAAGCAAGGAGCCTTTTATGTATTTCAGATAAGGGTTGATGCAGACGATATTAGGGAATATTCGTTTTCTAACCAACAAAGAGCTGTGACTATGAGAGCAATACTTATTGGACATTTAGAAAATAAAATTAGACAACAAAATAGAAAGACTGCATGATGTGGGATATTTGGACAGCATTATTATTTTTAAGTATAGCATTACCAATTTCATTATTGGTTATGGGATTTTTAGGATGGGCTGATTCAAAACAACAGAAAGGCAAAAAATAATGTGGGAAATGATTGAACGTATGGCAACTGATAGACTATGGATATACACAGCTCTAGCTGGTAGTGTGTTTGGTGCAATTTTTATTGCTTATATTAGCACTACAAGAATAGGTCTATGGTTTTATGCACAAGTTGATCGTATCTTAGATTATCTAATTAAGCGTTGGGGCTGGACATGGTTAGAACAACCAGAAGATGCTTGGCGCCAACGCTATCCAAAAATAACAGCAAAAATTGATGAACTAGAGAAACGTATAAAGCAGTTAGAGAAGTAAATGTTTTGGCTATCTGACGAACAATTGGCTGAACGAGAACGCAAACGCCAGGAACGTGTACGCAGATTATGGGAGAAGTTACGCAATTGGTGTAACATAGATAACATTGTAGATGCTTCAGTAGACTTGTTCTTAATATTATTCGACGTACTAAGTTCGCCTATACTAATTGTAATGCGAGTGATACGTTATATCATAGGCAAATATATGTTAGGCGGAGTCAGAAACAAAATAAAGCAAGTAGCACATTGGACAGAAGGCAAACATATAATAGTAAAGATCATAGTGTGGTTGCTAATAATATGTGTAGCAGGAGTTGTTCTCACATTGATGTGGATATTTGGACAAGCATTTGCAGAGTTCATAATGGAAGAATGGGGTCATCAAGCAATAAATTTAGATGAATAACAATATTACCATTGACAATCCATACTAACTACTATATTATAAAAACAATAACTAAAGGAGGTACCAATGCCTATACGAACATTTGGACCAAGTGAAATTGCTAAACTAAAGCAATTAATGAATGAAGGTATTCAAGTGACCGGAGAAGTCGAAGCACTTAGAGAAGGTCTTAAAGATACAGTAAAAGCTATCAGTGAAGAAATGGATATGAAGCCAGCTACACTGAACAAAGCAATTAGAATTGCATACAAAAATGAGTTTGCACAAGTTCAAGATAGCTTTAGTGCAGTTGAAGAAGTATTACAAGCGGTGGGCCGAGATACTTAATGCTAGACTTAGTAGTTACCGAAGTACAACACTACACTGATAAACTTTTTAGAATACGAACACAAAGACCCAGCAGTTATAGATTTACTGCTGGAGAATTTGTGATGATTAAGCTAGAAGGTACTCCAGAAAGAGCTTACAGTTTGACAAGTGGGCCTTATGATGATTACCTAGAGTTTTATAGTATTAAAGTACAAGATGGACCACTTACTAGTAAACTACAACATATCAAAGAAGGTGACATGCTAAAAGTAGGAGTTAAACCTACTGGTACATTAATATTAGCAAACTTAGAATTGGGTGGGGACTTGTGGCTATTAGCAAGTGGTACAGGTATAGCACCATTTATAAGTTTGTTACGTGATCCTCAAACCTTCGAACTTTTTGATAATATACATGTCACCTGGACCGTTAGACAAGCAGTCGAGCTAGAAGCATATAAAGATTTTTTATACAGTTTGCCTATTAAATTTTTTCCGACTGTTACACAAGAACATTATGAGAATCAAGGCAGAATACAAAAGTTTTTGAATCATGGTGTACTAACTGTTGACAATCCTGATAAACAACGTATAATGATATGTGGCAGTATGTCATTTAATAATGATCTTAAAGAACGTTTTAATAAACTAGGTTTCAATGAAGGTAATAAAAAGACTCAAGGAACCTTTGTACAAGAGAAAGCATTTGTTGGCTAATGTATGTTGATGCATTAATAGATAGAGATAAAGATATAATACATGTTGTTGAACGTGTAAATGGTAAACGTGAGTTCAGAGAATATCCTGCACGTTACTTGTTTTATTACAAAGATGCTCGTGGCAAATATGAAAGTATTTTTGGCGATAAACTAGACCGTGTAGTAACTACTAGTGGTAAACAGTTTAAGAAAGAAAAGAAACTGTATA
>TARA_B100000963_G_scaffold348732_1_pt1 | contig 10896 bp, 13 predicted proteins | sample TARA_B100000963 | Tara Oceans TARA_B100000963 (sample SAMEA2622097) | marine metagenome | biome: marine biome (ENVO:00000447); feature: surface water layer (ENVO:00002042); material: "saline water (ENVO:00002010), including plankton (ENVO:xxxxxxxx)" | depth 5 m | reverse complement strand
TCATATATTTTTGTATCAGACAAATGAACCCATTTTTTATAATATTTTTAGGCATACCAGCACTTGAAATATTCTTATTTATTAAAATAGGTGGGGAAATAGGTGCTTTAAATACTATCGGCCTCATATTTCTTACGGCGATAATAGGTGTCTACTTTACAAAATTACAAGGAATTCAAACATTAAAGTCGGGTATGATAAATTTATACAAAAATAGAATGCCTATTTACGAATTAATTTCAGGAGCAACACTGGCTATCGCAGCATTGTTATTAATCATACCAGGTTTCTTTACAGATTTTATAGGTTTATTACTACTATTTCCTTCTACAAGAAAGATCATATTCGCTTTTACTGTTAAAGATAAAACAGTACAGAAAAAAAAGAACAATAATACTATTGAGGGTGAAATTATAGAAAATAAAAAAGATGAATTATAAAATTATAGGAAGATATATCAAACAACTTACTTTTAATATTCCCAATCCTGAAACATTTTTTCTTCTTTCGAAAAACATATCTAATTATAAGATTAATATTGATATAAAAAGTGCTCAATTAAAACAAAATATAATTGAGGTTTTAACAAGCTTAAATCTTACACCTGTAAAAGAAACCTCTGAAAAAATTGAAACTAAAATAGTCTATTCTACTGTTGTAGAATTAAATAAAGAAAATGCACTAAAAGAAGAATTAGAAAAAATTATTCTTATTAAAATACCAACTGAAATTTATCCTGACTTAAGACAGATCTTTGTTTATTTATTCGAGAAATCTGGTTTCAAAGATATAAAAATAAATAAAGAAGTTGATTTTGAAAAATTGTATAAAATTAAGAAAATTCAATAAAAATTTTTTTTTAGCTCTGATTTTAAAAAAGCTTTATGTTTCTTGGTTTCATTCTCTGATACATCAATAATTATTTTACTATAATCTTTAGCCTTTATAATATTATTTTCAGTTGGAGTATTTAAAAGATTAAATCTTGGCTCTTTCGCATCTAATAAATTTATATATGCCTCTCTTAACAACTCGCAGTCTAGTAAAGCGTTATGTTTTGTTCTCCTTGATAGATCTATATTAAATCTTTTACATAAAGCATCTAAAGAATTGGATAAACCGGGAAATTTATCCTTTGCGACTTCTAAAGAATCAATTACAAATTTTTTATCAATTCTATCTCTTTGGATTAAACCTAATTCTCCATTTAAAAAACTAAGATCAAAAGATGCATTATGAATAATAATTTTTTTGTCTTTTACAAAATTTAAAAATTCATCTGCAATTTTATCAAAAGTTTCTTTGTCTTTTAAAAACTCATCAGAAAAACCATGAATTTTAAAAGCCTCATTTGGCACGTTTCTTTTTGGATTTATTAATTTATGAAAAACTTTACCAGTTGGAATTAAATCTTTAGTTTCAATACACGCAATTTCAACAATTTTATGACCTTCATTGAAAGACAAACCAGTTGTTTCTGTATCTAGAAAAACCTCATTCATATTTTTTTATTATATTAAATAAATTCCTTTTTAAAATATTTAAATTACTGTCATTCACAATTATATGATCACAAAATTTTATCTTTTTTTTATCACTCATCTGTTGATTATTAAGAAAATTAAACAATCTTTTATTTCCATTTTTCTTTTTAAATCTTCTCATTCGTGTTTGTTTTTTTGATTTTATGAAGATTATAATGTTAAATAATTTGGTAAGTTTACTTTCTATCAAAAGTGGTATTTCATAAAAAAGTTTTCCTCTACTTTTGTTTTTTAAAGTGAATGCCCGCATTTTCTTTCTTACTAGCGGGTGTATGATTTTTTCTAATTTTTTTAAATTTGTCTTCTTTTTAATAACTAATTTTTTTACAGAATTTTTTAATTGATTATCATTTTTTAAATTAAACTTTTTACTAATTAATAATTTAAATTTCTTGCTTTGATAAAGTTCTTTTACTGCTTTATCTGCACTAAAAAGTGGTCCGTATCTCCTTGAAAGAATTCTGCTTGCTGTAGTTTTTCCTGAGGCTATAGAGCCTGTTATGCCAAATTTAATCATTTTAATTTCGTATTAAGAAGTTCAATTAATTCATTGTCAATTTCTGGGTTAATTTTATTCCACAAATAAAAAGATTTTTGTCCTTGATAAATAAACATATCAAGGCCATTGAAAACCTTTTTTCCTTGCTCTTTTAATATATTGTAAGTTTTTGTTTCAAGCGGGTTATAGATTGTGTCTATATAAATCACATCTCTTTTTGTATTTGAGAAGTTAAGATTAAAATCTTCACCCCCCTTTAACCCTAAACTTGTAGCATTTATAATAATATCAAAATTTTTAATTTCGTTTTCTAGTTTATCCCAAGGTAAAATATTTAAAAAATTAAATTTTTTCTTTAAAAAGATGCATTTTTCATTAGTTCTATTGGTTATTGAAATTTTTTTAACTCCAGATTTTTGCATAGATAAAATTACTGAGGGAGAAACTCCTCCAGCCCCAATAATTAAACCATTTTTGCTTGCACAATTATCTATCTCCTTGAAATAAGCGGCCTGTAAACCAAATACGTCTGTATTCTCACCTATAATTTTATTATTATCTAATAGAATTGTATTTACTGATCCTGTTAGCTTGGCATCATTAACAATTCTATCAGTTTGATTTATGATTTTCTGTTTATATGGTAGAGTAACATTAATACCAACGAGCTCCCGATCTTTAATTTTTTTCACTATATCTTTTAAATCTTTATCTTCAGTCTCAATTATTGAATAGCTTGCATCTATACCATACTTATCAAACCAATAATTGTGTAGCACAGGTGACAGAGAGTGCTTAATGGGGTTACCAATTATTCCAAATTTTCTTTTCATTTTTTATATTGACCAATGTATTTTAAAATTTCTTTAACTGGCAATCCCATTATCGAGTCTCTATCTCCTTTAACATATTCAAATAACTCTATTCCATTTGCTTCGATTTGATAAACCCCATAAGCAAGTAAAATTTCTGTTTTTATTTTACTTAGATAATTTTTTAGCTCCTCATTCGTAAGATTCTTCATTTTCAGCTCTGCTGTTTCAGTATAATTCCAAATCATCGATCCATTTTTCGCAATACAAACTGAACTTATGAGATAATGAATTGAATTATTCAGCTTTTTTAAGATTGATAAAGCCTCTTCTCTTGTTTTTGGTTTATTAATAATTTCATTATTTAATGAGACAACGCTATCAGCCCCAAGAACTAAACGATTAGGATTTTTGTTGCTTACTTTTACAGATTTTATTTCTGCAAGATTCTTAGAAATCATTAATGGGTTAGCCCCTTCTGCTAAAAGAGACATTTTTATTTCATCCTCATCAACATTAGAAATAATAATTTCATTATCAATTTTATATTTATCTAAGATTTTTTTTCGTACACCGCTTTTTGAAGCTAAAATGATTCTCATTTATTTTTTTTTATGTCAATTATTTTTAAAATAGAGGCTGCAGTTTCCTCAACAGATCTTCTTGTAACATCAATAATAGGCCAATTATTTTTTTTAAAAAGAGTCCTCGAGTCATCAACTTCTTTTTTTATAGACGCCAGATCAGTATAATCTTTTAGCTTTTGATCCTTCATTATCGCTACTCTATTTCGTCTAATGTCTGATAATCTTTCTGGATCAGCCACCAAACCAATTATGCAAGAGGTTTTATTCAATTTTAATTCATCTGGTATTTTTTGATCTAAAACTAAAGGTATGTTCACAGTTTTATATCCTCTATTTGCTAAATATATTGAAGTAGGCGTTTTACTTGTTCTGCTCACACCAAGCAGGATCACATCCGCACTATTGAGATCATCAACTTTTTTTCCATCGTCATGGGTCATTGTGAATTGTATTGCCTCAATCCTCTTATAATAATCTTCATCTAATACATGCTGAGCGCTTGGCTTATGAATAGCTTTTTGATTAAGAAGCTTTGAAAAGCTAAGAATTAAATTTCCCAAGACGCCAAAACAAGGAACAGAAAATTTTTCGCTTTGATTTGCAAGATATTTTGCCAATCTTGTTTCAACTATTGTATATAATATTATAGCATTTTCTAACTTATTGCTTTCTTTGATAATTTTATCTATTTGTTGCTCTGTTCTAATAAATGCAAACTCCTTTTTTTCATACTCGAAATTGGCAAATTGGGATTTCAAAGACAGAAATATCCTATCTAAGGTTTCGCCGGTCGAGTCAGACACAAGATATACATTGTATTTTTCGTTCATAACATTGTTAACAAAATATTAATCATTTAATGTTTTACATTTAAGGAGCTAAATATGAAAAATAATTAACATTAATTAACACTATTTAAACAATTTATTGATTGTTGATAATAAGGAATTTTACATGTTTATAAAACCAATAAAGTCTTAAAAATCAATAAAATTGATAAAAACTTGTAAACTTCACCATGTATAAAAAATGTACAAATCGTTATATAACTAACTAACAGGACCTAGAGAATATATTACACTTATAAACTTTTATTATTTAATGAGTAATCTTAAAGAAATCTTAATAAATCAAAAAATTTGTAAATCGGTGTGGTTTATGAGACAAGCAGGGCGTTATTTACCTGAATTTAGAAAAATCAGATCGCAAAATCAAAACTTTATTGAACTTTGTCTAAATAGTGATTTGAGTGCTGAAATAACTTTACAACCTATTAAAAGATTTGATTTAGACTCAGCGATAATATTTTCAGACATACTTATGGTTCCACACGCTCTAAATCAAAAAGTTGATTTTTTAAAAAATGTTGGTCCAAAATTAGAAAGCTTTAATCTAAATAAGTTTATGAAAAATGATAATATCTCATTTACTCAAAAATTACTTCCGGTATACAGAGCTATTGAAAAAACAAGAAAAAATTTAGATAGAAAAAAATCTTTAATATCATTTATTGGAGCACCATGGACTTTGCTGGTCTATATGCTTGGAGTAAAGGACAATGAAAACAAAATAAATTATAAAACAATCAAAGACAAAGATTTTGAAGTCAAATTAATATTAGAAAAATTAAACGAATATCTTTGTACTCATATTGAAAATCAAATCGATCACGGGGCAGATGTAGTTCAGATTTTCGACTCATGGGCTGGGTTAATAACCTCAGAGGATTTACCCAATTATTGTTATATTCCAAATCTTAAAATTGTAGAATTTTGTAAACGAAAAAAAATCCCCGTCATATGTTTCCCTAAAGGTTTAAGAGGGAATTATAAAGAGTTTAATAATGTGGTCAAACCAAACGGACTAAATATAGATTACGAAATTGATCCTGAATGGGCTAAAATAAATTTAAAAAATACGGTAATACAAGGAGGATTAGACCCTAAAATTTTATTGCTATCGGAAAGGGAAATAATCAATAATGTAAAAAAATATTTGGATGAATTTAAGGGTATGCCTTATGTTTTCAATCTTGGACATGGTATGCTTCCTGAGACAAACCCGGAAAAAGTAGAGAGACTAATTAAATTTTATAGGGAATATAAATAATGAAAGACAATCACCCAGAAGTAAAATTTGGTAAAACTGGAGTTCTTTTAATAAACCTTGGAACACCAGACTCAACAGGCTGGTGGGACATAAGAAAATATCTTAAAGAATTTTTATCTGACAGAAGAGTTATAGAAGTTAATCCAATATTATGGCAAATTATATTAAACTTATTTATACTTACGTTTAGGCCTTCTAAAACAGCCCACGCATACAAAAAAATCTGGAGAAAAGAAACAAATGAGTCTCCCCTATTATATTTTACGAGAGCCCAAGCTCAGAAGCTAGGTGATAAAATTAGAGATGATAAAATAATTGTAGATTTCGCTATGAGATATGGGAATCCCAGTATCAAATCAAAACTAGATCTTCTCAAAAATGCTGGATGTGAGAATATAGTTATTCTACCTCTTTACCCGCAGTATGCAGCAGCAACAACAGCAACAGTTTGTGATGAGGTTTATCGTTCATTGATGGGAATGAGATGGCAACCTAGCTTACAAGTAATCCCTCACTACGAGAGTGAGCCTACATATATTGAGGCGCTAAGTAAAAGCATTCAAAAAAAAATAGAAAGCATAAGCTGGAAACCCGATCTAATTATCTCCTCATATCACGGTATACCCAAAAAATATTTTGACAAAGGAGACCCATATCATTGCTATTGTCATAAAACTACTAGATTATTGAAAGAAAAATTTAATAGAATAGACATTCAATTAACATTTCAATCAAGGTTTGGACCACAAGAATGGCTAACGCCCTATACTGATAAAACTTTAGAAAGTTTACCTAGCAAAGGAATAAAAAATTTATTAGTAATCTGCCCAGGATTTGCTTCAGACTGTGTAGAAACTTTAGAAGAAATTAATATTCAGGGCAGAGAAAGCTTCATGAGCAGCGGTGGAAAAAACTTTGATTTAATACCATGTCTTAATGATAATCCGGATCATATTGATTTAATTGAAAAACTCGTGAAAAAATATATTTAAAATGAATTTATATCTTTTATTTAAATCCTTGCATTTAATTGCGGTTATATCATGGATGGCTGGATTATTATATTTGCCGCGTATATTTGTTTATCATTCAGAAGCTACTCACGACTCTCAAAAAAGCGTTTTTAAAACCATGGAGAAAAAACTTTATAATTATATCATGATGCCTGCTATGTTGCTGTCCTGGCTGTTTGGTTTATTGTTGATACATAGTCTTGGATTTTTAGTTTTTTTAGAGCTGTGGATGCAAATAAAGACCATATTAGTTATAATTTTAACTTGTTACCATTTTTTACTCGGGAAATATCTCGGTGAATTCGCTGTTGATGGCAACACCAAAACTTCAAAGTTTTTTAGAATAATTAACGAAATACCTACAATTATACTGATTGTCGTAGTATTTGTTGTGATTTTTAAGCCTTTATAATAAGGCTTGAATTTTTTTTAAAAAGTCATATATTTTTAACACTTACCTAATTATCAACACAACCTCATGAATTTACAAGAACTTAAGCAAAAAAATCCGGCAGAACTTATTAACGAAGCTGAGAAACTTGGAATTGAAAATCCGAGCACTTTAAGGAAGCAAGAAATTCTCTTCGCTATATTAAAAAAATTAGCTGAGAAAAACGAGCAAATCACGGCCACAGGTGTATTAGAGGTCCTACAGGATGGATTTGGTTTCTTAAGAGCTATAGAGTCAAACTATTTACCAGGGCCAGATGATATTTACGTAAGCCCTAGCCAGATAAGAAAATTTGGCTTAAGAACAGGAGACTCAGTAGAAGGTGAAATTAGAGGTCCAAAAGATGCAGAAAGATATTTTGCGCTCTTGAAAGTTAACAAGATAAATTTTGATGAGTCGGATAAAGGAAAAAATAAAATTGCTTTTGATAACTTAACACCACTTTATCCTAATGAAAGAATTAAGCTGGAGGTTGAGACTGCAAAAATTGAAAAAAAACCAGATAACACAGCAAGGCTTATTGATTTAGTAAGCCCAATAGGCAAAGGTCAAAGATCACTGATTGTTTCTCCTCCCAGGGCAGGTAAAACAATAATTCTTCAAAATATAGCTCAGTCGATAACGGCGAATCACCCAGAGTGTTATTTAATGGTCCTCCTAATAGATGAACGGCCAGAGGAAGTGACGGATATGCAAAGATCTGTAAAGGGCGAAGTCGTAGCATCAACATTTGATGAACCAGCGTCGAGACACGTAGCTGTTGCAGAAATGGTTATCGAAAAAGCTAAGCGTTTGGTCGAACATAAAAAAGATGTTGTAATTTTATTAGATTCTATAACAAGATTAGGCAGAGCTTATAATGCAGTCATTCCTAGCTCAGGAAAAGTTTTGACAGGTGGAGTTGATGCGAACGCTCTTCAAAGACCAAAGAGATTTTTTGGAGCTGCTAGAAATGTTGAGGAAGGTGGCTCGCTCACAATTATCTCTACAGCGTTAATTGACACTGGGAGTAGAATGGACGAGGTTATCTTTGAAGAATTTAAGGGTACTGGAAATTCAGAATTAATTCTTGATAGAAAAGTAGCAGATAAAAGGATTTACCCAGCACTTGATATTACAAGATCAGGTACTAGAAGAGAAGAATTGTTGTTTGAGAAAGATGATCTTTCTAAAATGAATGTGCTACGAAGAATTATTAGCCCTATGGGAACAATGGATGGAATTGAATTTCTAATATCAAAATTAAAAAATACAAAAAATAATGCGGACTTTTTCGAGTCAATGAATAAATCAGCTAATTAAATTTATTGAATTGTTTGGTTGTTTGAACCTGTTTCATGTAAATAAAAACTAATAATACTTTCAAGAGTTTTCATTTTATTTTCTAAGGAAACTGCCTCAAGCAACTTTTGTTTTTCTTCATTAGTTATAGGAGAAATCATTGCCAATGTGTTAATTTTTTGAATTTGGTCTAGTTTATCAAACTCATTCCAGTTAAGTAGAAGACCATTTTTTTTAAAGAATATCTGAGCTTTATTCATTAAATTTTCTGTAATTACTGTATTTTGTGAATTTACATCTTCTCCTTTAAAATTCTTGTACTCTACTTGAAATTCTCTATACAATTTATTGTTAGGAATTTCTTTTAAAATTTTAAATCTTGAAATGCCAGTTAAATTAATTAATAACCTACCATCCTTACTTTCTCGGTAATCACTTATTTTTCCTAAACAACCAATATCATATACTAAGTCACCATCTCTTTTTGACTGCACCATGCCCATAAATTTGTCTTTGTTGAACGCATCATTCACTAAGTCAAGGTACCTTTGTTCGAAAATATTCAGAGGCAAATTTGTTTTAGGGAAATAAATTACCCCACTTAAAGGAAAAACAGGAATTACTTCAGGAAATTTTTTCATCAAATAATTATACAAAAAAAATGATCTTACTGGTAGCCTCATTTTATAAAGGTTGACCGTTGATAAGAGTGTGTACTATACTTGAGAAATTGCGGGCATAGCTCAGTGGTAGAGCGTCTCGTTGCCAACGAGAAGGTCGAGGGTTCGAGCCCCTTTGCCCGCTCCATTAAAATTGTGCAAAATCAAAACTTAATTACCAAACTGTTTCAAAAATATATTGCTGAAAAAGATATTCGTAATTTTAAAGGAAAATTTTTTTATTATATTTATTATAGAATCTCAAGATTATTTTTTAATCAACCAATAAAAATAAAATTAAAAAACATAAATTTGTATTCAAATCATAAGAAAAATAAAACTTCCTATTCCTTGTTGCAAAAGTGTAATTTTTTTGATGTATCAGAAATTAATGCCATAAAAAAACTAAATGATGATTATAGATTATTTTTGATAGATTGCGGGTGTAATTTCGGTTTTTATTCATTTTACACAGCTTCATTGTCAGAAGAAAACAAAATTATATCTATTGAAGCATCAAAAAAAACATTAGAAGAGTTTAATGAGAATTTTAAGATAAATAACTTTAATAACATAGAAGTTATCAATAAAGTAGTTTTAGACGTTGTTAATAAAAAGATAGAATTTAATGAGAGCGAGAAAGATTGGGAAAGTTCAATGTTAAATCCAACGTTTAATATTCTACAAAAAAACTTTATTAATTCTATCACAATTGATAGTCTGCTTGAGAACGTTAGTAAGGACAATAGATTATTAATTTTAAAGGTTGATGTTGAGGGAGCTGACTTGAATGTTTTAGACGGAGCTAAGAATACTATCGAGGATAAAAAACCATTTATTATAATTGAATTTTCAAAATATATTTTTAAGAATAAAAAATTTAATTATGATTATCTCGAAAATTTTCTTAAAACTAATAATTACCAAGTTTATAGCAAAAAAGGAAAAAAATTATCAGTCAAAGACATTTTAGACTTATTAGGTAAACTCGATAAAGCACACGATACTATTGGAAACTATTATCTTATAAGTAATGATAGTAAAGAATTAGTAAACAAATTATTTAATTATGGATGACTTATCTAAAAAAAGATGTGTAGCGTGTGATGGTAAAATTCCGCCATTTGATAAAAGTGAAATACACAAGTATTTAAAAAAAGTCGATGGCTGGGATGTAAAAAGTAATAATGATAAAAGTTTTTACTTAATTAAAAAATTTAAGTTTGAAAATTTCGAGGAAAGTCAAAAGTTTGTAAATAAAGTTGGTAATATTGCCGAAGAGGAAAATCATCATCCAGATATTACTTTTGGCTGGGGTTACTGTGAAGTAAAAATTTTTACGCATGCTATTAAAGGACTTGCCGAAAGTGATTTTATATTAGCTGCAAAAATAGATAAGATTAATTAATGATTGAAGTGTCTGATACCAGTGAAAAACATTTTAATTTTTGCTTTATCAGCGGCGTTTATAATTTCCTGATCTCTAATTGACCCGCCAGGCTGAACTATAGTCTTTACACCAGCTTTAATAAGAATATTTATACCATCAGCAAAAGGGAAAAAAGCATCTGATGCAGCTATTGAATTTTTAATCTTTGAACTTTGAAATTGTTTTGCTTTTTGTACTGCAATTTTACAACTGTCTAATCTACTTGGTTGTCCGGCTCCAATACCAATCGTTGAAAAATTACTACATAACACTATCGCGTTCGATTTAACATGTTTAGAAACATTAAAAGCAAACTCAATTTCAGCCAATTCTTTTTTACTAGGTTTTAATTTAGTTACACATCTAATTCGTTTTTTATCTAAAATAATATTATCTTTAGACTGTACCAAGAATGATCCATCAAATGATTTTATAGAAATAAGATTCCTAATTTTAAAATTAGAGATATCAATAATACGCAAATTTTTTTTTCTTTTTAAAATTTTTAAGGA
>TARA_B100000963_G_C22639521_1_pt1 | contig 10898 bp, 6 predicted proteins | sample TARA_B100000963 | Tara Oceans TARA_B100000963 (sample SAMEA2622097) | marine metagenome | biome: marine biome (ENVO:00000447); feature: surface water layer (ENVO:00002042); material: "saline water (ENVO:00002010), including plankton (ENVO:xxxxxxxx)" | depth 5 m | reverse complement strand
AGCATAAATTGTTCCCACAGCATCAAGCATGGTGTAATTTGTTGTATTCTGCTCTTTTTCAGCATACGGCAGCGCTTTATCCAAGTCAATATCTGCCATGGCCATCATGGCTTCCGCAGTTACTGCAATAGAAGGAGAAGATAGGGCTTTAATAAAAAAGTCTCGGTGTGCGTTAGCATCGACAGCTACAAGAACCTTTAGTGCCTCCACTTGTACTGCATAGTTTGAATCACTTGTCGCAAGATCTTGAACTAATTCAAGTACTTCGGAGGAAAAAAGATTACTTAAATCGACATCAAATTCTGTAGCATAACCTAATGACTCATTCATTGACTCAAGGGCATTAAGACGATTCTTATGAAATGCATCCTTTAATCCGACAGCATAAAAGATATTTAAAGAGTCATCATCATAGATGTTAAAGTACAGCTTATTGAACGCTTTAAAACGAGCATAAGCCCAAGGAGCATTTTTCATTTGATTTATATACATTGGAATATGACTGGCATTATATCCAGTGTATTGATCCCACTCGACTAACAACTCACCTCTTGGATCTATGAGGATATCATTATGCCCATTCAAGAAAACCCAATCCATATGGTCCCCCAAGTGAAATGTGCTCATTTCATAAGTATCAGATGACTCTGAATAGATAGCATAAGGAATTGAGAGATCGTACAATAATGAATCATCCGCCGAGGCATATTGAGTGAATGTCAAATCCGTTATGGGTTCACCATACTCGTCATAGGTATGACTTATGGTATACTCCACAATTGGATGCCCTGCCTCAAAAAACCATTGATTGAAAAAAGGCATAAAGTCTCTACCCGTTACATCCTCAAAAGCGATACGTAACTCATGAATTTCAACGTCCGAATAGGCATTATCAACTAAATACTTATTGAGCGCTGTATAGAAAGCTTCATCACCTACTTCTACTCGAAGCATATGCAGAATGGCTCCGCCCTTTTCATAGGAGTGTCGATCAAACATATCGCCCGGCAAATCATGATCATAACGAATAAGATCAACCTGCTTACTTTGCGCCTCATTAAAATAGGATAACCGATCATCTAACCGTTTAAAATCCGCATCATCTGCACCATATTTGTGTTCTCGCCACATCACCTCTCCGTAGGTGGCAAAGGATTCATTGAGTGGAATATTGGCCCAAGACTCACAGGTTACTAAGTCTCCAAACCAGTGATGAAAAAGCTCATGGGAAACAATATCCTCAAAGTCTCCATCCAATTGTTCACGCGCTGTTTGTTGAACAAAGTCTCCAAAAATGACAGCCGAAGTATTCTCCATTGCCCCGGATACAAAGTCGCGTACCGCAACCTGATGGTACTTGTCCCAAGGGAAGTCATAACGCAAAACATCGGAGAAAAAACTCAGCATCTCAGGTGTATTCTTGAAAATTCCTCGAGCATTGTTCTCATACTCATGCTCCACAAAATAATGGACGTCTATATCCCGCCATGTATCTTTTACAACAGCATAATCTCCAATACTTAACATAAAAAGATACGGTGCATGTGGTAGATCTTGCTTCCAATAATCCGTTCTTGTCCCATCACCATTTTCTTTGCTATTAATCAGTAAGCCATTAGATAGTGTAACAAAACGATTTTCAACCGTTACAAAAACTTCTTGAGTACAGCGTTCGTTGGGTTTATCAATTGTGGGGAACCAGACGGAATTTGACTCTGGCTCTCCTTGAGTCCAGATCTGTATCGGTTTATTAGGGTCTTCGCCCCGTGCATTAATAAAATAGAGCCCACGATCATCCTCAATAGCGTCAGAGGCCGTATTCATTTCCAACTCCGAAGGCTTTGCAGTATACTCAACGACCACCGTGATGTTCTCCCCTCGAGAAACCTCACCTTCTAAAAGTATTGTTACCTGTTGACCGTCATAGTTGAAAAATACCTCTTTATCATTTACCATAATACTGTGAAGATCCATTCCTTTAGCGTCCAATACGACTTCACTTTGACTGTAGAAATATGGAGTTAGAGTGAGTTCTGCCTTACCTAGAACGTACTCCACTTCCATATCGAAGCCAATGTCTAGCTTGGTATGAAGGAGATCCCAATGCCGCGTGGCAGAAGCCTGAAAATTCTCCTTGACGGGAATTATATAATCCTCTTCGTCGTCATAATAAAAATCATCACTTTCTGCCGGGTACAAGACATCATATTCCCAAGAATAAACATCCTTCCCTGTTTTACACGAGGACAGAAATACCAAAAATATAGAAAACGATACGGCGTGTACAGGGTTAAATTTCATTGTAAAAGTTATTTTCGCTAAACTACTAATGAATTCGTGGATTCTGACTATATCTAACGGAAATCAAGCGTTAAAGATTTTATTATGAAATGTATTATTGATCATACCGACATAACCATCGACTTGGGCAACAATACGCATAGTTCTTGGGAACTAGTAAAACCTGGAATCTATAGATGGATTAATCCGCAAAGTAAAAGACTAACTCTTGCCCATCTTCAACATATTGATCGAAGGAACAAAACAATAACCTTCTCCATTAACGGAAAGGACCTAAGCCTCAAATACCAAGATCAATGGGATGTACTGCTTGAAAAAATGGGCTTTGACTCCGAGGAATCTACACAAAATCAACCACTAATTGCTCCTATGCCAGGTCTCGTCCTCAGTGTGGAGGTTAAACCAGGCGATGTGGTACAAAAGGGACAAGCTTTAGTCAAACTTGAAGCTATGAAGATGGAAAACCTACTCAGGGCTCAGACCGACAATCAAATCGTTGCTAAAGTCCATGTGAGCCAAGGAGAAAATGTCGAGAAAAATAAGGTATTGATTGAGTTCCAATCAAATTAGTGATTTCGGAACATCGATAGAAACCCATCAAAGAAAGATTTGTCTGAGGCATGACTTTCTACTGAAACTCCACCGTCATCTTCGAGATTTTGAATAATCTTTTTCGTTGGCGACGATACCGATTTAGGAATGAAAACATTAACATAAATCAGCTGGTCACCCTTACCATAGCCATTGACCGAAGGAAAACCTTTACCCTTTAAGCGGAAAATCTTGCCAGAAGGGGTTCCGCTAGGTATCTTAATCTTTGCGCGACCGGTTAGTGTTGGTACTTCAATTGAAGAGTTACCGTTGACCATATCAGGAAAGCTCACCAATAAATTATAAAGCACATTTTGTCCATCACGCACAAAGTCTTCGTGCGGAATTTCTTCAATCACCACGATAAGATCACCGTTTATCCCACCATTAGGCCCTTCATTCCCTTCACCTCGTACGGACAACTGCATACCTTCTTCGACTCCTGCAGGCACATCGATGGTTACGATTTGCTCTTCTCTTTTTTGACCATTAGCGTCTGTACCCGCTGGTCGATTACTAACTACTTTTCCTGAGCCATTGCAGTTTGCACAGGTTTGTGTTGTTCGCATTTGACCTAAAATTGTATTGGTGACACGCATAACACTTCCCTGCCCATTACACGCCGAACAGGTACCATAGGTTAGACCTTTGGCATTAACCAGGCGCTTTATCTTGATTTTCTTTTCGACACTAGAAGCCATTTCTTCAAGTGTTAACTTAATTTTAACTCGAAGGCTTGACCCTTTAACTACACGCTGTCGGCCTCCTCCGCCTCCGCCTCCAAAAAAACTTCCAAATCCGCCTCCGCCTCCATCTCCAAACAAATCGCCAAAACGGGAAAAGATATCTTCAAAGTCCATTCCGCCATGACCTCCACCGGCATTTCCTTCAAAGGCCCGGTGACCATATTGATCATATCGAGCACGCTTTTGCTCATCACCAAGGACCTCGTAAGCCTCTGCAGCCTCTTTAAACTTTTCTTCCGCGGACTCATCGCCCTGGTTGCGATCAGGATGATACTTTAAAGCCGTCTTCCGATAAGCCTTCTTAATATCTCCTTGACTAGCCCCTTTGTCCACTCCGAGTACCTCGTAAAAATCTCGCTTCGCCATATTATTTTCCTACTACTACTTTCGCGTGACGAATAAGTTTACCGTTCATAGTATATCCTTTCTCAACCACATCGACCACCTTGCCTTTCATTTTAGGATCAGCTGGAATCTCTGTGAGCGCCTCGTGCAATGCATCATCGAAAGGCGTTCCATAAGCGTCAATCGCCTCAACACCACGTTTTTTGAGTACACCTTCTAACTTTTGATAAATAAGTTGTACACCTTCAGACTCCAATTTTTCATCGGTATTTGCCTCGACAGATTCCATCTGCATTGCTCGCTCAAAGTCATCAACTACAGGTAGAATGTCAAGGATGATATCTTTCCCTGCCGTAGAAAACCATTCTTGCTTCTCACGGGCATGACGACGTTTGGCATTATCGAAATCAGCAAACATCCGAAGATATTTATCCTTTTGTTGAGCCAATTCAGCCTCTAATAAGGCCATTTGTTCCTCAGGGCTAGCCTCAGAAGCACCCTCGTCAGAATCTTCTATTTCATTCAATGATGAATCATCCTGCCCTTTTTTCTCTACAGAAGGCTCATGTTGAAGCGCTTGTTCCTCGTGATTTGTTTGATCTTTTTGATCTTTTTTTGTCACCATACTAAAGTGTTGCGTCTAGTCTCTCAAATTCCTTGCTAAACTACAAATCGCGCCATAATGGCAGAAAAAACCTTTAGCTTACCTTCTTTCTATGTGCGCTCCTAGTGCTTTTAGGCGATCATCAATAAACTGATAGCCCCGGTCAATTTGATGAATATTGGATATACGGCTTGTGCCATCGGCAGAAAGCGCGGCAATTAAAAGGGCCACACCTGCCCGAATATCAGGACTACTCATCATTATACCTCGAAGATTACGTGCACGATTCATACCTATTACCACTGCACGATGAGGATCGCAAAGTGTAATCTGGGCCCCCATATCCTTTAGCTTATCGACAAAGAAAAGCCTGCTTTCAAACATCTTTTGATGAATAAGGATACTCCCTTTGGCTTGTATGGCTGTTACTAAAACTATGGAGATGAGGTCCGGTGTAAAATTCGGCCATGGAGCATCATAAATCGTAGGGATAGAGCCATCGATTAATCGTTGAATTTCATAATGATCTTGTTCCGGTATTACAATATCATCTCCATCGCGCTGCAGGTTGATTCCAAGACGTCTAAATGTATCCGGTATCTGACCAAGTTCGTTGTAAGCGACATCTTTAATGCTAAGTGCACTTTGTGTCATCGCCGCCAATCCAATAAAACTGCCAATCTCAATCATATCAGGAAGCAATCTATGCGCACAGCCTTTGAGTTCTTCTACCCCTTCAATAGTCAACAAATTCGAACCAACACCTTGAATTTTAGCACCCATAGAGATGAGCATTTTACAAAGCTGTTGTAGGTAAGGCTCACAAGCTGCATTGTAAATAGTGGTTTTACCCTTAGCCATAACGGCCGTCATAATGACATTGGCTGTTCCGGTAACCGAAGGCTCGGTCATAAACATATCAACGCCTCGGAGATTATCAGCCTTAACTCGATACATAATTTCCTTAGTGTCAAATTCAAAAGATGCTCCGAGCTGCTGAAAGCCAATAAAATGAGCATCTAACGGACGTTGACCAATTTTATCGCCACCAGGCTTAGGGATGAATGCTTTTCCAAATCGAGAAAGTAAAGGTCCCATAATCATAATAGAACCGCGTAACGATGCCGCGCGATTTCTAAAATCGTCGCTGCGCATGTAGTCTATATCAATATTTTTTGCTCGAAAAGTATACGTATCCGTTGATTGCTGTTCAACCTCTACCCCGATTGCTCTTAGTAAATCGATCAGAGCCAAAACATCTCGAATATGTGGAAGGTTACTGATTACCACCTCTTCTGAGGTGAGGAGCACAGCACATACAATCTGTAATGCTTCGTTCTTTGCCCCTTGAGGAACTATTGAACCTTTTAATTTATGTCCACCTTCAACGATAAATTCTGCCATAATGCCTTAATTGTTGGCTAGAAAGTTAAGGTCTTTTTCTCAGCGATTGTGGCGATTATTATTTCGTTTTCCACCGCGTTTTCTGCGATGTTTAGAAGCATATCCAGAAGCTTCTACTTTTACGTCAACTTCTTCGAGTTTTACCTCTTCGGTCAAGGATAGCTTACCCTCTGAAATACGATTCAAGTCATTTTTAATTACCTGGTCGCTAACGTGACCTCGACTCCACTTTACACTTACAAGCTTCATGTAGTTGGCAATAATCAATTTACCCTCTTCCTTTTTCTCACCTTCCTCCATGGCAGAAACTTTTTGGACAAGCTTTACAATATGGCTTCCGTAGTGCCTTTCCTTGGCATTTGTATTAGGGTACACCACTGGATTTGACGAGGCTGTGTCCAGTGTTTCTTCCGAAGAAACACTTCCTTCTGGAGCAAACTCCACGAGACTTCCTTCTGAAATGATTCCAATGTGTTGCCAGAGTTTTGTCTTATAATCTTCCATTGAACGCACAGAAGGATTGAGCTGTGACATCACTTGAACAATGAGCTCAGCCCACTTCTTTTTTTCTTCATCGTCGGACAAATCCTTTGCATAATTTGCCATGTGTTGGACGTTACGTCCATACTCTCGAAGCCTTAAGGCTGTTTTGTCAGTATTATATTCCATGAAAATTGTTCGTAAACAACAAAGCTAGCGTGTAGCTCATATTATGCCTCACAAGGTAATGAATTCCATTGAATTACACACTACAGGACTTTTAACGCTTATTCGAGAATTTTAAGTTTAGCAAATTTCAAAATGAGCTTCTTCTCCCCAACACGAGCAAAATGAACACGAGCTGCACGATGTCTTCCATGAGCTTCAATGGACAGAACATCACCCTCTCCAAATCGTTGATGAATTACCCGTTGTCCTTGCTGCAAGGTTGAGGTATCGTCCGGCACAAAGGAAGGGTCGGAATGTTGGGCCGGAGCTTTGCGGCGCGTCGTGGTCTTTCGGGGAACTCTGTAAGTGGATTTATCAGGGTTTGGCTGAGAAGATGGAGGAGGACTCCCTTGATTTCTAACCGCAAGAAGATCCCGTGGTACTTCATTGACAAATCGACTAGGGTCACAAAACTGCAGGTTACCAAATCGATAACGCGTGTTGGCAAACGAAAGAGACAACAGTTTCTCTGCACGCGTCACTGCAACATAAAATAACCGCCGCTCTTCTTCTAAATCCTCGCGGTCATAGATCGACATCTGATTCGGAAATAGACCTTCTTCCAACCCTACGATAAATACTACAGGAAATTCAAGGCCTTTTGCTGAATGGATGGTCATGAGATTTACAGCAGGCTCGTCGGACTTTTCGTTCTCATCACCCGTCAATAAGGCAATATTTTGGAGATACGCACCGAGACTTCTATCATTGGAAAAATCTTCTCCGTCGCTAACCGTGTCTTCCTCAACAAATTCTTTAATACCGTTAAGCAATTCTAAAATGTTTTCATAGCGACTAATGCCCTCTATTGACTTATCTGCGTTGAGCTCAGCCAAGATTTTAGTTGTCTTGGCGATATGAAAGGCTATATCATAGGCATTCTTCTTATCAAGCATGGTCCGAAAACTCTTAATAAGAATCCCAAAAGCCTGAATAGAGGCTCGGGACCGTCCCAAATCCTCAAACTCATCAGCCCTTGCCACCACATCCCACATTGTCTTATCCAGCGCATTGGCTTTGAGGTTGATTCGCTCAATGGTAGTAAGTCCAATCCCTCGCTTAGGATAATTGATCACACGTCGAAGTGCTTCTTCATCGTTTGGGTTGACCAAAAGACGCAAATAGGCTAAGAGATCTTTGACTTCCTTTCGCTGATAAAAGGAAAGACCTCCATAGATACGATAGGGAACATTTCGCCTTCTCAGTGATTCTTCAAATGATCGAGACTGCGCATTAGTCCGGTAAAGAATGGCAAACTTATCTTTTTGAATTTGTTGCTGTAAGCTGAGCTCGACGATTCTATCAGCGACAATTTTTCCCTCTTCATTATCGCTTGCCGCCCGAAAAATCTCAATGGGATTGCCCTCAGCGTTGGATGTCCAAATTTCCTTTGGAATTTGATTTCTGTTTTCCTTAATGATTGCATTGGCCGCTTTAACTATGACCTTTGTTGAGCGGTAATTTTGTTCAAGTTTGACGGTTTGTAACTCAGGGAAGTCTCTCTCAAAGTTTAAAATATTATCAATAGTCGCACCACGAAAAGAATAGATGCTTTGAGCGTCGTCCCCTACAACGGTTATGTTATGATGAACAGCCGCCAATTTCTTTACAATGGCATATTGAGCAACATTGGTGTCTTGAAACTCATCGATAAGTAAGTGCTGAAACCGGTGCTGATAGCGGTACAGAGCGTCAGGAAAGGCTTTTAATATTTTATAAAAATTGACCAATAGGTCGTCAAAATCCATTGCACCTGATTGGTGGCATTTTTTAACATATTGCTCAAAAAGAAATCCTGTTTTGGGTCGACCCGAACTAAGGTCTTCAGATTGTATCTCTGGGTCTTCTTGATAGATGTCATAGGTCAACAAGGAGTTTTTCGCTTGAGAGATTCGGCTAAATACTTGATTGGGCTTGTATTTTTTTTCATCTAAACCGTACTGTTTGACCAATCCTTTAATCACACTACGACTATCGGCTGTATCATAGATGGTAAAATTGGAAGGATACCCAATACGTTGTCCCTCGACACGTAAAATTCGAGCAAACACCGAATGGAATGTTCCCATGTAGAGGTTTCGTGCCTCATCTCCACAAATTTGAGCAATACGAGAACGCATCTCCCCTGCTGCTTTATTGGTAAACGTCAAGGATAAAATAGAAAATGGATCGACGCCTTGTTGAATTAAATGCGCTATACGATAGGTTAAGACTCGTGTTTTACCCGATCCTGGACCGGCCACAATGAGTAGGGGGCCTTCTTGATGAGTTACTGCTTCACGTTGCGGGTCATTTAATGCATTTAAATAGCTCTCCACGGCTGCAAAGTACTTCCTAAAATGGACCTCTTAAAATGATTCTATGACATAATTATTCACAGTGATAAACAAATGACTATATTGATGTCCTTCTTGAGCAACAAAGTATACATCTCAGTGTTAAATCCTAGATTTCGTTAGAAGAGAAAGAGAGTGAATTCAGACCAATTTATACGCATCGAAGGAGCACGGGCTCATAACTTAAAGGATGTAAGCATAGACATTCCTAGGAATGAACTTGTCGTCATTACAGGTGTAAGTGGAAGTGGGAAGTCGTCGCTTGCCTTTCAGACCATTTATGCCGAAGGACAACGCAGATATCTAGAAACACTCTCAAGCTACGCTAAGCAGTTTATGGGAGGGATGGAACGACCTGAAGTGGACAGCATAACGGGGTTGAGTCCCGTGATAGCCATCGAGCAAAAGACGGTAAATAAAAATCCTCGATCAACAGTAGGGACAATCACAGAAATCTATGACTTCCTTAGGCTGTTGTATGCCCGAGCGGGAAAAGCGTATTCCTACCACACGGGCAAAGCCATGCAGCGCTTCACAAGAGATCAGATAATTGAGCATTGCTTAGAACATCTCCTCGGTGAAAAAGTAATCATGCTTGCACCGCTTGTGCAATCTAGAAAAGGGCACTACAGAGAGCTTTTTGAGGGATTACACAAAAAGGGCTTTTTGAAAGTTCGGGTAGATGGTGTAATCGTTGAAATTACTGAAGGAATGCAGCTCGATCGATATAAAGTCCATGATATTGAAGCTGTCATCGATCGAATTATTATTGAAGGAGGTGAGAAAGAAAATCGGGTACGGGAAGGAATAGATCAAGCCTTAAAGATGGGCGACGGACTCGTAATCTTTCATTTGCTCTCGGAGAAAAAAGACTTAATCTTTTCACAGCACTACATGTGTATGGATACAGGCATCTCCTATTCCACACCATCACCTAATACCTTCTCATTTAACTCTCCATACGGCGCTTGTCCTTCCTGTCAAGGGCTTGGCGTTGTCAAGCATGTCAACCTAAAAAAAGTCATTCCTAATCCTGTAAAAACCATATTTGAAGGAGGTGTCGTTCCACTGGGTGCTCATAGGGACGTTACCCTGTTTCGACAGGTCAAGCGCATAGCTAAGCGTTATGACTTTAAAATCAATGAGCCCATCGCCGACATTCCTGAAAAGGCGCTTAATGTGCTACTTTATGGAAATGAAGATGGATTAATTAAAGAATCTTCTGTGTACTCTAGCGAAGACAAGTGGTATTCGCTCAAAGGTCATGGCATTGTAGGTATGTTAACACGATGCCTTCAAGTCACATCTAGTGATGGCATTCGAAAGTGGGCTGAGGAATTTATGGTTGAAGAGGTGTGCTCATCATGTGAAGGATTTCGTCTTCAAAAAGAATCCCTATGGTTTCGATTTGACAACTTACATATAGGCCATCTGGCTCAATTAAACCTAAATGACCTTAAAACCACGGTTGATAAAATGGCCTCTTCGATGGATGAACGGCAGTTTCGTATTTCAGAAGAGGTAGTAAAGGAAATTTTAGATCGCATCGGCTTCATGCTTGATGTAGGCCTTGGATATTTGACCCTTAATCGCGTCACGCGCTCTCTGTCTGGCGGTGAAGCACAACGCATACGTTTAGCAACTCAGATAGGCTCCGCGTTGTCAGGAGTCACATACATATTGGACGAGCCTTCAATTGGATTACATCAACGAGACAATGAACGATTAATCAAATCGCTTCAACGGTTAGTCGAGGCTGAGAACACAGTGATTGTTGTTGAACATGATAAAGACATCATGCTCGCTTGCAATCACCTAGTTGATATCGGACCGGGTGCTGGCATAAATGGTGGGGAAATAGTA
>TARA_B100000963_G_scaffold70118_1_pt1 | contig 10915 bp, 9 predicted proteins | sample TARA_B100000963 | Tara Oceans TARA_B100000963 (sample SAMEA2622097) | marine metagenome | biome: marine biome (ENVO:00000447); feature: surface water layer (ENVO:00002042); material: "saline water (ENVO:00002010), including plankton (ENVO:xxxxxxxx)" | depth 5 m | reverse complement strand
GCAATGTCTAATTCTGAAAAACTCATTCCTGAGGTAATTGCTAATGCGCGGATATTCTTAGCTTTAAGGGCTGTTACTTGGTCGTTCATAAGCGCAATTAATGGAGTAATTACAACACAAATACCCTCCATCATTAGTGCAGGAACTTGGTAGCAAATAGACTTTCCTGCACCTGTCGGTAGAAGAGTTAAGGTATCTTTTGCATCAAGAATTGAATGTATTGTATCTTCCTGTTTACTTCGAAAAGAATCATAACCCCAATATTTTTTTAGAATTTCTAGTGGGCTCAACATTTTTACGAAGATATGAATTAGATTTTATTGATAATAAAACTTATTCGTTCATTAACGGTTGACTGAGGGATTTTTATTAGATTATATTTAGCTTCTTTGTAGACTTGTTTTATAGTTTCAAAAATTTGAATAGAATCATTAAAACTTTCTAATCTTTCATCATCAACAGTATATATATCTTTCCAGGGTGTTGCAATAAATACTAAAGGGTAATAGCGATGATTTTCGCAATCTGTTTTGAAGTAAGTGGGTATTTTGTGCTTATTTTTTTTAAGATATGCTATATTATCAAGCATGCTTCTGTCATAGAAATTCAAACCTGACTTAGCATTTAAAAAATCTCTTTTTCTCTTTCTAAAAACTGTTTCTTCAAAATCAATATTTTTAAATGCTGTTTTGATATTCATTTCTTTAATGATTTCACGTGATACTTCATCAAAACAGCTATATCCTTTATTTTTCAAAGCATTGATAATACTTGTCTTACCACTGCTTGGACCACCTGTTATTATTATTCTTTTAATCATAGGAATGTACTTATTAATGCAATACTTAAACCTATTACGATGGAAATAGCTTTTCGACTATTAAAATGGTGTCCTTCGCTACTTTCAAATAATACAGTTGTAGAAATATGTAAGAACATTCCTATAACAATGGCCATTATTTCTCGATAATAATTTGAAATATTACTGATGTATTCACTGAAAAATGTCCCGAGTGGAGTTATAATAGCGAATAAACTAATTAATAGGATAATTTTGGCCTTAGACATTTTACTTTCAATAAGCATATGAGTAAGCACAATTCCAACAGGTATTTTGTGTAAGACTATGGCTGATAATAAAGAAGAATGCATGTGAGAATAATGATGATGGCTTCCTAGTGGCATACCTTCAATAAAAGAATGTACTCCAAGACCTATTAGCATACTCATTGGAATACTTCCATTAATGTTTACATGACCATGTTCAACACCCTTGGAAAATTGTTCTAAAATGATTTGCAAAAAAAATCCAATCAGGATAAATAATCCAATAGTGTGGTTATGTTCTCCTGCAAAAGTTTCAGGAATCAAATGGAGTACAGTAATAGAAAATAAGTAAGCTCCACTGAATGAAATTAGTAGTTTGGTATTTTTTTCTGAAATATTTTTTATGTAGAATGCAATGAGTGAACCTACAAAAACAGACGACAATAAAATAATGTAATCAATAATTGTCATTTTTGAGCGAGTATTATGAGGCGTGGAGAGTGAATTACATTAAAATCATTTAGTGAGTAATCACCCCACAAATTTATAATTTTCAAGCCAGATTTTTCAAATAAGTCCTTAAAATCAGATAATGATAATGCTTGAACTTTTTCTTGGAAGTGGAACTGTTGTTTATCAATAAAATAAATGTCTTTAAGTATGAATCCATTCTTAAAACTTCTTTTAATAGTGAATTGAATATTGTCGACCGTTTTTGATTCGTTTTCTAATAATTCATTCACAACTTTTTTGGCATTCAAAAAATCCAAAACAACTTTCCCCCCTTTTTTAATATTGTCAGCCATAGCTTTAATCGCTTTAATATTATCTGATGGCTCATCAAAATAACCGAAGCTAGTAAAGATATTTAGGAGAAAATCAAACTCCTCTTTTTTAAAAGTAGAGCGCATATCATGAACCTTAAAAGAGAGGTTGTGATTAGAAAATTGACTTGCGTAATCAATACTTTCTTTAGACAAATCTATACCCTCAATATTAAAACCTTTTTTATTTATGAATATGGCATGACGACCTTTTCCACAAGCTACATCCAAAAATTTATGACTTTTATGAGGCTTTAAATACTCTAGTAGATTATTTAAAAATGATTCTGCCTCATCAGAATTTCTATTCTTATAAAGAATATGGTAATAATTTGTATTGAACCAAGTATCGAACCAATTTTTCACTTTTCAAATATAAATTTATTATGGCATTATTTAATTAAATTTGTCGGATGAAAAATGGTGTAAGAGAGAATTTTAGTATGATTGCAAAAACACAACTAGGCTTAGAAGAAATATTAGCTGATGAGCTTTTGAAATTAGGTGGTCAAGATATTCATATTTTGAATAGAGCTGTTAGTTTTGTGGGTGATTTAGGCTTTATGTACAAAGCAAATTTAAACTTAAGAACTGCCATTAGAATTCTCAAACCTATTTACAAGTTCACAGCTCGAACAGATGATGATTTATATGACGAAGCTTTAAAGTTAGATTGGTCAAAATATATTAGTGTTGATAACACTATTGCTGTCAATTCAGCGGTTCACTCAGATTTTTTTAATCATAGTCATTATGTGGCTTTGAAAGTCAAAGATGCTGTTGTTGATTATTTCAGGGATTTAACTAAGGGAAGAAGACCCGATGTTGATACCAAAAATCCAGATGTTAGAATTAATATTCATATCTCTAACGACAAGTGTACAATTTCTTTGGATAGTTCAGGAGATTCACTGCATAAAAGAGGATACAGACACGCTACTAATGAGGCTCCAATTAGTGAAGTTTTAGCTGCGGGGTTAATTTTATTAAGCGATTGGAACAGGCAAAGTGATTTTCTTGATCCGATGTGTGGTTCTGGTACAATTCTCATTGAGGCAGCAATGATTGCTTCTAATATTCCTCCCTCATTACATAGGAAGAAATTTGGTTTTATGAATTGGCTTGACTTTGATGCTAATTTATGGGCAAAGATTAAAGAAGTATCTATAAATAAAGTGAGTGACTTTAATGGACGAATAATAGGTTGTGATAGAGCTTTTGCTTCTGTCAGGAAAGCTCAAGATAACGTTAAAGATGCTATGCTTGATGATGTAATTGAAATAAAAAGAGCAAACTTTTTCAGAAAGCCTGAGCCTATGCCCAATGGTGGAACGATTTTGTTTAATCCCCCTTATGGTGAACGTTTGACTGCTAATACACATGAACTATACTCACAAATAGGAGATACTTTTAAAAAGAATTATGCAGGTTGTTCGGCTTGGTTAATAACCTCCGATATAGAAGCAGTAAATAATATACACCTTAAGCATAATAGAAGAATTAAAATATTCAATGGTAAATTAGAATGTAGATTCTTAAAATATATGATGTATGAAGGTTCAAAAAAAATAAGTAAAAAAAAAGCGACTGATTAAGTCACTTTTATTATTTTTTAATCCTATAAACCAATTAATTCTTTTGCTTTTTTGATTGATATTTGCTCATCATTATAAAAAGCGACAATATAACATCCTTTGAAACCTTGCTTAATGACATTATTTAGTTTTAACATAGCTCCTTGAATACTAGTATATCTACCAACTGTATATTGTTGTAATCCATCTGGTAAATCAGTCTCTTCGACTCCGTCTAAATTATTTAGTTTACTTAACTCAACTATATCTTGTTTGCTATAAATTCCGAGCTGCACTTTAAAAATAACATCACCGTAAAAAGTTTCATCATTTTCATTTTCTATAATGGATAAATCCATATAGTCTTTAGCTTCTACAATTTGGCCTTCTTTAATTCCAACAACTTTTAAATTTTCGTAACTTAAAAGATAAAGTTCATTTCTACGTTCAATAGCTTCTTCATATGTAGTATATCCTTCGGTAAAAACATGTTTAAATCCATCCTTTCCTTCAAAAACTATTAGTTCGTCTAAGTCATAAAAATCAAGATCAACATCTTTCAAAACATCTAATTGAACTCTAAATACAATATCTTCTAAAGGAGGTAAATCTTCTAATTTTGATGATGCTCGAAGATTAAGTATTTTGTCCATTTCTTGATTAGTCATAATTTTCAAATCACCTTGATTATCTTCAACAACTAATATATTACTGTACCCACTATTAATTAATTGTTTTTGTTTTTGTCTTGCTTTCAAAACATCATCATATTCGCCAGAATAATATACTGTTGAATTATTTTCTAAAGAACTCTTCAGGTCGATTATGCTCATCAATCGATTTATTTCTTTGGCTTCAATTCCTTCAGAATATTTAGCAATTTGAAGTTTGTATATAACTTTAGAATTCAAATCAACATATTGAGCTGGTGTAATACCCTCTTCAAATTCTTTTTGTTGATTATATATCTGTTGGTACAATATTGGCTTGTAAATATCTAACATAAGTGTGTCTCCAAAAGTATTTATTACTTTTTTTGTTAGTTTTATGAATTTATCGCTTGGGTATGTATCTTCGAAATAAGAATTTGCATCTTTTCTTGATGCAGTATTAATGTAAGCTAAATATATTGCCTCACTCATTTCGTCAGTTAGCTGAATTCCATCTGTACTAACAACTGCTCCCTTTGGAGTATTTGCTTCTTTGTCTAAATAATCTGGAACATTGTCGTTATCAGAATCTAAAGGACAACCTCTGGAATCAACAGTTACACCTGCAGGTGTAGCCAGGCAAAAATCATCAATATCTGCAATACCATCAGCGTCTTCATCTTCTTTATCTAGTTTGTCGAAATCTACTACTATATAGTCATCATGTATTACAGGAACATACTTTTCTTCACAACTATAGCAGTTTATATCATAAACAAAATGAGCAGAATTAACTATATATTTATCAGAGTTTCCATTGTTAATATTGTCAATATAATCAGTATTCGTGTAGTGATATGATGTGCCTAACTTAAGATTGAGTCTTTCGCTTATTTTTAGATTGAGTCCAATAGAAATAGGAATATCTATTCCATTTTGGCTATATGAATCATTGTTTGGATTAAGAAGCCAATCACTTAGTAAATCAATTTCATATTCATTATTGGAGGCATCATTTGAACCTTTTGAATCAAATTTTATAAGAGATAATCCAACCCCCATGTATGGGCTAATAATATTATTATTGAAAAAATTTTTAAAGTTGTAATCAATTCTAATTCCTATTGTGTTGATAGTACTTTTAAAATTTTTAGGTAAATTTTCCTGGGTTATACCATCAACACGAACAACACCTTCCTGCATTAAAATACTAGCGTCAACAAAATCATTTAGATTTGCAGACAAACCAATTTGAAATCCAGACTGTCCTATTAAGGCTGAATTTCTATTATCAGAAATATCACCTATAAAGTTAAAATTACCAAATCCTATGTTGAACTTGGGTTGAAGTTTTATTTTTTCTTCATTTTTTATAGTATCTGAAACTATAATTGAGGATTTACTTATAATGAATTCATCATTTGTAATAGTATCAATATATTGAGAGGGTATATAATCCGGATCAGGTATTTGTGACCATACGTAGACTGAACATAAAAATATTGAAAGTGACGTAGTAATGAATTTTTTCATCAAGTTTTTTATTGGTTTTGAAACGATTGTAAAACTAACAAATTTTAGCTTAGTTTTAAAAGTTTGGTTTTAGCAAATATTTTGAGTAAAAATCATCAATACATTGTACCGCTTCATCTGCAGAATCTACTAGGTTAAAAAGATTTAAATCTTTTGGACTTATATTATTTTCTTTTTTGAGCATTATATTTTTAATCCAATCAATCAATCCTTTCCAATATTCTTTACCAACTAGAATAATTGGAAAAGCGCCAATTTTTTGTGTTTGTATGAGAGTAATTGCTTCAAAAAGTTCATCTAAAGTACCTACGCCACCGGGCATTACTATGAATCCTTGTGCGTATTTTACAAACATAACTTTTCTCACAAAGAAATAATCAAAATTTATTAACTTGTCGTTGTCAATATATTTATTGGGTTCTTGTTCGAATGGTAAATCTATATTTAGTCCAACTGATTTTCCTTTTCCTTTTTTTGCACCTTTATTTCCAGCCTCCATAATTCCTAAACCACCTCCAGTAATAATACCATAACCTTTTTTGGTTAACTTCTCCGCAATTTCTTCTGCTATTTTATAATATTGGTTTTCTGGATTTGTTCTAGCCGAACCAAAAATTGATACGCAAGGACCAATTTTTGAAAGTGTTTCAAATGCCTGAACAAATTCGGCCATTATTTTAAAAATTTGCCAAGAATCCTTTGTTTTAATTTCATTCCAATTTTTGTTTTCGAATGCTTTTTCTATTTTTTTCATAAATTATATTTTATTTAATAATTTAATTCTTCTTTCAAAAATGAGGCAGTATAACCTTCTTTAGAAAGAATAATTTCTTCAGGTGTTCCTGTATTGATAATTTTTCCACCATTGCTTCCTCCATCAGGACCTATCTCTATAATGTGATCAGCCATTTTTACAACGTCTAAGTTGTGTTCAATGACTAATACGGTGTTACCTTTATTGACTAGTTTTTCTAAAACTTGCAGTAAAACATTTACATCTTCAAAATGTAAGCCTGTAGTAGGTTCGTCAAGAATGTAAAAGGTGTTTCCTGTACTTTTTTTAGATAACTCACTAGCTAATTTAACACGTTGTGATTCTCCACCAGAAAGTGTTGTAGATTGTTGACCTAATTTAATGTATCCGAGTCCAACTTCTGCCAATGCGTTAATCTGTCGTAATATTTTAGGGTGATTTTCAAAAAATGTCAGTGCTTGCTTAATATTCATATCCAATACATCAGCAATAGATTTGCCTTTGTATCTTATTTCTAATGTTTCTCTATTGTATCTTTTGCCGTTACAATAATCGCAATCTACATGAACGTCAGGCAAGAAATTCATTTCTATCATTCTTACACCAGCCCCTTGACATTCTTCACACCTGCCTCCAGAAACGTTAAATGAAAATCGTCCAACTTTATACCCTCTTGCCTTGGATTCGGGATGGTTAGCAAAAAGAGTTCTTATCTCGGAAAATACTCCTGTGTATGTAGCTGGGTTGGAACGTGGAGTACGACCAATCGGAGATTGATCAACTTCTATCACTTTATCAATGTGTTCTAAACCTTTTACGGAATCAAATTCTAAAGGTTTCTTGACGGAATTATAAAAATGTTGATTGAGAATAGGGTAGAGGGTTTCATTAATCAAGCTACTTTTTCCACTACCAGAAACACCTATTACTACAATAAATTTTGCTAGAGGGAATTCGGCTGTCACGTTTTGTAAGTTGTTGCCTCTTGCTCCTTTAATAACGATGCTTTTATCATTTCCTTTTCTTCGTTTGGGATTAACTTTTATACGTTTTTTTCCCTTTAGATAGTCAGTAGTAATTGATGAATTTTTTATAAAATCTTTTGCATTTCCTTCGGCTATGATTTGTCCGCCATGTATTCCAGCACCTGGTCCTAAATCAATGACGTGGTCTGCTGCCATAATCATGTCTTTGTCGTGTTCAACTACAATTATAGAATTACCAATATCTCTTAATTCTTTGAGTGAATTAATCAACTTTTGGTTATCTCTTTGGTGTAGACCAATACTTGGTTCATCAAGAATATATAAAACATCAGTTAGTTGTGAGCCTATTTGTGTTGCTAGACGAATACGTTGACTTTCTCCACCAGAAAGACTTCTTGAAGAACGATTGAGTGATAAATAGTTTAGTCCCACATCAACAAGAAATTGCACTCTTTTACGTAATTCCTTGATTATTTCTTTGGCAATAATATTTTGTTTTTCAGAAAGTTTACTTTCCAAACTGTTTATCCATTTCTGTAATTCTTGGATATCCATATTGGATACTTCAGCTATATTAAGGTCATCTATTTTAAAGAATCGGGACTCTTTATTTAGTCGGCTACCATTACAATTCTTGCAATCTTCTTTGACCATATATTCTGCAGCCCAACGTTTAAGTCTTGGAGAAGAGGCATGTTTAAATTGATCTTCTAAAAATGGTACAATTCCTTCGAAATTGATTTTGTATGATTTGCTAATTCCCGCTTTTTTAAGTTCCACATCAAACGATTCTTTTGAGCCGTAAAGAATAGCATCTAATCCCTTTTTAGGAATTTTTTTAATAGGTGTTGAAAGATTGAAATCGTATTTTTTACCTATTGTTTCTATTTGATTCCTTATCCATGAGTTGTTGCTTTTCGCAATGGGAACAATGCCACCTTTTTGTATACTGAGGGAATCGTTGATTATGACTTTTTTCAGGTCGATATTAGAAACAACTCCTAGTCCATTGCAAGACTGACAAGCACCTTTTGGAGAATTAAAAGAAAAGCTATTAGGTTCGGCTTGAGCGTAAGAAATGCCTGTTTTTGAACACATGAGTTGTCTACTAAAAAAGCGTTCTTTCCCAGAGTCAATTTCTATTGTCATCATTAAACCATTTCCATATTTCATAGCAGTTTCTATGGATTGTTTCAAGCGTTTTTCATTCTCTTTCTTAATGACTAGTTTATCAATTACTATTTCAATATCATGGGTTTTGAAACGGTCTAATTTCATTCCTGGCGTTATTTCTCGTATTTCGCTATTTATACGTACTCTAAGAAATCCTTGTCTAGCTGTTTGCTCAAATAACTCTCTGTAATGTCCCTTTCTTGAACGAATTACTGGTGCAAGAATTATTGTTTTTTGTTGATTGAGTTCTTTTTTAATAATGTTTAGTATTTCATTATCTGAGTATGAAACCATTTTTTCACCAGTATTGTAGGAATATGCATCGGAGGATCTAGCGTACAACAATCTTAAAAAGTCATAAATCTCCGTTATAGTGCCTACAGTAGATCGTGGATTTTTATTTGTTGTTTTTTGCTCTATTGAAATAACAGGTGATAATCCACTAATCTTATCCACTTTTGGACGTTCTAAGCCACCCAAAAACTGTCTAGCATAAGCAGAAAATGTTTCAATATATCGTCTTTGTCCTTCAGTATAGATGGTATCAAAAGCTAGAGAAGATTTGCCACTACCACTAAGCCCTGTTATAACCACTAACTCATTTCGAGGAATGGAAACATTGACATTTTTAAGGTTGTGCTCTTTTGCTCCAAAAATATGAAGCATTTCTTTAGACTTTGATTTATTCATTAAAAAGACTGCTGTCAGATTGTGTTAAGTTATTTTGCAAGGAATAGTTTCCTTTTTGAGGTATTTCAATATAGTACTTTTTTTTCAATTTATTGGTTAGATAACTTTCTCTCAGCCAAGGATTGTGAAGTTTTAATATTTTATAATTTATGTCGTATTCTTTAGAAAAATCTGCCCAACTGCTGATACTTGTATTTACCATTACTTTAAACGTCGGTATATTTTCATACAAATCTTCTGTTCTAAATTGAAAGCCGTATTTCTTGGGGTTTTCAATAATTTCTTTAATAGCCAAAATTCTGAATACATATCTAGAAGTTTCATTGTTTAACAATAAATCGTAGTAAGTGTATGACTTTTGTCGATTCATTTGTTTTTGTAGTCCTGATCTACCCATATTGTAGGCTGCAGCGGCTAATGTCCAGCTTCCAAATTTTTCTTTAGCTGAAGTTAAAAATTCACAAGCGGCTTGTGTAGATTTTTTAAGGTGATAGCGCTCATCAACTTCATAATTAACTTCTAAATTAAATTCTTTGGCTGTACTTTTCATGATTTGCCAAAAGCCCTTTGCACCAGCAGGTGAGCTTACATTCTCAAGACCACTTTCTATCAATGCTAAATACTTAAAGTCATCTGGTAGTTCATTTTTTTCTAAAATTGGTTCTATAAGGGGGAAGTATTTGGCTGCTCTTTTGTAAAGAAGAAGTGTATTGGATTGCCAATAGGTATTTTTCAATAATTCTTTATCATAGCGTTCCCAAATGTCTGGATTTTCAAGTGGTACTCTTTCACCTGCAAAAAAAAGATTTGATGAAGGTTTGGGTATTGCAAAAATTGAATACTTTTCTTTTAGATTTTTTAGAACAATTTTATTGTTGGCGTATTCATTGGACGAAAACGTAAATATCACTAGAAAAACTATTAGTGTTAACAGATTGGCGATATAAGGAATTTTTTTTTTCATTAAAAAGGGCTAATAAAATTTTTAAAAAGTTGGGCTTCCTGATCTTTGGATGAAACTAGTGGATTATCAATTCCCCAATTGATATTAATTTGTGGATCATTCCACAATAAAGCACCTTCAGATTCTTTAGAATATGGGCCAGTGCATTTATAACAAAATATGGTATTATCTTCTAGCGTAACAAAGCCGTGTGCAAATCCTGGTGGTATCCAAAACTGAATTTTGTTTTCTCCACTTAGTAATACACTTTCATGCTTACCATAAGTAATGGAGTGTGGGCGTATGTCAACAGCAACATCTAAAACACTACCTTGAATAACACGAACTAACTTACCTTGTGCAAATGGTGGTGCTTGAAAATGTAAGCCTCTTAATACGCCTTTATTAGATAAAGATTGATTGTCTTGAATAAAATCTAAATCCAAGTCATATTTCTCAAAAATGGCTTTGTTGAAGCTTTCATAAAAATAGCCTCTTTCATCACTAAAAATACGAGGTTTTATAATAAATAAGCCCTCGATTGTTGTCTTCTCAAATTCCATATTTTCTAAAAGGTATAAAGATACAAAACATCGCTCATAAAAACTTTAATAAATGATTTTAAAGTATATTTGCAATTCAATAAAATTAACTGAAATGAAAAAAATTATTTTATCCCTCATTTTAATAGTGGGAATAACTAACATTAATGCACAAAATTTAAACACAGAAATGGAAAAA
>TARA_B100000963_G_scaffold97330_1_pt1 | contig 10918 bp, 13 predicted proteins | sample TARA_B100000963 | Tara Oceans TARA_B100000963 (sample SAMEA2622097) | marine metagenome | biome: marine biome (ENVO:00000447); feature: surface water layer (ENVO:00002042); material: "saline water (ENVO:00002010), including plankton (ENVO:xxxxxxxx)" | depth 5 m | reverse complement strand
ACGACAAATTCTGAGAGACGGAAGCTCTTCTCAAATTTGCGGGATGAAATACCTTTCCACGCATATTCCCTATCATCAGATTCACGGTTACCCGTAATCTTTAGAATTCCATCTTTTACTTCTAGTGCGATTTCTTCTTTTGTGAATCCGGCAATTGCCATCTCAATTAAGAATTTCTCATCATCGATCTTCACAATATTGTGAGGTGGATAATTATCCGAACCGGATCGAGCTGAAGTGTGGATTCTTTCTAGTTCATCGAATAAACCTTCGAATCCTACGAATAGTGAACGAGGTACGTTCAAGTTAGTTCTTACCATTTTGCTTTCCTCCTATAATTTAGCAAGGTTAATAGGACTCGCCCAATGCGACATCCTAATATTATTTATACAAGTTTAATTTGTAAGTCAATAAAAACCTGTATTATTTTGCGACACCAAATTTTTTACAAACTTTTGGTATTCGCCCAGATTTCATAAGCTTATGAAATTTGTTAAATATTTTATGTGTTATCTTCTTTAGCATTACTGTTTCCTATGTTGTATTTAGGACACAGTTCCCAATGGGCTTTTTCTTTAAAAGGTATTACCTTTATCTGCCTCAATGGTGCTAGACTTTTTGCAGTCTCTGAGTTTACCATATTTACTAAGCCCCAGTCAGCAAGAAGTGTAGCAATTGTGTTCCTTCTTTCTAGGTCATTTTCCACAAGATTAGATGGCTTACCATCTAATAAGAATAATTCTTTAAAATGCACAATGAAATATCTTCCTTGTTTGTGCAATATGTGACATGACTGGTATAATTTCTGATCTTTTCTTGATGCGACTCCGATACGTGTTAGAGTCTCTCTGATTTTAAGAAAATCGTCAGGTTCGTTTAATGATACTTCCAACATATCTGCTGGAGACCAATTCTTTACTTCAATACTTTCGTTTTCCACCTTTATAAATCCTTCTGTTCAATTCTTCTATTTGTTCATTATTAAGTAATGACAATACGGATTTAGCTTTTTCATCGCTATATCCATAGTATTCTTTTACTATTTCAAGATTGGCTATCTCTTGTGGCTTTACCCACTTTGTAAACCTTTTCTTTTTCTTAATTATATTTATAAGAAAATCATATTGAAGCCGACTATCTAGATGATGGTTTAGATTCATCTCGTTAGCGTAAAGAATAGTATCTGGGAAAAACGATAGTCCTCTATTAATGATAAATGCATTATACTCTTTTTCTATAATATCATCAACCATAATATTCTTTTTGGTTGTGTTAATAGATTTTAAAAAGTCAAATGGATTCATTTTGTCATTAACCTATCATATACTAAATCATCTAATAATTTAGCTTTCCTTTTGAGTTCAATGTTTTCGTCTTGCAATTCCATCACTCTCATTTGTAAATCGTGTACTTGTTTTTGCATTTCTGCAATTTCTCTTTTTAACATTTCGTCATTTGATTTTATTATCATTTGAATTTAACTCCTGCCATAAGTTCAGTACAACAAGCTACTAAATTGAGCTCATGGTCTGAAACAAAGCTATTTTTGTACTGATAATCTGCAAGTATAAGAACCATTTGCGGTATGCTTTCTGGCACAACATACTCATTCATATTATCGTATAATTTTCTAAATAAAGATGCAGGATCTGAGTCTATATTATCAGCAACCCATTGTCGCATCTTTTTAAAGTCCTTTATTTTTAAAGAACTCATTAATTCATTTACTGATATATCGCTTAATGAAACTAATATACCAGAATCTATAACACCCGATGTGCTATATCTTTGCAATTCGTTTATTACTCTACGCCAGTCTGGCATATACTTCATTATAAGCTCAGCCAATACTTTAGTTTCGTATTTAATTCCTTCGTCATCTAATATAAGCATTAAACGAGCCATCATAACAGAGCATAAGCGTTCTGATTCTTTTTTAGGAATGTTGAATTCTACTACTGAGCATCTTGAATGCAATGGCTCAATAATTCTATTCTTAAAATTGCATGTTAATATAAATCTACAATTACCGCTAAACTCTTCGATAAAACCACGAAGTGCTGGCTGAGTAGATTGTGGATTAAGGTAATCCGCTTCGTCGAGGATAACTACTTTGTAGCCTCCTTGGAGTGAGACCGACGAAGCGAATTGCTTAATCTTATTTCTGAGTGTATCGATACCTGACTCTTCTGAACCATTTATAAGTAAATAATCTAAATCTAATTCGTTACATAAAGCTTTAGCAACTGTCGTTTTACCAAGACCAGCTGTGCCAGTCAAAAGCATATTGTGTAATTCACCTCCGTTAACAATTTGCTTAAAGGTAGTTTTTATATGTGCAGGTAATACACAGTCATCTATTGTTTTTGGTCGGTATTTTTCAACCCATAGAAATTCATTCACCTAGAACCTCCCATCCTTTTACAGTATCTAATACAAAACTTCTCCATGCTGTTTTGTCTAGTGACCATACAGCAAAGTTATCTGAGTCAGCATTCATATCTAATGTGACATCTACGCCTTCTGCTTTCAATACTGTTGGGTTAAGGGTACAAGGCATAACTCTGATTTCGCCTGTGCCTATTTTTTGAAATGTTACCGTAACGGTTCCATTCTTAAGTGCTGTTAATAATTGTTGTTTTTCATTTAGTTCCATAATATATCCTATAAAATAAAGGGGGAATTGCTCCCCCTTGTATTATTCGTCGTCTAAGACGACATCAACTTCTGCTTCTGCATCCACTTCAGCTACTCCGTCAACTGGAAGTTGTCCTTCCCCTTGTTGACCTTGTGCGTCTTGTGCTGCTTGAAGAAAAGTTACAATTCGTGACCTCATGCCACCAACTGCTTCTAGCTCTGGACCTTCAAATCCGCCACGTCTTGATACTAAATCAATGATTTGTACCATAGTCGCGATGTCATTAAGACCGAGTTGTGGAGTTTCTGGTTGCTCCATACCTTTTACTTCTTCAGTCATTTTCTTCTCCTTTGCAAAGTAGACTAATCTTGAAAGACCTACCCCATGTAGCATCTTTCATGTTATCCTCATAATTTATGAGAATACTTTCTGCCATATTATTTATACAGCAAAAGTGCTTGATTTCTCTAAAGCTATGAAATAATCTATTGGATAGTCGTTATTTGTCCAATTAGATATTAGCTTTGAAGAAATGTTAACAAAGTAATCGCCAGGTAATAACTTTAAGTTTGGCATATTTACCACAAAGTTAAAGTCTTCCTTACATGCGTTATCTCTGTCAAGTTCCATTTCAAAAGTATTTGAGGTCGAATCTTTTTCGTCAAATACTTTTGCAACTACATTACCGTTAGTTCCGGTAATTGCTAAATCACTGTGACCTAACACAGCACTAGCTTGTTTTAAAGATTTTAATTGCTCATCAGTTATATTAATACCAACTTCACAGTCAGGCATTGTAATATCTTTTGAAGGTTGAGTTAAAATTTCTGTTTCAGAAAAGTAATATCTTATTTTTTGTCCTGAGCCAGAGATAAGAAGTGACTTGTCTTCAAAGCTTAATACTGGATTTTCAATAAGATTATATACTGAAAGAAATTCGTTTAGGTCATAGATACCAAACTCTACTGGAAAGTCCTCTACAATTTCTGCACTTGCTAAAATTGTCTTGGCTTCCGAGATAGTTTTTAGTTTCTGACCAGGCTTAAACACAACGTTTGGATTAACCGTTGCAAAGTTCTTTAATACATTTATCGTTTCATTACTTAATTGCATATTATTTCCTTTTTTAATATCATATATTATACCATATATGCCTGTTATTGTACAGGATTATTTTCACTATCATGGATTGAAAGAGCAATTATAGCATAGTGTAAAACTTTCTGTAGATCTTTTCTTGCATCTACAGAGTTACCTTTACGTCCATACCTTTGTGCGTATTTCAATACATTACCAATTGCGAAGCCCATACCATGGCCACAGTCATTAATAAACTCAGTAGATTGAAATTTATTACGACTATAATGACTATCGTAAGTGCTATCAATATAATTATGGAGTTCTTTAATAAGATCTCCTTCATTAAACTTATAATTAATTTTACTCAATATTGTCTCCATTTACTATTGCATCAACTCTAGCATCAATATATTCGGCTCCGAGTTGCTTTGTTATTGCTATTACTTCTGGCAAAATCTTTTCTGCCTGCTCGAACGTTAGTTCTCTCCAATTTTGTAACACATAATTATGTTTATTATCATTACTTAGTTGTGCATTTAACCATTTGTATCTATATCCAAACTTTTTATCCATGTTTTCGTGTAGATATTTCTCTAGTTTAGAACCGTGTTTAGCTTCGACACTATCTGGATCTGAAGATGTAATTAAGTATCTTACTCTTAAATCTTCTAATGCGATATCGCCAGCTGATATTGCCATTTTAACTGGATGTCTTCCAGCTGGTAAAATAACTGCTCTTGTTCTACCGACTATATCTCTTTTAGCTGTGCCTATATAGCCAATATCTTTATGAATTAAGTCCTCTCCAATAGCTTCTATGTCTTTGGAGTGAGCCCATTGGTAACAACCATGTAGGCTATTACCATAGGGATCTGATGTTCCTGTATACTTACCATATTGTGTAAATAAATCTTTATATAATGGCATTGACATTGTTGGTACTTCTTCAGCAGTAATCCAATCTGTGGTATGAATAATATTATTCTTCATTATTATTCTCCGTTACAGTTGTTTCTTCTTCATGGACTAGAACTCCGGAATCTACTTTAGTGTATAAGTCTAGGAATGCTTCCTTAGTATCATCATCAAATCTTGTGATACATAAATCTATTGCTTTTAATCTATTTTTAAAGATAGCGTAAGATTGTACAATGTGACATAATCTTCTAGTTGAAATTACTTCATCAACTCCGTCATCATCAAATGTTTTTCTGATAATATCAGCCCATGTTGTTAGTTTATCAGCAAACTCTGGATCTTGTGTTCCAAATTTATCCATGTGCTTTTCTACTATTTTAGTTTCAATCTTTTTAGAAGGAAACTTTTGGTCGATAGATATAGTAAATCTTTCTAGGAATGCTTCGTCAATAATTGAAGCTGCAGTAAATCTACCATCGTCTGAACCTTTACCTTTTGTATTAGCTGTTGCTATAACATTGAAGCCAGGTGCTGGAGATATTGTTTCACCTGTTTTCTTAACAAGTACAGGTTTACCTTCCAATATGCCTTGCAGACACATAATTTTATTTGTAGCTCTATCAATCTCATCGAGAAGTAGAATTGCACCGTTTTCCATCGCTTTAAGAACTGGGCCTTTAGCGAATACAGTTTCTCCATCAATAAGTCTAAAACCTCCGAGTAAATCATCTTCGTCTGTCTCCGGATTTATTTGTACTCTAATAAACTCTCTATTGAGTTTAGCACATGATTGTTCAACCATAAATGTTTTACCATTACCTGATAGACCAGATATGTATATTGGATAAAACATCTCTGAAGATATTACTTTACTAATATCTTTAAATGAGCCCCAAGGTACGAATGTTTTATCAACTGAAGCAAAGGATTTTTCCTTATTTACAATTGATTGCATACTTAGGGTAGTATTATTCGCATGGGATTCTTGCCTTAAAGGTAAGATTACAGCAGATAAGTCATATTGACCTCTGACCTCGCCTTTAGTTTTTAATAATGGCATCCAATCTCTTTTAGCAAAACCTAAAGATTTTGCAGTATCGACAATTGTTGCCTTTCTGAATATAGATGTATCGGGATTATTACTCACCAATTTTTCTACAATGTTCTTAGTATTCACGTTTATCATAATATAAATTCACTCCTTTTAATAATTTATAGTTGTATTGTACCAGGTTTAAGACCAAATGTACAGTGTTTATTTGCAGGAACATGCATGTTTATGATGCTACTGCTTCTCCAAATTTTGTCATTAAATTCTTATTTGTCTTTTTGTTTTTAGCCATTTTTCTAAAAGCTGATTTTATTTGTGAGTCGGTAACTTCTTCATCTGTATCAATAAAGTTATCTAGCTCTTCATCTTCAATGTTAAAGCTGGTTCCTTTTACCAGGAAGAAATTATTATAACCTAAAGTATCTTTAAATTCTATACATCTGTTTTTTGTATTTTCTTTTACCTTAGCTTTTCTAAACTCTTCGTAATCATAATCACATTCAAAAACTTCTCTTCCTACTTGGTCACAGTATGCATCATGTATTTTTCTTCTGAATTGGCTATTGCAATCTGCTACAAAGAATCCCATAACATTTACATCATATCTATTTCTTAAGTTTTCGTATAAAGTTTTGGTTCCTTTTCTTCCACCCCATATAGCTAGATTTTGTCCATCAAGATTTATTTTAATTTGGCTATCCCAATGAGCTGTATCTATTTTTTCTATTTTTCTATCGTCTACTACTCTTAATCTGTTGGTGTCTCCATCAGTAATAGAAAGTAATGTAACTTTTTCTATGTTATGTTTATTTCTAAATTGTTTAATTAGTTTATGTGAAATAATTAATGCTTGATTTAAAGGTGTTGAACCCCAGTCTTCTTCTTTGCATTTAATCCAATCATTAGTACAACCTCTAGCATGGTCTGTTCTAGCATATAACCATTTTAAAGCATTTTCTAATTCTTTCTTTTTAAGACCACTGTGTATTAATTGACACATAGATAAGTCATCCATTTGTATATCACCATCAGAGAATTCTCTTTGAGCATCCCAACAGTTTGTACTAAATGAATATACATCAAATGGAATATTTACAGCTTTACAGAATAAAATACTGTGTATAACTTGCTCTAAAACTGGACTTAACTGATAAGACATTGACCCAGAATAATCTATTAACATAAACATTCCATGGTTTTTATCATCTGCTAGTCGTGTAGTTTTAAGGAATATATCCTCAGTTAATTTATAGTTATGTAATTTATTAACATCTAATCTACCCGTTTTAGCTGTAGATGCATGCATCCATCTGTGTGCAGCTTTTTTCTGCTCAAATTCTTTTACTGCAGGTTGAATAGCCTTTTTAGCTCTTTTAATATAATCTATAAACTCAACTTCTTGATTATGCTTTAAAGGCATTTGGTTTACAAAATTTTCTTCGACCCAATGACTTTCTGGACTATACATATTAAATTGCTTATTAAAATGAATTTCTCTTTTTTTCATAAGAGTATCATGATCAACTACATGTTTTTTCCAACCTTTAATTTCATTACCATAATGAAACTCTGACGACTCAGGGATTAAAGTTTTTTCCATATTTCTAAAAATTCTATCAGTGACGGAAAAATCTTCGTCTGAGTGTTCTGGGTTTGTGCTAATAATTGTTTGCTCTTCATCTTCCTCAGTTTCATTATCATCACCGGATTGGTTACCTGAGTTTTGCTGTTGTTCATCTTCACCATCTTTTGCCTCCATATCATCGTGACCCATATTAGATGTTGGGTCTTCATTATCATCATTTTCTGTATCATCAAAGTCTGGCATTTTTGGTGGATTCATTAAGTCTTCTTGTTTATCTTTTGAGTATGCAAGGATTTCTCTAACTACATCTAGAACTTCTGAAAATTCTTCTGTGTGCATAGTTTTTAGAAATAAAGCTTTTTCTTCGTCATTAAATGGTACATCTACCAAATTACCAATTTTAGCTTCTAGATTAATTTTATCTATTAATTTTACTTGGTCCCAATCAATATTATCGACATTACCGAAAAACTTATCAGCTACTAAAACTTTGTAGCCTCTTAACATTGGACCTATAAGACCAGGATAGTCTCTTCTAATTTTCTTTTCAATTCTAGCATCTTCTACAACATTAATGTATGACCTTGGACAACCTTCTAATTTTTCAGGGCTATCGTGCCAACCTTCAAATGGTGTGTATAGTGCGTGGCCAACTTCGTGACCAATAAGTAGATCAGTAACGTCTTTACCTTTATCTTTCCAAGCTGGTAAACCTAAAACTCTGTTTTTAATGTCGAACCAAGCAGTAGAATAGTTACCAGTTTTAACTGTTACATTTTCTTTTGCTAGTAATTTTGCTATTTGTGTATTAATAATTCACTCCTTTATTAATTTATATATGTATTGTACCAGGTCTCAGTTGATTTGTACAGTGTTTTCTGCAAAAAACATGCATGTTCCGTGACTGGTGGAGCTGATAAGATTCGAACTTACGACCCTCTGCGTGCAAAGCAGATGCTCTCCCAACTGAGCTACAGCCCCTTACCTAATCTTTGAAAAGTTTCTATCTTTAAAGAACTCTATTTTACTTCTAAATTTATTCTCTAATACATCGCCTTTATGAGATATGATGAATACATTAGAACCATCTTCTAGCGTATCCAATATTTTTGTAAGGTTATCAATACCGTCCATATCTAAACTTGAATCAAATGTTTCGTCTAATACTAATAGATTAGTCGATGCACTATTTTTCATTTTAGCTATTTGTCTCCATGTAAAGAGTAATGCTAAATCAATCCTTTGTTTTTCGCCTTCACTAAATGATGCATAATTAAATGTGTCTCTATGTCTTGATCTAATTGTTTCAGCAAAGTTTTCGTCTAAATGGAATGCTACAAAGAAGTCCAATACTTGCAGATACTGATTAATAAGACGATTCATAACTGGTAGGTATTGTTTAATTACTTTCGTCTTTATACCCGTATCTTTTAACATTTCGCCTATAACTTCATTATAAGTTCGTTCTTCTACATAGGCTAATTTCTTTTCTGTAGCAGTATCTTTTTTCTTACGCAGTGATGTCATTTCTTTTTTAGCAGTTTTAACATCTCCACTTTGGTTTTGTAAATTGTCTATTTCCTTTTGAGTTTTACCAACTTCTTTTTGCAATACAGCAATCTTTTCGTTATTAGAATTAATCTTTGTTTGCTTTTGTCTTAATTGATTTAAACTATTTAAGATTTCTTTACCTTCTTTTTCTAAGGTATTTACTTCTTTTAATAACTGAGTTTTTTGATCTTGTACGTGTTTAGCTTGTTCTTTTAATCCGCCTAACTTTTCAGCTTTAATATAGTCAGATATTTCTTGGTCGCATGTAGGACAATTGTCGTTTTCTTCAAAGAACCTAGCATCAGCAACAAGTGCATTAATTTTATTATTAAAGTCTTTATCGTATGCTTTCATATCTGACATTTTATCGTTAAAGAATTTATAATTTTTTTCTTCGCCAGAAATAAGAGTTGTAAGATTTTTTCCTAAATCTTTTGATTCTTCAAATATTTCTTTAATGTCGGTTTTATAAACTTCGATAGATTCTCTTTTCTTATCTATTTGTTCTTCGTTTAGAGATTGTAAATCTTTAATATATTTAGATTGGCCATCAATCTTAGCTTTAAATAAATCAATATTGTGATTAATATCAACTAAATCTTCTCGTATTTTTGCATTACGCTCTTTTAGTAATTGATTCATCTTACTAAATATATTAATATCTAATAGGTCTTCAATTACTTGCCTTCGTGACCAAGCTGGTAATTGCATAAATGGTATAAAGGAACTACTTCCTAATACAACTACTTGGTGAAATGACTTATGGTTTAGTTTTAAAATGTTACTTTCTAAAAACTTTTGGTAATCCCTTACATTAGATGCTTGGTTAATCATATTACCATTTTGCCATATTTCAAATTTAGTTGGTTTTATACCTCTAACAATTTTAAATTGTGAACCACCAATATCAAATTCTACTATAACCTCTGTAGCTTTTCTATTAATAGAATTCATTAATTGCTTTTTATTAATGTCTCTATGTGGTTTGCCAAATAAGCCAAATGATAAAGCATCAAGTAAAGTTGATTTACCAGCTCCATTTTGACCTACGATTAATGTTGTTGGTGATTTAGATAAATTTATCGTTATAGGGTCGTTTCCCGTAGATAAAAAATTCTTCCAGGAAACGGATTTAAAATGTATCATACTATATAGTCTTTCCTACTTTCTTTTGCGGTATACTTAGTACCTGTTTTTCTTCCATAATATTGTTCTTTTTCTATACCTTTAGTGCCTTCTAAATTTTTAGTTAGAAAAAGATATAATGTAATCATTACGACCCATATTATTGGTATAATAATAATTCCTTCCATCATACTACCTCTAAATTTTGAGCTTCTGTATAGAGCTTTCTCAATTCAACCTTAATATGCTCTTTATCTAAATCTGTTTCAACCGCTTCAACATAGGAATCTAATAAATGAGTAGTGTCTTCTAGTGAAATTTTCTCGTCTTCTACGCTATCACCTAAATACTCTTCAAAGCTTTCAGCTATTTTTAGTTCGTATGTATTAACGCTTTGTAATCTATCTACAAATTTATCAAACATGTAAAGGTCGTTTTTATTTATTACAATTAATTTAATGAATTTATTCTCAAATTGAGATACATCGACTTCATCGTAATTAACTTTTTTATCGTCATATATTACTTTCTTAAACATTGTGATTGGATTACGCACTGGCGTAATTTCTCTTGTTTCAGTATCTAATATATGAAAATACTTAGGGTCATCTACATCAGCCCAGGTAAACTCAAATTGAGCACCAAGGTAATGAACATTATCCCTATGTGATTTGGTATGAAAGTGCCCCGATAGAACCATTTCAAACCTTGAAAATACATCAGCACTCATACCATGAGCATTAGGTACTCCTGCCATCATATCAAATCCTTTTAGCTCTAGGTGAGCTCCAAGAATAGATGCATTACATTTCATTGCCCAGTCTGTATACTCTTGGTAATTGCTATTATTAATCCAAGGTATTACTGCGACTTTACAGCCATCGTAATCTAATACTTTAGGCTTCATTATAATATTTACATTTGAGGTAAAGTAACCAAGTAATTCTTTTAAACTGCAAAGTTCGTTTGT
>TARA_B100000963_G_C22639527_1_pt1 | contig 10928 bp, 9 predicted proteins | sample TARA_B100000963 | Tara Oceans TARA_B100000963 (sample SAMEA2622097) | marine metagenome | biome: marine biome (ENVO:00000447); feature: surface water layer (ENVO:00002042); material: "saline water (ENVO:00002010), including plankton (ENVO:xxxxxxxx)" | depth 5 m | reverse complement strand
GCTAAAATGGGTTTGTCAAAAACTGCATATTCAAAAATCTTTGATGGTAAAACTTTTTCAAATGCCTTTTCTTTTCCGAGATGTAAAAAAAATATATCAGTTTCATTGTAGTAATTTATAAGCATTTCTCTTCTCATTGGTTCAATAATTTCAACATTTTTACATTTCAACTCTTTTATATTTTTAAGCAAAGAATCTAGACCATTTCCATCCCCAATAATTTTAAAATTTATATGTTCATTAAAGTGTATGGATAAATTGGGAATTACGTTATGTAGATTTTGTGATAAACCTATATTCCCAGCGTAAAGAATTTCGAAGCTTTCAGGTTTTTTTTTCTTTAATATTTTTTTATTTTCTAAAAATAAATCATCTATGCCATTAGGTATATATATTGTATTTTTTTTCTCATTGGAAGCAAAATTGTTAAAGAAAGCTTTAGAAACATAGCTAATTGAATCAGCGTTTCTAAATATATACATTTCAATCTTCTTTATTAAATATGAAATATTCCTAATTATGAAATTATTATTTCCTATAATAGATAAGTTTTCGGAAAAAATATCTCTTATATCTAAATTAATCTTAACATTAATCAATCTTGATAAAAAATAAGCCAAAAAAGCAGTAGCAAATCTTGATGAAGTAGCATAAATGAAATTAATTTCATTTCTAATTTTGAAAATGTTTACAAAACTAAATAAAGCAAATATTAAAAATGAAAATATTTGTAAAATTAAATTATTATGATGTCTTAAAGAAGCAAACCTAAAAATTTTAATTCTTTTATGATTAATACTATATTCTTCGACCTTCATTAACCCATCATCTGAAGACTTAAAATATCGATTAGGCATTGTTGTAAAGATAAAAATTTTTTTAACACCTTCTTTTTGTTCCAATACATCTAAAAGTGCTTGTGTTCTAAAAGATCCAGCTGCAAAATCAGGTGTAAAGAAAAATGAAAATATTAAAATTTTCATTTTGAAAGACTTACTTTTTGGTAATTTGTTGCAGTATAATATCCGTCAATACATTTTATTTTAACACCATCCAACGCTTTACCTTTTTTTCCTTCCCAAATTATCAATTTTGATTTGTTTTTTAAAACAAAAGCACCAGGATATGGCTTTGTTGTCGCCCTTACCAATTTATCTATCTCATTAATAGTCATTTTATTAGGGAATATTTCTCCATCGCTTGGTTTTCTCCCCTCCCAATAAGTTGATTTTTGATTGTCTTGTATTATTTCTGTTAATGAATTACTCTCAATTTTACGCCAAACTTCTTCAATCAAATCGATATGAGAATTATTTACTTTTTCATATAAAGTAGCTGCTGTTTCATTTTTTAAAACAGTAATTTCCTTCTGACCAAGTATATTACCAGTATCAACACCCTCATCCATATTAAAAAAAGTTACTCCTGTTTTATTCAATCCTTTGATAATTGTCCATGGTATAGCAGCTCTACCTCTCCCTCTTGGTAGAAGTGTTGGATGCGCACCAATAACTCCCTTTTTACATGAGTTTAATACATTAGAACTCGCTATTTGCGACCATCCAATGAGAAATAACCAATCAATTTCATAGTCAATTAAACTGTTAATTGAAGCTTCATCATTTATATGATTAATTTTTAATAGTGGCGTATCATTCTTTTGGGCAAGATCATCTAAAAATATCCTTCCTGATTTTTTAGTTGAAAGATGATCTTCAAGTGTAATTAAAAGATCAAATTTTCCTCCAATTTCATAAACTTTTTCAATACAACTTTTCCCAAGCTTTACACAAGTACAGAATGCTAATTTCATTAATATTTAGGAGGGGGTTTTGTGAAATAAAGAATTGTTTTAAAAAAGATATCAAAATCCATTTTAAAACCTATTTTTTGGAAATATTCACCGTCAAAATATGCTTTTTCCTCTACTGACATACCAGTATAAGCATTAACTTGGGCCCAACCTGTTAAACCCGGTTTTAAGGTTAATGACTTATTTTGTTTTCTCAACTTTATAAGATTTTTCTGAGATGTTATAGGAGGCCTAGGTCCAATTACGCTCATATCCCCAATAAGAACATTAAAAAATTGAGGGAACTCATCTAAATTCGTTCTACGTAAAACTTTTCCAAAACTAGTAATTTTAATTTTATTTTCAATTGTTGATTGAACATTAGGTGTTTCAATAGACATGCTTCTTAATTTATAAAAGTTAAAAATTTTCCCATTTTTTCCTACTCTCTGCTGTTTAAAAATAATGCTATTTCCATCTTGTGCAAAAATAATAATTGATGACAATAATAAAATTGGTGAAAAAAGTGTTAAAATAGAAATCGAAAAGAAAATATCAAAAATTCTTTTTGTTAAAAAATATAACATTTAATCTAAAATGTTTATAGCCGTTTTAAAACCTTCACAAAACATTCTACCAGCTTGACTTCCTCTTAAAGTTGCTAAAGAAGTTAATGTTTCTATGCTCCTTGGATGAGGGTATGGCCTTAATATCCCTTTATATTTTTTCAGTGCATCTATTTTTTTATTTAATCCATCTTTACCTATTTGTATAAATGTATCTGGATTAAAATTTAAATTACTTTCTAATGACCAATCAGTAGAAGAAGGAACTTCCATATAATATAGTCCCTTCAATTTTTTCATTTTTTTTCTTTGAAAAAGCCTTGCAGCAGCTTGGCAAGCTTTTGAGGTGTGATAATGATCATTATTTAAATCATAAGCGTGGTGAGTAATTATATAATCTGGTTGTACATCTTCAATAGTTTTTTCAATGAATTGAACTAAATCAAGATGCGGCACTGTGTTAAATTTTATATTTGGAAAATCAGCTAAAACTGGGGGTTCTGCTCCAACTATCTTTTGTGCATCAATGATATTGTTATTTAATTCAATCAAATCTGGCCTGTTTAGTCTTGCGTCAACCTTGCCTGATAAAATACAATTGACAACTTTATGACCCTTTTGTGTTAAATAATACGAAGTTCCGCCAAATCCCAATATCTCATCGTCAGGATGAGCTGTTACTGATAGATATGTATACATCAAATTAATTTAGTCTACATTATATTGTTTAAAAAGGTAAAATATTTACAAAAATTAATACAATTCAAATTATGCGTAAAATGATAAATTTTATTTAATGTCAATTTGTATGTTACTTTCTTCAATAAATTCCATTTTTAACCTTTTTGCTTTCTTAATTTTATTAAATCCATAACAATAATCATAATCTTCCAAAACAATATTTCTAAAATTTTGTAATACAATTGTAACAAGCTTAGTAGTTAGTATATTGTCAATTAAAATTGGATTTACATTTGGAGCAAAATGTAAATAGGATAAGTTAACACACTCATGATTGACGTAATCTCTTAAAAATAAATTATTTTCATTGAAATAAAATTCTCTGTTATGTGAAGCATTTTTATGTATTGAGTTGTATGAGGCTTTTATATAATTGTTTTTTTGATTGTGGATTTGTGGATAAGTCCTTCTTGCAACCCTGAAATTACTCCATATTTCATTTTGTTCGTTTCCTGCAATCATTACGGTATTATGTGAAGATGTTGATTTTTCTTCCAATCTGAGCTGAGATTGATTATAAGTGGATATACCTCTATCAATAATAAATGGTTCATTATCAACATATAAAATAAAACTAAAAATATCATTGTGTGCATGACCAAGAATATAATCAGGTCCAATTTTCCCAACATCTATGAGACATTCATAATTATTTGTCACATATTTTCTATAACCAGAATCACTTAGTTCTAAGTTTGATTTCTTTAAATTGATTTGATCTGAATATTTTTTTAATTCATTTAAAGATGAATAAATACTAGATGATGAATCATTGACTTGAGGTAAATCACCATTTTTAAATGCTAAATTTTCAAGCCATGATAACATCTTAGAAGATTTATTCTCAATTAATTCTATTAATGAACTGCTAAAAATTTCATTATCTTTAATAAGTCTTATTGTGTCTAACATTCTTTTCAATATATGTTGATGATACATGGGGCTTAACTCAAAATGTCCCCCATCAATTAAGATTTGCTCATGTAGCTCATTTGTTAAAACAAGTGAGGATTGACGATAAAGATACTTATCATTAAATAAGTATGAACTAAAAAGTAGTGCAAAAGCATTTTCTAATAAATGATTTCCTCTTAAATGATATTCAAAATTTCTCGATAAAAAATTTGAGTGAAATTTCAAATTCTTTAAAAAAAGAAGTTTGAAATCATTACTAAAATCATTTTTAAATATTGAGTAAATTTTAATCCAAGCAATAATTCTATTTGAAACAACGTAAGAATTCCAATTATCAGGGTCTAACTCTGCTTGAGAGAAGTCATTATCTTGAATCCAACTTGAAATAATGGATTGTATTGTTTGAACTTTATTTTTTTTTGATAAATCTTTATTGCTAATGACTTCAAATAAAAAATTGTGGTAATTTAAATTGAACTTCCACAATGTGTTATTTTGAAAAAATGGATCATCTAACCAATTTATTTTACTGCCAAAACTATATTTACTATTTAAAAAATTGAACTCATTTTTTTCAAAATTTAAATATTCGTTTTTAATAGAACTTTCATTGGATTGAAAATTAAATTTCTCGTTTATTTCGATTTTATTGTTAAAAGATAAATAGTGAGAGTATGATTTTCTGAAAAACTTAAAAATGATATATTTTTTAAAATAAAATAGTATTCTATAGGCAATCTGAGACGTTTTAAGATGTTTTGTAGTATTAAATATTAGCAAAAATTTTTTACAAAAATTCATATGTTAAATTTAATTTACTTTGTTAAGATTAATATAAAAATTGTGAGTTAAATTAAAATGATGAAATTAGTTCTTCTACGACATGGTGAAAGTAAATGGAATCTTGAAAATAAATTTACTGGCTGGCATGATGTAGACTTAACAAAAGTAGGTGAAAAAGAAGCTATTCATGCTGGTAAGCAAATTTTAAAACAACCATTAGATATTAAATCAATTTACACCTCATATTTAATTAGAGCAGGACGCACAGCAGAAATAGTTAGTGATATAATTAAATATCCAAAAAAACAGATTCATTACAATTGGAGACTAAACGAAAGACATTATGGTGCTTTAGAAGGATTAAATAAATCTGAAACCGCTACAAAGTATGGAGAAGAGCAAGTAAAAATATGGAGGAGAAGCTTTGATACTTCACCACCAAGTTTAAATGATAACGACTCAAGACATCCTAGATTTAATGAAAAATTTAAAGACATTGAAGAGCTACCTACAGGAGAGAGCCTCAAGCAAGTTATAAATAGGCTTCGACCATTTTTCGAAGAATACATAAATCAAATAAAAAAAGAGCGTGGCGATCATCTAATTGTTGCTCATAGTAATTCTTTGCGTGCTATAATCAAAATTATTGAAGGGTTATCAAGTAGTGAAATTATGCTTGTAGAAATTCCTACAGGAATTCCTTTAGTTTATTCACTTAACGAAAAATTAGAAGTTTTAGAAAAACAATTTTTAATTAATGAACAAGATCTTTTAAAAAGACAAAAAATGATTAGAAATCAAGGTAAAGTTAAATTATAATTTCTCAAATATATTAATATTATTTTTTTACGATAAAAACTTCATTCCATAAGTGTACTTGAAATATTCTGAATAGAAATCTTTCGTATTTTTCTAATAGAGCTTCATCTGACTTAATCCATTTTTTAAAATTTTTTCTTTTGAAGATTGGCCAATCGAGAATTAAAGAATCATTTAACTGTTCAATCATAACTTCTTTGGTTTTATGTCTTATATTTGATGAAAACCCAATCTTATTTCTATCAAGTAAATCTATAAAATCCTTATAAATTTTATTTTTTTTCAAGACATATTTTTCTATTCCATTGTATACCTTTAAATATTCATCTGACTCAAAGGCAAATTCTATTAATCTATGATCCATAAATGGTGACCTATTTTCAACAGAATTTTTCATTGCTACTATATCTCCATAGAAAAGTAAGTTCTCAAGACCATTCTCATGCTGATTTATCAAGTGTCTATTTAGGTAATTTTTATTGTTAACTTTGTTATATCCAGGCTTTAAAATTGGATTTTCTTTTTTTACTTTTTTTGAAGATAAGATTTTTTCATAGCCATACACCTGTCTCATAATTTTTTTTAAGAATTCTGGCATTATGTCTTTTAAAAACATTATAACTACAAAAAAACTTCCCTGAATACCGCCAAAATCATGTTGATTTCCTATACTTAAAAAGGATTTAAAATTTAGAAATGCTTGCTTGAAGTGAAATTTTAATAATTGTTCAAAAATTATATTAAAATGGTACTGTTTATAACCTGCTAAAAGCTCATCAGCGCCTTGACCGTCTAAAATCACTTTGAGCCCATCTTTATTTGCTTGTTCGTATAAATAATCAATTGATATAATAGCTGGAGAAGAATGACCTCTACCAAGATTTTTAACAATACTTTTTAGCCTGCGAATATAGTTATGTGCATTTTTATCTTGTTTTAAAAATTTAGTGCTGATTGAAAGTCTTTCTGAAATGATACTAGCATATTTTGATTCGTCATCTTTATCATCTGATGAATATGAATATGCAAGAATTTGCTTATCTGAACCAGCATTCTCCCTAACTAAACCTGCTATTATAGTACTATCTACACCTCCGGAAACCAACAAACCAACATCTACGTCAGCTCTAAGCCTTAGATCAACAGAATCCTTTAATAGATCATTAAAATCATCAACAAAATTAGAACTTACTTTCTTATTTATTTTTTTTGGATATGACCAATAAAAATTTCCGCTGTGATTTTTATTAAAACCAACTTCCAAATTATATGCTTTTGGAAACTCTTCTATATTTGTAAAAAATGTTTTTCTTTCTTTTCTATCATAACTTCCTTCTCTAATGAACTGCCTTATAAGATTGTAATTAGGTTTTGGATTATTTATTGAACTAAACTGTTGAGGTTCACTAAAAAAATATAAGCAATCATCTTCTTTGCCTACAAATAGTGGCTTTTGACCAAATCTATCTCTACTCACTGTTAAAGATTTATTTTTTTTATTATAAATAGCAAGAGACCACATTCCATTAAATTTGTTAAATGCTTTCTCTCCCCAAAAAATAAATGCTTTTAATAAAACTTCAGTATCCGAATTAGTAGTGAAAGTAAATCCTTTCTTCTTTAATTCTTCTCTAATTTCTATGTAGTTAAAAATTTCTCCATTAAATACAATTATATGATTATCAAACTCGAATGGTTGATTGCTTGCTTCTTCAAGGCCTACAATTGATAGACGATTATGTCCCATAAAGCAAATTTCATCATGATAGAAGTCTAAATTGTCCGGACCTCTGTGACTAGTACATTTAACGGCATCGATACAATTTTCTATTGAAAATTTTGACTTTCCTTCAGTACGAATAGCAACAAAGATTCCACACATATTTTAAAATACGATTAAAAATAATGTTATACTATATTCATTCTAGAAACTAAATTTCTAAATGAACCAAATAATAATAGTTAAACAAAAGTTATATGCAAATGGACTTTTCTGAAATTAAAATTTGTATTATTGGGGACTTTATGTTAGATCATTACATATACGGTTCATCAAATAGAATATCACCTGAAGCCCCCGTTCCAGTTATTATATCGGAACATGAAGAAATATTTGCAGGAGGAGCAGGAAATGTTGCGATTAACCTTAAGTCACTTGGTGTACAAGTATCCTGTATTGGAAACGTTGGAGATGATATCTCTGGCAGAAAATTGATATCATTACTCAATGACAAAGGAATAGATACTAAAAAAATTGAAGTAATTGAAGAATATAAAACTACAACAAAAAGAAGAATTTTTTCAAACGGGGCACAAATTGCTAGAATCGATGAAGAAATATTTTTTAATAGTGATACAAAAAATAAAGTAGGTAATTTGTCAAATTTTGATGCATGTATAATATCAGATTATAATAAAGGCATGATATCGACATCAAATTTTAACTCAAAACTAATCATTGTTGATCCTAAAAAAAATAGCTTTTCTAACTACAAAAATGCTACAATAGTAACTCCAAATCTAAATGAATTAAAAAGCGCGACTTCAATTCAGGATGAATCAGATGAAAATATAATTAAGGAATGTCAAAAATTGATTAGAAAATATAACATTAAATACATTATCGCAAAAAAGGGACATAAAGGGATTACTCTTGTAGGAAAAAATATGTTCGAACATATAGAAAGTCATCTTGTAGACAATCCTGATGTTACAGGTGCAGGAGACACAGTAATTGCAGTTCTGTCGGCTGTTTATGCTAAAACAAAGGATATTTCATTAGCGGCAAAAGTTGCAAATTTTGCTGCTTCAAAAGTTGTAAATAAAAAAGGGACTGCAACAATTACCATTAATGAGATAAATAACTATATTAATAGTCATGATTAAAGCAATTATTTCAGAATCAATTAAAAATCATCAGAAAGTAGTCACAAAATTTGATAATGATTTAATTGAAAAAGCTGCGGAAATCATTTTAACTGCTTTAAAAAATGGGAATACATTGTTTTGGTGTGGTAATGGAGGTAGTGCAGCTGAAGCAACACACCTCTCAGCAGAGCTTGTAGGGGGAATGTATAAAAATAAGAAACCACCATTTAAATCAGTTTGTTTAAATGTTGATTCTTCTTTTATAACAGCATGGTCAAATGATGATAGTTATGAAAATATTTTTGTAAGACAATTAGAAGCATTATCAAGCCCTGGTGACATTCTTATTGCACTTTCAACAAGCGGTAATTCTGAAAACATTATAAAAGCAGCCAGCTTTTCACAAGAAAATAAATTAAAAGTTATCTCCCTAACAGGGAACAACGGAGGCATGCTTAAAAAATATTCTTCTGTAAATATCAATGTGAATTCTGATAGTACGCAGAGAATTCAAGAACTTCATCTTTTAATTGGACATATTATTTGTGATATAGTTGAACAACTATTTTAGAGTTAAAACAAATATAAATCCTAAACCATAACCTCCACTAGTGTTATATAAAACCAAAGAATTTGAAAAAGATTTTTTATAGCTTTTATTGATTTTAAATAAAAAATTGGTTTCACTGTCAATATTTATTTTTTTTGAAAATAATAATTTTGCTGAAATATTTTGTCCAAAGTATAACTTTGAACCAAAATGAATAACTTTCACGGGATTAACTTCAAGTGAATTAATGTGTGGATTTCCCAAAGTAAATCGATCTAGCGACCATCCATAAGAATAATCTCCATGATTATAATATGCATCATCAACATAAGGAGGATTAATATTTTGATTTGTTGTTTCAAGATATTCAAGTAAAAAAGTATTTTTTGTTATCTTGTCATTCAACTCAAAACCCCATAGTCCATCATATTTGTTTGCGAATCTCAATCCGCTAGTATCTTCAAAAAAATGTTGATAGTAAAATTTTAATGTATTTTTGTTAGATAATTTTTGGTATACAAATTCCCAAATCCCCAAATGATTTCCAATAGCATTTGCATGGGGTTGTCCATCCCTAAGCGGTTCATCTGCTGCAATCAAAACTTTTAAGAAATTATCAAAACCGGAAGGAAAAGCTCCCCTACTTTTCGACTCTCCTCCCCACATTGCCTCGTGTATAAATCCAATTCCTAAATAATTATCTCTTAAAGGTATGCCCATATATATAAATTTTTCATGTAAAAAAGGAGCTTTTTGATATAAATCATTTTTATTAAAAATTCCATGCGAGATACCAAAGTCTAATGTAATTTTTTTAACTGATTTACTTTTAAAAAAACCAACTTTTTTCATTGGAGATGAGTTGTTGCTTATCAGCATGTGTCCGGAACTAAGTTCATGATTAAAATAAGGACTAAAATCACTATAATATTTACCAATTCTTATAAATGATGAATCATTAAAATTATATCTAAAAAATGATTCCTTGATAATATCTTGGTTGATTAAAGGATTGAACTGTAATTCAAATTTTTTAGATTTAAAATTAATAAATATATCCGTATCAAATTCTTCTCTTTCAATACCATAATTATAGTTATTTAAAAAAAAAGAATTTTCTAAATTAGTAAAGATTTGAGTTTGAATTTTTAAATTAAAATCTTGACCAAAAGCTGAACTCACTATTAAAAAAAATAAAAAAAAATTATTTAATATATTCTTTAGGCTTAACATAAAACTTCCAGTCCATTACCTCAATTTGTGAATGCTTTGAAATTTCAAAAAACTTAAAATTATCATTTGGATATACCCTTTTTTCTTTACCATTCACAAGTAAATCAACTGGCATAATAAAATTAGTATTCACATTGTTCCACCTATAAAAATATTTTGAATCAGTTTGGTAATACTCTAAAATAGGTTTATACGGAGTGTAAAAATACTGCTCTGCGAAATACCAATAATCTTCATTAGTTTTCTCGTTGACTTTATCAAAAAAATCTCTTGTATCAACAAATCCCTTTGCATTTTCAGCCATAAATTCTTTTAAAATTTCAAACCAAATTTCATCATCATTTATAACACTTCTTAAGGTGTGAACAACCCATGCCCCTTTCATATAAGTATCACCATGAAGGGCCCAATGATTTTCATTTTCATTACCAACTATTGGTATTTCGTTTATAATTCTGTCTTTTAAAGTATTTAAGTAATGAACTCCAACTTCGTAACTATCAAACTTATCTTCAAAAAATATTGCCTCTGAATAGACTTGGAGTCCTTCGTGAATCCAGATATGCGTCGGATCTGATGCAGTAACGCTATTACCAAACCATTCGTGGCCCGTTTCATGAATAATCAAGGGATCTATCACACCATACATTGGCCAACTTTT
>TARA_B100000963_G_scaffold49880_2_pt1 | contig 10938 bp, 9 predicted proteins | sample TARA_B100000963 | Tara Oceans TARA_B100000963 (sample SAMEA2622097) | marine metagenome | biome: marine biome (ENVO:00000447); feature: surface water layer (ENVO:00002042); material: "saline water (ENVO:00002010), including plankton (ENVO:xxxxxxxx)" | depth 5 m | reverse complement strand
GGCTTGAACCCTGCCATCTTTAGCAGGTTTGAGACTTCAGTCTTCACCTCATTGTATTTCGATTCTTGATAGTCTACTCCGCTTATGTCCATTTTGTTGACGTTTACAATGAGTTGGGTCACGCCGAGGACTCGTGCGAGGAAAGCGTGTTCTTTGGTCTGTGCATTGACGCCATCGTTGGCGGCGACCACTAGGACTGCAGCATCTGCTTGGCTAGTGCCAGTAATCATGTTCTTCACGAAATCGCGGTGCCCGGGAGCGTCTATCACTGTGAAGTAGTAGTTCGGAGTGTAGAATTCTTTGTGAGCGACGTCGATGGTAATGCCACGCTCTCGCTCTTCTTTTAGGCCGTCCATTACGTAGGCGAGGCCGAACCCAGCTTTTCCTGACTCGCTAGCTAGTTGTTCGTTCTTGTCGATTATGTGCTGTTCGATGTGACCGCTGTCTAGCAGTAGCCTTCCTACGGTTGTTGATTTTCCGTGGTCGACGTGACCTATGAATACGATATTTAGATGCGGCTTGCTTTTATCTTCCCATTGTGAGCCCATGTTATACACCTCTATGGTGTGCCGGCGACTTGCGGCGCGTATTTGAACCTCACTCTCAATCGGCCCGTAATTTGCTGTCCTCGAAATTTGAGTTCTTTGCCAGATCACCTGTATTGTAGTTCTACAATCAGAGAATTGATCTTCGTGTTGTGGCTTTCGTCATTGGTGAGATCTACAGACCATGTATCGGCGCGGAAGGCACGGACGGTCGATCCGCTTACCACTTGCCAAATACAATATTCGTCGCTGCCGCATTCACCGGCATCGCGATTTTCATTTTCTATTTGAGTAGTGTTTGACACTTCTTTTTCCTGGGAGGTGGTATTGTACAGATAGAGGTCGAGCTTGTTGGCAGTTGTTGCCCCACCTGTGAATATTGGTTGGTCGTCATCTTCCTGCGGATAATCTAGTTTCACCCTGAGGTATCTGATTTTGTCCTTGCTCTCTGTATTGTACTTTACAGGGAAATCCCATGCCATCTCTACCGGATCATTGATGCTTGCGTCAATAATGAAGTCCCTCCATTCTCCCCTGTAATTGATGTAAATCACGATATTGTCAGAGTCCGTCAGACCGTTGCTGGAGGTCACCGTCAACCTCACTTCAAAGGCACCACCGGTCCTTTCTACGTTGACGACTTCGCCAGTGGCATCAATGTCGTTGTCACTCAAACCATCACCATCTGAATCTTCAGATGTGTCCAAGTCCCACTCCCATTTATCGATGTAGTCTACTCCGCCTGCGTCTGAAGATGACCCGTCTATTTCGATAACTGTGGTGAAGTCAATTGAGCGATCTGTCTCATCCTTGTCCTCATCGCAGACCCAGATGAGGATGAAATCCCCGTTTGGCGGCTCTTCTCCGTCGCAGTTATCCATTTTTTCCCCACTGGCAGAAGCAGTCGGTTTCTTCGCAGAGGATTCAATAATGGTGATATTCTTGGTGATGGTTGTTTCATAGTTACCGTCCGCTGCTGTTAGCTTGACATTGAATGTCCCCGTACTAGTGTAGACATGACTGGTTGTGAGGCCAGAACCAACGTTTCCGTCACCGAAATTCCATGTAAATGCCAATGGATCTCCATCCGGGTCGGAACTCCCAGCTGCACTGAATGTTACCGTGTCTCCTTCTCGCACAGCCCCAGATGGCTCGATGTTTAATTGGACAGTTGGAGCCTCGTTGAGGCCGAGTGTGGCTAGACACCCTCCGAGTGCTGATCCAACTATGATTAGGGCGAGGACCATGGCTCTGGAGGGGGTTCCCATGATACCCGCACGGTAAGTGAACAGAAATGAATCCTACGATTGTTTGTTTTCAGTAATCGAACAGGGATTGTTGCCTTGATCCTTGCAGGAGATCCTTCTCGTTCCAGCTGAATGCTTCTGTTATTCTGCCCAATGCAGTGGCCAGTCTCCGAGCGTAGTATTCAGGGTCGTAACTTGGTGGCTCGTCACCTAATTCATCGGTTAACCATGCGCTTACTTCCATTGGGGAAGACTTTGCATTTGAAACTACATATCCAACTTTCATGCCCGGTGTGAAACCTAATCCTCTCGCAATCCTTTGTTTGGCGGCTCGAACATACGGCAAGCCGTCAGGGTTAGAATAAACAGAAAAATCAACGGATCCGTCTTTCTTTATTTTCCCCTTGCAAGACCTACTAATGACAAGATCGCCGACAGCCACATTGCCTCTCCTGACATCTTCAATCACCTTCCGCGTCCTGTCCACTGCGAATTCTTCTTTGCCCTGCAAAATCTTCTCAAAGAGCATTGTCATTGTGGCAGTCAGTAACTTGAATGAGTCAGTTCGGCGAACTTCATACCCACGAATCAACATTTCTTCTCTCGGCCAAACCACTCTTCCGACATACCTCTTCTTGGCACCGTGCGAAAAGAATGCCGACATTGCGGTTTCGAACTCCAATTCTGCCCCTTCTTTGGAGTATTTGTTTGCAAGCCTTCGACCGAAATTTATTGTCTCCTCTTTGGCCTGCTCCCAAGTTCGCAGTTTATTTTCATCATCCTCCGGTTTATTGATTGGTGCATCTCCTATCCCGCGAGTTCTGACGAATATTGAATCGGTGTCTGAGTAAACAACATCATATCCATCAGCATTCAAATCAGATATTATCGATTTTATATTGTGTCTGGCCCATTCAGTGATGCTTGCCCCGATATCTTTGTGCGTGAAACGGTAAAATGAGCTCGCGAAGACTCCATAGAAAGAATTCATCAGAATTTTTACAGCAAATTGTAAGCGATCGTTCAAGAAGGCGTTTTGCTCGTCGCCGTCAGCCCGCGCCACTCGAGATGTTTTCTTGTATTCGTCGCGCAGTGTCATCAAGTCAGTGAGAAGTCTTGGTACCAAACCGTTTCTGTGAGTTTGTGACCTGTACCTGGTACCAGTTGTTGGTGAGACTGAATCGTCGCTCATTTTGTCGTCACCTTCCACAAGCGTGGTTGGACAGATGTTGTTTGTGATCATGATCGACGGATACATCGATTTGAAGTCCAGAACTGCGATCCATGATCTCAATCCAGGCTCCACCTCATGGACATACCCCCCTGCAATCTGTTCACCTCTCCTTCCCTGTCGGGTCATCGGCACGGCGACATTCTCACGATCGGCCAACCTGATCACCAGAGAGTCAATCCATTGGCTGGTCGTCTCTGTAGCGGCTGTGGAGAAACTAGTTCTTGCGACTGCTGCAAGAGCCTCCTTCTGCTGGATTGACTGCAAGTGATTTAGGATGTCTATCGGCAAGTGTGTATCTCTAAGACAATACTTGACAACCTCATCCGGCCTAGTTTTCCATTCGTGATCCATACGGCTTGCATCGATATCCAATTTTTTCATTTCATCGTTATCGGGCCAAATTAATGCGGTGACAAAACGCAAGGACTCTCTTTCTGGTTTGAGAGTCTGCCGGGCCTGCCACCATGCATCCATTGGGACCCTTCCTGATATGTTCCATGTGCGATTCTGTCCCCTGCTGGGGATCACCCTCCTGGAATTTTCTTGCGCAGGGACTCTCCCCCAGCCAAACAATTTCACCCTTCTATCTTTCTTTACCAGTGCCTCCGTCCTTTCCAATATTCTTGGAAGATCGAAATTATCTATGTTGTATCCTGTTATTATATCCGGGTCTTGATCTCGAACCAAATCGCAGATCGGGATTAGTATGTCCTCAACTTCGTCCCCTCTATATGTAAATTCAGAGCGTTTTCCATTCCTCTCCACGACAACTGCGGCACACAGTATTCTGTTTGTGGCAATACTCGTTTCTAAATCAATGGACATAGTAACGAAAGGAGTTTGGAATGGTTCACATGCCTCCAGATCCCCCGCATCCACTGACATCACGACATCCACGGGATATATTCCGCGCCCGCCCACTGAGAGGATCCTCTCAAGAGCCTCATCCTCGTTGGGAATGATATCTCTCGGGATTGAAGGTGCTCTTGGACCGGTCGATAAAATGCGTCCTTTTGCGGTAATGTGAGGGCCAAGATCAAGATCGTACAACAGTCGTTTGTGAAATTGAATGTCAGCGCTGGTAACGGTCCAATCTGCTTTCAGAACCTCCCTCAACCGGGTGATGACGGTGGTATCTCTCGCCATGACCCTCCAGTGAGGCATATCTCCCTTTGAAGACCACTTAGTTACTGGTGGACAGATTTCTGTTACGCTTGATAGGGATAGAACGTTACGTATATCTTCGTCAGTACCTGAACAACCGCCCTCTCTCGGAGATATCTCGATGTATGGTCGCAAACCGTTTACCAGCAATAAAACTGAATGCCCACGTTGGGATCGGCACCAAAGTTCGACTACTGTGTTTGAGTCCCCCCAAGAGCGATTATCTGCGGCGACGATACAGAGGTCATCTCGCCACAAGCCCTGACTCATGTACTCCGATAGGGGGGGTCGCGGTTCAATGCTTGGCGTGTTTGAAGGTGACGAAGACCGCCGGAAGCGTTGAATGCCTCCTTCTATTCGGATGTATTGATGGGTGCCCCGGGAGACGTCAAAGCCCCTACGGATTGGGACTCACTCACATTCTCCTTTACCGAAACAGACAGGATGTACGTAGCGAACGGGACGCTTGAAGATGGGTGGTCAGAGGGGATTATGATTGATTTCCAACCCCTCAGCTTATCCCCGGCAGCATGTGTCTTGAATTACGGACAAGGTTTGTTCGAGGGTATGAAAGCAAGGAAGACCCCGGATGACAGAATTACTTTATTTCGACCTGAGTTGAATGCCAAGAGGGCTGCTGATGGAGCTAAAAGGTTGGTAATGCCGGAGATCCCAGAATCAATGTTCATTGACGCGGTCAGGCAGGTAACCCATGAAAATCGAAGATGGGTTCCACCGCACGGAAAGGGCGAGTTGTACATCCGCCCCATACTATTTGGTAGCAGTGCCAGGCTAGGTGTCTCACCTGCTGAAGAATACATGTTCGTGGTATTCGCTGTCCCGGTGGGGCCATATTTCAAAGGTGGAATGTCGCCAATATCGCTCAGAGTGTCTCAGACGCACCATCGCGCTGCCCCTGGTGGTTCAGGTGGGGTCAAAGCGATAGGTAATTATGCACCGGGAATGATGCCATCAAGAAAGGCAAAGTCTGAAGGTTACAGCGAGATAATCTACCTGGATGCAGTAGAACATCGATTCGTAGAAGAGGTTGGTGCTGCGAACTTTTTTTGCGTCAAAGACGGTGTGGTTTACACTCCTGAGCTGACTGGGACAATCTTGCCCGGAATAACAAGGCTGTCCATCATAGAGCTAGCTAAGTCAATGGGAATAACGGTTAGGGAACAAAAGGTGGACATAAATTTCGCCTTGGACTGCGATGAGGCTTTCTGCGCTGGAACTGCAGCTGTGATCTCTCCAATAGGATCGATTCAACATGGGGATCTAGAGGTTGACTATGGAGGTGTGGGATCAATAACTTTAGCGCTTTTTGAGCGCCTAACCGGAATTATGGGCGGTTCGCTGGAGGATACCAAGGGTTGGACTCATGAGGTTTGAGTGTCACCGGCGGCCAAATTTCTTCTTTTTTCGGTTTTGGGGATTTCTAACACTAGATTTTCGTTGTTTCATCTTTCTCGCCCCTTCTCTTCCGGACAGTTTTGTCGGCCTTTTGTCTGATCCGTCCTCTTTCTTCTCCAGTATAGATCTGAGCGAGGACCCAACGGCCCTCATTACTTCTTCTTTGGTGGATGAATTCGTAGATTCCTTCGCGTCTTTTGCGGATATGATGAGTCTTCCCTCTTTTGAAAAGGGGCGTTTAGGGTGACTTGCAGTTTGATCTCTCCTCATTTTGGTAATTCCCGATGCTCTCGCGGCGAGTGCTATTTGATCTAGATTGGGTCGTGGTACACTGGAGTTCTTGGGGACCCTTCTTCCTCCCTTCCTTGATTGTCGAGAATCGAAATAACCCGTCCAAAGAGTCATCCTAGAAGGGTCGGATGTCATATGCTAACACCAGAACGTTGTATTTATTGAATTATTTGTGGGATTATTCGGTAATAAGCACGCCACAAACTACGCCATCCATACCTGGCCTGCTTGTAATTCGCACTCGACCAAGTTCTGTGTCGGCTATGGCTCCTTTTGTGATAATATTTCGTCTGACATAATTCGGGTCCGCAGAATTTTCTACTATATTGGATATCATGACCCTTTTGGTGATTCCCTCGGAGGGTATGTTGACATTGATGTGTGAAGCGTTCATCACTCTGACAGTCTGGTGACCAGCGTGCTTCCTGTAAAGCTTATTTTTGTTGGATTCTGCCACGAAAGCAAATTGTTTCTCGCTGGAGATTTCCTTTTTCCTCTTTCCACGGTAACGAATGGGCCGCTTAAGGCGTCCGCCGGTAGGCTTCCTTCTCGACATGCCATGCCACTTAGCCACGGGCCCATGCGACTTACCCAACATATTTCAATAGATTGGAAGATTTCGAAAGCTGAGGTGCCGAGATGTTCATTCTTTGGTTCTCTTTAGCGGAGCCATGGCAGACAAGCGCTTGAGGAGGAGGACCCCTCTGAGATTCAAACAAATAAGAGAAATTTCAGACCAAGTTGAAGGTTTAGTTGGACGGCCCCTCAATCTCTCGGAGTGCTTCCTAGAGGAGGCCCATTTCGAGGGGGTGGATTTGATCTTAACCGACAGGACTCCATGTTTGATGTGCCTTCAGAATCGGGATGGGGGCAATGTTTGGTTTCCCACTCTCAGGGGTCTGCTGAAGTGGAGTTTGGAAAGGCATTACGTCGAGGTTGATCACGGTGCTATTCCTTTTTTGATGAATGGGGCAAATTGCATGGCTGCTGGGATACAAAATTCTGATCCGGACATAGAATCAGATATGCCAGTATGGATCAGGGACGAGGTTCATGGTCGTCCTTTGGCAGTTGGATGGTCTTTGATGACTGGAGAGGAGATGCTTCAAGCAGGCAAAGGCAAAGGAGTAAGGACAATACATTGGGTAGGGGACGACCTGTGGAATTTGGATTCCAGTTGATGGTCAGAACACGGGATCGCTTGATTCATAGCATTTGATGCATACAGGTTACCATGAGGGCAACTCTCATGGCTATGCTGTTGATGTCCCTAGCCGTCGTTTCCGCCGAACAAGGTGGAGTGAACGAGGAGGCTGAATTACAGGGGACAATAATACTCGATCTAGATTATCCAACATCGGTAAATGCTACAGATGAGGACGGTGGAGTCATGCGCCTGACAGCAGAGTTGGAACCAGATCAGAACCTCACTTCGATAAGTTGGGTGACACAGATATGCGTTAACAGTGGAGTTTGTTATCCACCTGTTTACAACATGATGGTTCAAGATAACAGCACTTGGTCAGGTGAGGTCCCAGTAGACCACGATGCATCATACCTCAACTGGAGGTTTGACCTTCAATTCGAAGATCGAGATGAAGCCCAGAGAGTGCCTGAAACAGGCTTTGGGTGGAAAGTATGGTCAACGTGTTGGTTTGACGGTGATCAATGGGGGGGTATCGATTACGACATGTCTAGTCAAACCTGTTCATCCGTTGGTTCTACAGATGCAGATCTAAACGACAGCGAGTCATCTTTCTCACTTCCTTTCACGGGTGCTCTATTCACGTTGATTTGCATGGCCATGGGGGCTGTTTGGTTTGAAAGGCAATGACTTATTTTCACTCACAGCGGCCAAAGGATACTTTTTTTCTATTAAATCGTGAATTTGACTGGGCAATTAACCGAAGCGAAATAACCCTGTGGTCCTAAAAATAGAGATCAAATGGTTCATTTTTTATGATTCTGCATTATTTCTCTTACTCCTGGATAATGTCAACAAAATGCCCGAGACTATTATCAGTAGACACCCGATAATGTCTCCATTATCCAAAGACTCACCGAAAAAGAAGTAGCCATATCCTGTAGCGACAATGACCGTGACGTAGGAGAATGCACTTACCCATGCAGCATTCGCTTTGTGAAAGGCGTAGGTCAAACCCACTTGGCCCGCACCAGCACCGATTCCGATGCATATCAAGGCCAGAGCGATTTTGGGTTCTGAAAGTGGTCCCTTCAAGTTCAAGATTGCAGGAGGAGTTGTGAAAATAACTGAAAACAACGCAAACCAGAAGACGATGCTAAGTGCATGTTCAGATGATCTTAGCATTCTGACGTAAAGATACGCCACAGCAGCAAAAAAACCTGATCCCAGAGCGTATAATGCGTTGATGTCGATGGTCCTGAGATCTGGTGAGACTATCAGTGCGATTCCAAAGAATGATGCAAGAGCTAAGCCCCAGGTTCTAATGCCGACGCTTTCTGATAGGAATAATCCTGAGAGGAGTGCTACGAAGAGAGGGTTGGTATATTGAAGCGTCACTGCCTGACCAATCGGAATTAAACCTAAGGCTGTGAAGTATAATATCATAGCAATCAGCCCAGTTGCGCACCTTAGAAACATATTCTTTCTATCATTTACTCTCAAGTTAACACCCCTATGGGTGGCAATCAAGTATATGCCTAGGGTAATTACAACTGACCTTACCATAACCATCGACCAGACATCTGCGGTTGATGACGTCCACTTGACCAGTGCATTCATCGACCCAAAGGCGACACTTGCGAAGAGCATCCAGGCTATTGCCTGATAGCGAGGCTCGATATTTTTCATTCGGAGTCTATCCCCCACCTTTTCACAAGTTCTTCGGTGACAGATAGGTAGTCCATGCCTCCGTGGCTAGTTGGGTCATGAAGGTGTATTGGCACTCCGTGCGCTGGTGCTTCGGCCAAGCGGATGTTTCTACGGATAGGGGGGTCAATGACCAATGTGCCGTATGTATCCCTCAATTCATTGGCAACTTGGACGTTTAGCAGCGTCCTCTGGTCATACATGGTGAGAAGGATTCCATCCACGCCTAGGCTGGGCGAGAACAAATTCCTGACTTCGCGTATCGTTCCGGCCAACATCGCAAGTCCCTCAAGTGCAAAATACTCTGTTTGCACTGGTACCAAAAGTCCTTGACTTGCAACTAACGCGTTGATTGTCACGATCCCGAGGGAGGGTGGAGTGTCTATCAGTATGAGATCGTAATGAGGTGATAGGGGTTCCAAAGCCTCGATGAGCCTTCTTTCCCTCCCCAACTGCCTCAACAATTCTTGATCCATCCCAACAAGAGATCGGTCGCCTACGATCATGTGGACACCTTCGACAGCGGTCTGATGTCTTGCCTGAATGGCCGTCTCGGGCTCAAGTATCAAATCTCTTGTTGTGGCCTTGACAAGTCTTTTGTCGACTCCGAGGCCGGTTGCGCAGTTGCCCTGCGCGTCGGCGTCTATCACAAGAACCTTGTAACCTCGCAAACCCAACTGGGCTGCAATGTTGATTACAGTGGTTGTCTTACCAACTCCCCCCTTCTGGTTGGTTACAGTAACAACCCGAGCATGGCCTGCAGGATTGGGACCACTGCGAGGCAGGATTAGCGGATTTATGAGCTTCTTTTCGACAGTCCTTACTTTTGATTCTGGAAGGTCTTTTTCCACGTACTCAACATCTATGATTTTCCTATTCCCCTCATCGGGGATTTCATCGCCCACAAGTCAGTCTGACTCCAGGGACAATTCAAGATACCGGAGTATTGTCGCCTGGGAAGGTCATTGGTTAGGACAACTTTAGCTTCCGGATTCGGTTGTTACTTGGAACCACCCGATGGCTCTAGCGTTCGTGGCGTCAATTGCCACGTTGAATGTGTGATCCTTGTTAGACTCGGTCCATTCTCTTTCTGCCGTGAACGAGACGACTCCTGTAGAAAGTTCGCTGGAAAGGAAATCCGAAATATCCTCTGCTTCACCGGACAGGGCCCTGTAACCCATATTCTCCTCCAATGATGAATAGCTCAGGCTAAACACCTCATCGACGTAATCGTAGCGTCCTTGATTGAAGAGCCTATTCTCCAGATATTCTAGGGTAAGTGTTCGAGGGATGGCGGACTTATCCCAATTTACCGATTCTTCTGGATAATTACCTGATTTGACGATGGTGCATTCCCCATCTGTGTACGACAGGTGAATCCACCCAGAATTGTCCTCGGTATCGACCCATGATATATTCCAATCCTTCGTTCCTAATGGGTGCGTTGCTTCCCAAATGTACCCGCCTCCGTCCAGTGCTACTGAGGCATCACTTGCAGGATATGAGGTTCTCATGCAGGATACGATTTCTTCCAAATTTACCCTTTCGAGTGACTCATCCGGCATGTGGGATGCCCATTCTTTTTTCCCAGCGCTTGTAGGTCTATCCTCCCCCGGCGATGGTTTTGATTCGTAATCATCGTACCAGTTCACCACATTGTCTCCACGTGTCCTATCGGTTACTGTCATGTCCACTCTGACATCCAGCCTCCCCTCTGGAAGCGCAGCATCACTTATCGCACTAGCAAATACATTACATTGAGATGTAGCCAACGACTTGTCCAATCTTATGTCAGCGGTTTGTTTCAGAGGCCAAGGACTGTTGGGGGTTACCAAGAGCTCCATTCGAAGATATCCGAAACATGATTCTATCTCATCATGGGAGATGGAGATAGGATACACATAACCATGGACAGGATCGTTCCTCTCCTTCTTGACAGTCCATGTCCATACATCATCAGTATCCGAGGAAGCGCCCTCATGAAGAACTGTATCTTCAAAGAACTCTTCCAGATCCATGGGCAATAAAGGAATTGAGAGGAGTGGAGATATTGCACCAAGACCGGGCATTACACTGGTTCCGAAAGTCGTCAGAACTGCATCTATTGATTCTCCATCAGAATCCTCGAAAGAGAGAGTTGTATCTGTTCTCAAAGTTGATTTATCGGATATGTGCCGGTAACTATCTGTG
>TARA_B100000963_G_scaffold287630_1_pt1 | contig 10938 bp, 5 predicted proteins | sample TARA_B100000963 | Tara Oceans TARA_B100000963 (sample SAMEA2622097) | marine metagenome | biome: marine biome (ENVO:00000447); feature: surface water layer (ENVO:00002042); material: "saline water (ENVO:00002010), including plankton (ENVO:xxxxxxxx)" | depth 5 m | reverse complement strand
AACACCTGAATGGGCCACAGCCAGCTGCTGAACCACGTATCCATTACGTCCTCATCTTGGCGCAAGGAATCTTGCGTTAGATTGGGATTCCCTGACTTGGCGCGCGCCTTATCTAAAGCCTCTAATGCTGTTTTCGCCACAACAAAGTCCTCCTCACCCGCGCCAAAGAACCACGCAGGAATGCGATGTCCCCACCACAGCTGTCGACTAATGCACCAATCCTTGATGTTTTCCATCCAGTGCCGATAACTGTTCTTGAATTTCGACGGGTGGAATTGGATGGTGTCATCCATCACGCGTTCCAGTGCAGGTTTCGACAGCTTTTCCATCGAGAGGAACCACTGCAAGGATAATCGCGGTTCAATGACTGAATTGGTACGCTCAGAGCGGCCAACACTGTTGGTGTATTCTTCGGTTTTGATCAAATGTCCAGAAGCACCAAGTGCACCTTCGACTTGCTTGCGAACCTCAAATCGATCTTGGCCCTCGAATGATCCCGCATTGGCATTTAACGTGCCATCCGGATGGAAGATATTGATGGATTCAAGGCTGTGCTTTTGTCCCAATTCGTAGTCGTTGGTATCATGCGCAGGGGTCACCTTCAAACAGCCAGTCCCGAACTCCCGGTCCACATAGTCATCCAAAATAATGGGAACGTCACGATCAGTCATGGGCACACGAGCTCGTTTTCCATGCAAGTGGGTATATCGCTCGTCGTCGGGATGAATACAAATCGCTGTATCACCCATGATTGTCTCTGGACGGGTGGTTGCAATGGACAAATATTCACCAGGAGCGTCCACAATTTCATACCGTACATAATAAAGTTTACCGTGCTCCTCAGTGTGGATGACTTCTTCATCGCTCAATGCAGTTTGCGCAGCTGGGTCCCAGTGAACCATGCGCTCTCCTCGGTATATAAGTCCCTTATCGTACAGGTCAATAAAAGTATCGACTACACCATCGTAGTATTTCTCGTCCATCGTGAAGCGCGTGCGTGACCAGTCGCAACTAGCGCCTAATTTCTTCAATTGCTCTAAAATGATACCCCCGTGTTCGTGGGTCCAGTCCCACGCGTGACCAAGGAATTCATCGCGCGAGATGTCTGACTTTTTGATCCCTTTCTCCCGCAAGCGGCGCACAACCTTCGCTTCGGTGGCAATTGACGCGTGGTCCGTCCCTGGAACCCAACAGGCATTTTTACCCATCATGCGTGCGCGCCGCACCAACACGTCTTGGATGGTGTTATTGAGCATGTGACCCATGTGCAGCACGCCCGTTACATTCGGCGGGGGAATGACTACTGTGTAAGGTTCTCGGTTATCGGGTTTACTTGCGAAAAAGCCATGTTCCAACCAATAAGCATACCACTTGCCTTCGCAGGTTGCGGGATCGTAGGTAGTCGGGATATCCATTTCAAACGCGCCTTTTGTCTGATGTCAAAAATCGGATAAAAAAGAAGTCGCTCCGCCATATGGAAGAACGACTTCTTAAGAAATTAAATGCAACCCAGTCTCGAACTCAGGGATTTATTATTGCTTGTTCAATGGTGCCCCAGCTGATGTCGGTTTGATTGGAGCACCTCCAGTACTTCCTGCATCAGTAGCTTCCACCTTGCCCTTAATCCGAATCACTTTCGTCGGCTCATTGGATGCGTTTGAGGTAATGGTCACGCTCTTATTAATTGGACCAATGCGTTTGGTGTCATAGCGAACGTTTATTACGCTAGTTGCACCGGGCATAATCGGATCCTTATCGCACTTTGGAACCGTACATCCGCAAGATCCCTTACAACGTGATATGATAAGGGGCTCCGTGCCATCGTTGGTCACGGTGAATTGGCATCCTCCATCTGCACCTTGTGTGATGGTACCATAATCGTGGACATCTTTGTCTAATGCGATGGAAGGGCCTTGGGCTAATGCTGTTGCCATCCCCGCAAGAATTAAGCTGGCCATTAATAACTGCTTCATGAGCTTGGATTTATTGAACAATAAAGATAACCATAAAGGACCTCGCCTCCTAGCTGCCTTTTTTTTTTGAAAAAATTTCACACTTTAGATCGTAATGGGCAACAATTGAGCCAAAAAAAGGGAGGCACGTAGCCTCCCTTTTCTTTTTCATTGTTCATGAATTCATTCACAGTCTGTTCCGAAGCTCGAAAGAAACTCCAACAGATCAGGTGTACCGACCTGTCCGTCTCCATTCAAGTCACCCGGACAAGAGCCCCCTGCGCCAAATTCACAGGAACCATCATCAGTGGTCGCACTAGCGTCGTAGTTGTCGGCATCCTCATAGGTACAACCCATAACAAGAGGTGTTATGCAGTAACCATCTGCAGAAGCGCTGAATGGATTGTATTCAGCGAAGGTTGGATCTGTACAACCAGGACACTGGTCGCAGCTGTTGAAGCATGCGCCAGAGGTCACCGTATTGCCTGAAACCGTGATAACACGATTACCATCGTTTCCACAATCACCAACGCTTTCGTCCATCCCCCAGGCATCACCATTGATATACTTGTACTCATATGTGCCTTGTTGGAGTTGGATGACCACTTCATGAACCCCATACCCGACATATGGAACATCGGTTGCTCCTGCATCCCAGCCTTGAAAGCTCCCTGCAATGTGAACTCCTGCCGCCGAAACAGTTTCGTTCGACATATTAACACGGAAGGAAACCAAGTAGGTGCAAGAACCATCGTCCACGTTAGCTCCTGGATCGTAATTCTGAGCCTCAGAATCAAGGCAACCGTTGTAGTTGCAATCACCTGCATCCGTTGCGTTTTCATTGTAGTTGTCAGCAGCTGAGTCTTGACATCCAACCACCTCTTGGCAATCCAATACGCTATCACCATCGGTATCGGTGTAGTCACATGCAACGCTCAAGTCACAAAAATCTGTGAATCCACAAGCGGATGGGTCGCCACAGCCTGGGTTAAATGCAGACATCGGAGCTACCCAAAGCGAACTAGCACCTAAAATTGGAACTGGTGTCATCCAAATACCATTGGCCTCAACTAAAATGGCCACTCCTCCGGTAGCTGGATTGACAAAACGAATAACATCGCCACAGAAAGAAATATCTGCCAAAGATGCCAATGGCACCAATTCTGCAAGTAAACCGCCAGTTAGGTCGGTAATATTCTCAAAGTGCATTGCTTCTCCATCCCCAGAGCCCGGAAATGATCCAGACAATGCGACATTAGGATTGACTCCGCCATCTGCCTCACAGTCAGCGGCATAAACCTCGTTTTCAGTATCCGTAAGCGTCAATCCAACGAGCCACATTTCACCAGGACCAGTCAGAATAGAAGAGCTCTCGTTGTAGTCACAACTGCCATCGTCTTCATTCGCATTACCATTGTAGTTGCATGCAATAGCGTCCGTGCATCCTGATACCACTAATGAGTTTCCATCACAATCATATCCTTCCTCAGCGTATGTGCAACTTCCGTCATCTGAGGTCGCTAATGGACTGTAGTTGCATGCAGTTTCGTCATTGCAGCCCGGTCCTAAATCCACCATGTCAAGGCTTGCTGCCATTCTCGGAGCTGTGTAATCTTGGATTTGATCAATCCAGAACAGAGCCTCTTCAGGTCCCATGGTCGGGTTAAGTGTCAATTGAGTGGCAGCAACATTGGTTCCTAAAATCTCATCCAATGCAGAAACTGCATCATAATCCCACCATTGCCAAGGCGCTGAATCAAAAGGCTCGAGTGGCGTCCCATCTTCGCTGTAATTATTAAGTACAGGGTACAGCCCATCCATTCCTTCATTGCCAAACTCCACTGCAGGATCATTCAGACCAATTTCCGCGAATACAGCATTGTTATTTGTTGCATATCCATTGATTTCGCTGTGAATAGCATATGCCCCTGAAGCTTCAATCACAGGATCCCCTGTCGTTGGAACAACAACAATTGATGTTCCGTATGGCGCGAACGGGTCGTGTGGGCTGTGGAAGCTTACCATGGGCATGTCGCCCTCGTCCAACCAATTCAAATCGCCTAGTGCACCTCCCATGTTCATCTGGAATGAAAAATCACTTGAGTAACCCACGTGATTGGACATGCAAAGCGGCGTATCTGTTGTGCCGTCTGGGTTTCCATGAAGGGCTTCTACCACCATGGGAGTCAGAATCCCATCGCCGTCGTCATCGTACCAAAACTTATCAATTGGGTTTCCTTCATCATCAATGATGATGTCATTGAAATCTGAAATTGTGGATGATGCAAGCGTAACATATCCACCTGTTCCATCACCAGCCATGGCAACCTTGTCCGGATCAATCCCGTAAGGATTGCCATCTTCAGCAGCTGACTTTCGGAAAAAACGAACAGCCGTTCGACTATCTTGAACACCTCGATATGCGGCTTGTATCAATTGAAGCGTGCGCTCCTCTTGGGTGCCAGCGGTTGGGTTCCAACCTAAGCGATAGCTCACCGCAGCTGTAACGTATCCCATGCGGGCATAGCGCTCGCACATTTCGACAACGGTGTTGTCCGTACGAGTTCCTTGGGTACCACCGTTCACCATCGGCGGCAGGAAATTACCACTGTGGAAAAACATAAATAATGGACGCTCTGTCTCGGTATCGCCAACGGGCTCATAAATATCCATCATAAGGGCCTCAGCCGCAGGTGGCATGCCTTGAAGAGCAGGCAAAATGGTAATATTCGTACCGTATTGGACATCAGAGGTAACCTGAACTTCGTCGAAGATTTCGTCCAGATAGCGGGTCTGCGCATTCGCTTGAAGCACAGCCAAGCACACAGCGAGTGTACTGAAAAGTAAGTTTTTCATCAGATAAGTGATCTGTTGGATTGGGTTTACCGGGGGAATATACATAAAAAAAAACACCGCCAAGCACAACGAACCCCATTTGTCAATAAAAACTTAGGTTTAGAAGTAGAAAAAGGGTATTTCAGCTAAATCTTAAAAGCAGCCATTAACATTGACATGAGACCTCATTCAGCCCCGTACAGAAAGAGACCGTCGCCTGCATTATCATTCACATGCGATCGCGGCGCCGTTGCTCCCTGTCTTTGACATGATTGAATTCGTAAATCAGACTGCCATATAGCATACGACCAACGAATGGGCCGCCATAGGCCTCAATGTGAATGTTCTCAAGCAGATTCGACCCGCCAAGCTTAATTGTTGTGTTCCAAGGTTCCACAATCACATTAACCTGGGCATCCAACAAGTCATAAGTCGGGACAAATCCGGTGAATTGTGGGGACCCTTCGAACAAGAAGCCCTGAATCCATTTGTAGTTCACTCCGAAACCCCATGTCGACTTTCCACTGAGCTTTAAACCCCTCGCGGTTATTCCCAAGTTGTACTTGTGCTTTGGAGTATTGAACGCTGGAATAATTGGATCATCTTCATTTGTTTTTACCAATTCATTCCAGCTATAATTCCCTGAAATCATGTATTTGCTGTTTGCATAGTAATTCACACCAATCGAAGCCCCTTGGGTTTGTACTTCATTGATCGAATTCGCAGCGTAACGGTAAACATCGACGGCCCTTGGTGTCTGCTCATTTCCTATGAATAGCGCATCTAATCCAATGTTGTAGCCGATAAAATCCTGATAAACACTAAAGTAGTAACCGCCGTCCACATAGACTTTTTCTCCTAAAGTACTGCGGTACCCCACCTCAAACGTCCGCACTCGTTCCGGCCGAATTGGGTCAATGTTAAAGTAAACCAGTGTATCCCGATTCATACTATACTGACCCGAGGATGCGTCAGAACTGTTTCTCCAATCATTGAAGCTGTCAAGTGTTATCAAACTGTCAGCACCATTCAAGTTACCCACGAGGGTTGCTGGACCAACGTCCAGCCATAAGTATTGGTCTGAAAGTGTCGGATTGCGCAGGGCAGAGCTAAAACTTACCCTTAAATAATCTTGGTCACGAGGGGAAAAAACCAAAGAAGCTGCAGGAGAATAAATCCAATCAAAATTTTGATTTTTATCAGCACGAAATGTCGCTGTTGCGATTAGTTTATCTTCGAGGAACCTGCGTTTCAAACCAGAATAAAACCCGACTTCTTGATTGACTATACGCTCTGTGGTATCGCTGAAAATAGTGCCATCGCTCCACGGTGAATACCGCCTGAAATTTGCCCCCAATTTGAACTCCTCAAGGAACGATGGCTCGAATTGGTACTCGCCGTGCACATGCGTTAAACTTGATTGATCGAAGAATCTCGTACCGCCTCCATTCTCATTGTTTTTTCTTGAAGTATAAAAGTCAAAAACTGACTGAAATTCCGCCGAACTCGGGTCTAAGAAACCTATAGGATGTTGAGCGACATCTGGAAGGGACGCATATCCTGCATTTGTCCAATCCAAAACTTGCGAGTGCCAATCAACTAGATTTTGCTCGTTGGCATCGAACCAAGCTGAAATCTCTTCCGGGTCATATGCGTATGTCCAATTCCCATTTTCATCCTGTTCTAAAATTCCCGAAGGATACGTCTCGGCAATTTGAGTTGCGATGCTATCTGTCCAATATTTATAGTAAACTTTTGCGTACAACTCAGATGGACGAATCGAGTCTTGGATTTTCAAAGCGGTTGCATAAGGATCAAATGAATTGCCTGCATCTTCGCTCGTCCGGTAGGCCCTAACGAACCATTTCCCTGGCTTTCTAAGCTCCAGTTTATGTTGATAAAACTGGATGTCACGCAAACTGAATCGGTTATCGCCCTGGTAAACCGTAGTACCAAATCCGCTGTTGAATCCGTAGACCAATTCAGGACTTTCGTACGTTTCCTCAGGCTTGAGACGCCAGTGCACGGCTGTGCTAACCTTCAGGTTTTCTGTCTCATAATCAACGAGATCTACTTCTTTGTACCCTGAACGAAAAAAGTTTCCCAGACCTCTCGCATTCGAGAAAGACACTCCTGAAAAATCATAAGATGGCCTATACTCGTCACCATAGATGTTCACCGCGTCATAGCGACCTGGGTTGGACACTTCGACCTGCGAACCATCAATCGGTTCGTAGTTAGTTGCTTCCCAATCGTAAGCCGAAAACCGGAAGGCGTTGACCTTAAAACCTAAAACGGGATTACCATCTTCGTCGGTGGTAAAATCCGCATAACGGAATGCCAACTCGTTGAGCTCGCGCTCACCCACTTTAGTCGAAAACGTGATGCCCGGAAATTGAAATGGCGACTTGGTCTCCATGCTCACTACACCATTAAATGCACCCGGTCCATAAAAAGCAGAACTCGCACCCGCTACAATATCTACGCTTTTTACATCCAAATCCGATGCGCCGAGGAAATTGCCCAAAGAAAAATTCAACCCGGGGCTCTGGTTGTCAACGCCATCAATGAGTTGCAAGGAGCGAACGGGAGAGGTAGAATTAAACCCGCGAGTATTTATGATTTTAAAGCCCAAGCTGGCGGAGGTGACATCCACACCTTTGAGGTTACCGAGCCCCTCGTAAAAGGATCCACTTGGCGCTTCCTTGATGGCTATAACATCCATGGACTCGACCGTGAGCGGCGCCTGCTTTTGCCTTTCACTAATCCGATCTCCTACAACCTCCGCAGCATCAATCAGCACCTGATCCGGCGCAAGTTTGATGGTCAGCTTATCACCGCCATTTTGAACAGTTACGATCTGCATGCTGTAGCCGATGAAACTGACTTGAAGCCTTACAGGGAAGGTAGAGACTGGAAGCAAAAATTGCCCGTCAAAGTCGGTTGTGACTCCAGTCGTTGTTCCTTCAATGATCACATTAGCGGAGAAGATGGGTTCACCCAATTCAGAATCAACGACCCGCCCTCGCAGCATTTCCTGCGCATCCACTATTTGTACAGCAGCTGATAGGCTCATTAAAACGAAAAGAAAAATCCAACGCTTCATCAGATGGGCTTTTTGGTTTGAGAAGTGAATTAACACAAAAATCCCGCTCCGAAGATTTTCAACCAGCACTTCTTACCAACAGCCTAGGCCAATTGAATACGTACCTGACCGTCGATTTCGACCACATCGCCCGCCCGCAACTTGCGGCGCTTCCTACCCTCCACGGCACCATTGACAACGATTAATTCATCCGTCACCATGATCTTAGCTTCCCCTCCCGTAGCCGCGTAGCCTGCAGCCTTCAAAAGCTGAAGTAAATCGATTACATCCGAGCGCAACTTAAAAGTCTCTTCTTGCATATCACTCGGGAAATCGAACAGGATCAGATTCAGACATCATGCGGTAAGCGGCCTCATAAATATCATCTACACTGGGTTTGCTGTAATAATCTCCATCAGATCCGTATGGCGGCAAATGCGGTTGCGCTGTAAGGGTCACCGGTGCACCATCGAGGTGCTTCCATCCACCTTGACGATTTAAAATGTCCTCTAAGATGTAGGCACTTGCTCCACCTGGCACATCTTCATCCACTACGATTAGTCGATTGGTTTTGGCCAATGAAGCTCCCGCAACGTTCGTAGTATCCAGCGGTAATAGGGTTTGCAAATCAACTAATTCCACCTCAATGCCAAATGCCGACAGGCGATCGGCTGCTTTCATCGCTAAGTTAAATGTGGATCCGTACCCGACTATGGTGAGGTCCGTTCCAGTCCTTACCACCTCAGCAATTCCGAGCGGCACGGTGAATTCACCTAAATTACTCGGCATCCGTTCCTTGGTTCGATAGCCGTTGAGGCACTCCACGACAAGGGCGGGTTCTTCAGCACGGAGCAGCGTATTGTACATACCCGCTGCTTGCGTCATATTACGCGGTACGCATACATGCATGCCGCGTAGCGCATGAACGATAGTTCCCATTGGAGATCCGCTGTGCCATATTCCTTCCAAACGATGACCCCGTGTCCGGATGATGACCGGTGCTTTTTGGCCGCCAGCAGACCTGTAACGAACCGTTGCTGCGTCATCGCGCAAAATCTGAAGTGCATAGAAAAGATAATCGAGGTATTGGATTTCAGCAATGGGTCGGAAACCGCGCATGGCCAATCCGATACCTTGTCCTGCAATGGTGCATTCGCGAATGCCCGTATCAGATACGCGCAGCTCACCGAATTTCTCCTGCATACCTTCCATGACCTGGTTGACTCCCCCGATTTTTCCCGTATCCTCACCGAAAGTAATCAGTTCTGGATATGCATTAAAGAGTGCTTCGAAATTTTTCTGAAGAACCTGCCGTCCGTCTACCCATTCCTCGCTGGCAAATACCGCCGCGCAATCGGATACATGCCTAACAGAGTCTCCGCCTTCGCTGTACAGGTGCTTGCTGTATCGGGAGCGGTTTTCGGCTTGGAAACGTGCGGAAAGTGCCTCGATTCGAACTTTGGCAGGCGCACTGCTCCCAGCATGACGTGCAATCATTTGGCGCAAAGCACCGTGTACTTCAGCCCGACCGGGGAACAATCCTTCTCGCAAAGCTGCTATCTCTGCGGCATCAGGTTCGAGCGCTTCAATGGCCGCAATGGCTTCCTTAAGTTCCCCATCCAATGGCACACGGAAAGCTGCCCAAGCCGCTTTCTGCTCTTGGCGAACATCCTTCTTGGCCTTCTTTCGAATGACCTCTAACTCCTCTTGGGTAGCTGCTCCTTCAAGTACCAGGAATTGTCCAAACTTGGCAATGCAATCGTACTCAGCAGCCCACGCCATACGCTCTTCAGATTTGTAACGCTCGTGAGAGCCAGAAGTACTGTGACCTTGTGGCTGGGTTACTTCTTCAACGTGAACGAGCACCGGAACATGCTCTTTTCTACATCGCTGAACCGCCGATTCATACGTAGATATCAATGCAGGATAGTCCCATCCCTTGACCCTATAAATGACAAGCCCGTTCGTACCTTCTTCCATCTCCAAGCCACTCAAAGCGTTGGATATGGATCCTTTGGTCGTTTGGTATTCTTTTGGAACGCTAATTCCGTATCCATCGTCCCAGACGTTCATGAGCATCGGAACCTGCAATACACCGGCAGCATTCATTGTTTCCCAAAACAATCCTTCCGACGTGCTCGCGTCGCCAATCGTACCGATGGCAATTTCGTCTCCACCTGCCGTAAAAGCACTTTTCGCCCGGGCCACCTCATCCATCTGCCGATACAGTTTTGACGCATGGGCCAATCCGAGTAACCGGGGCATTTGACCTCCGGTTGGACTAATGTCTGCAGAACTATTAAATTGGGTCATGTGGCTCATCCATTCACCGTCTTCACGTAAAAAACGTGTGGCGAAGTGACCGCCCATTTGACGACCTGCAGAAGACGGTTCACGTTCGATGTCGGTATCGGCGTAAAGCGCTGCAAAGTACTCCCTTACGTCCAACAATCCTTTGGCCATCATCAGAGTCTGATCGCGGTAGTAACCCGAACGCCAGTCGCCATCGCGCACAACCTTCGAAAGAGCAATTTGTGCAAGCTCTTTTCCATCCCCAAAAATCCCAAACTTAGCTTTTCCTCCTAGGACCTCCTTTCGTCCCAGCAACGATGCTTCACGGCTTATGCAAGCAAGACGGTAATCGTCCAATAACATCGCCCGGAAATCCTCTGCCAATGCTATGGCAGATGCCGTTGAATCCGTCTGCTTCATGGCGCGAATTTACGGAGACTCCTTCCAAGTGCACACACGCTATCGCAATGTGGCATAGGCCACTGCGATTTCAGCCCCTAAACGGACATTGCTCTCAACGAGTTGGCGATTCGCTGCAAGACTTGCCCCGCCCGTGAACTCATTAATGAAACGCAACAAAAATGGTGTCAGTGTCTTTCCTTGAATGCCCTGTTCTGAAGCTTTAAGAAGCCCAGATTCGATGGCAGTTTCAATTTCTTTTGGTTCCGCGGCAGCTGATGCCGGTATAGGGTTCGCCACAAGGATTCCGCCTTCCAGCCCGATAGTCCATTTGGCATGCATCGCCGCAGCCACCTCCTTCGCCGTATTGCAACG
>TARA_B100000963_G_scaffold1268_1_pt1 | contig 10943 bp, 8 predicted proteins | sample TARA_B100000963 | Tara Oceans TARA_B100000963 (sample SAMEA2622097) | marine metagenome | biome: marine biome (ENVO:00000447); feature: surface water layer (ENVO:00002042); material: "saline water (ENVO:00002010), including plankton (ENVO:xxxxxxxx)" | depth 5 m | reverse complement strand
ACCGCAATCACTTACGCTATCGATAACCCCTCGGCTGGCGGTGTCTAGACCTAAGCCTGGTGGGCAACTCGATAGTCACCACGACAGAAACGCATCACTGCTCTGCGGCGGTCTGACGCAAATTTTCGATCTGCGCTTTTAGTTCATTAATTTGCTGTTGTTGAGCTTTGTTTATAACGTGCTGCGCAGCCCGGTCATAATACTCTCTGGCCCATTCAGTCGCGCCTACAGGTGCGTACAGCAAAAAGAAAAAGAACACCGCTGCCTCTGACAGATGCCATGTTTTAGTTTGATAATTGCCTCGCTCATGCTCTCCGCAATACAGAGAAATAATGTAGGCGAGAACATAGACGATGGAGCCCCAGATCAAAACGAGCGCGCAGACATAGACGGCCGAGCGGCCATTTTCATACCCACCGCCCGCGGTGAACCAGTACACCACCCCCATAGCTAAACCACCGAGGGTAGCCAGCAGATTGGCGTCAGTTATCGAGATTATCCACGGCTTTCCATTAAAGCGCATGAACACACCACACAACGCGAATAGAAAGAAATAGGGCAATAGCGCTTGTGAAGACCACGGCGCATAGGACCAGATCACCGTTAACTTTGTCTGAACCATATTGGTCCCTACCACCGCCAAGAAAACAACTGCGCAGATTAGCGCGCCTCGCCGGTTAACAGTCACCTCGATCGGAATATTGGGGTTTTTGAGGAAATACCCCAAGCCGACCAATATGCCGCCCCACAATATTGTCAAAAGCGCGACCGAAACTGCCGCATCGAAACGCTCAGACATCCCAATAGTCATCGCGGCAACGCCTATGGCAGAGCCACCAATACCGATCACCAACCCAATATCCATTGCCACCCGGCACCAGCACTGAAGGAAAGTGGTGAGCGGGCCATGTACATCTTGCACCCTTTTGTTTTGTATCCACACCGACGTTGCGACGGCAACTAATGGAATTAACACAAAAAGTATATCGGAGCCCTGCTGCACGAACGCAGCCATAAAAGGAATGTCCACATCGCCGGGGCGAAAGACAATCAAATCGTTCATCGTCCATCTCCTACCAAGTTTTAACCAGCTAAGGCCTAAAAATCACGGCTTAATGGGTTGGTTATCTCTAACGGCTAATTTATACCCTTTTGGGAAAAAATGATCGGCGCAGCTTGAGCGCTAGGCGATGTCTAAGAGCGTCGCCCTGACTTCCATTGAAGCCAAAGAAGAAGCGCGTTTATACGTTTCAGAACTAACTATTATTATACGTGGTATTTGCGCCGGGAGAGGCGCGACTCTCATTCATCCGATATCGCTATGCCTACCCATGCATAACCGCGAGGTCGATTGGTTAACCTCGTCTGCATGCTGCCGCAACGGTCAGTGGCCGCGACATGCTGCACCGAGCGAAAACGCGCAAATAAATCGGTACCTAGCTGAACACCTTCAAGCTCCGGAGGGGACGCGGCGCCAACGCAGTGTTTCGCCCGCGGCCAGAGGTACAAGTTCCTCGGCGCCGTAATCTATCTTAGCCGGTAGCGACCAGTCCTCCCGCTTAAGCGACACGGTTTTCTGATTAAGCGGCAGCTCATAAAACTCTGGTCCGTTGATGCTCGCAAAAGACTCCAGCTGCGCCAGCGCACCTTCTCGCTCGAAGACTTCTGCATATAACTCAAGGGCGGCATGGTGGCTGTAGCAACCCGCCGAACAACATTCGGCCTCTTTAGCGTGGCGCGGATGCGGTGCCGAATCTGTACCCAGAAAAAACTTTTTATCGCCACTGGTTGCGGCTTCAATCAACGCGCGCTGATGAGTATCGCGCTTCAAAACTGGCAGGCAGAAAAGATGCGGGCGCATTCCTCCCACTAGCATATCGTTGCGGTTGTACAGCAAATGCTGAGGTGTAATTGTTGCGGCAACATTTGCAGGGCTCCTGCGCACAAAGTCGACCCCTTGCTCAGTGGTTACGTGTTCCAAAATAATTTTTAGTTGCGGATACTGTTGCACGATATCTTCGAGATAACGTTCTATGAATACGGCTTCTCTATCAAAGATATCCACATCGCTGTCTGTTACCTCACCATGCAGCTGCAGCACTAGACCCGCCTCTTGCATTGCCGCAAAGACCTCGCCGAGCTGACTCAGGTCCGTTACGCCAGAGTCCGAGTTAGTCGTCGCGCCCGCAGGGTAATACTTGCAGCCGTAGATCAAATCGCTATCGCTGGCCTGGCGAATATCGCTCGGCGATGTATTGTCGGTTAGGTACAACACCATTAGCGGCTGCCAATCTGAACCTGCGGGCCTACGTTGAATAATGCGCTGATAGTAGGCGCGCGCGCGATCGAGCGTCGTTACCGGCGGCACCAAGTTAGGCATAACAATGCTACGGCCAAAGGCGCGCGCTGCAGCCGGCACGGTCGTAGCTAAGGCATCTTCGTCGCGCAGATGCACGTGCCAATCATCCGGCTGTCTGAGGGTCAGTTCATCCATAGCACCCCTGAATCGCGTGAGTCTGATGTGCGAAGCCTAGCAGCCGGACGCTATCGAGGTAAAACAGCAATCACCAAGTTACGCGCGCGGCAACTGGAACGTATTAATTTCACACCTCGCCAATGCAGCCTTGGCTGTTCACCAGTATGCTAGAGATAATGCCGAGCACATTCTGTGTTGGGCATACGACTGGCTGCGGGAGAAGAATCGGTGAAAAAGTTTCTAATTGGTCTGGGTATTGTGGTTGTGTTGTTAGTCATTTTGGGCACGGTTTTTCGCGGCCCCATTATGATGCTGGCCGGCATGGCGTTCATGACACCGGAGCACAGCTTTTCGGAAGACCAGATCGCCCCTCCCAACTATGCAGATGCAAGCTATTGGGCGGCGCTCCCGGACCTCGAAGATTCGGCAGACATCGTGCCAGCAGGCATCATCATCGACCCCAGCACCACCACAGATGTGGACGTGTTTTTTGTCCACCCGACCACCTATGTCGTCGATGTGAAACATTGGAATCAGCCTCTTGAGAATAAAGTCGCCAACCAAATCACAGATCAATGGTCCATGCGCGACCAAGCGAGCATCTTTAACGGCTGTTGTCAGGTGTATGCACCACGTTACCGTCAAGCTGTGCTCTCGAGCTTCGGCGATCTGGAAGGAGACGGTGGCAGCGCTCTGGACCTCGCCTACCAAGACGTAAAGGCAGCATTCGATTATTTCATTAGCCAGCACAACAAAGGTCGGCCTTTTATCATTGCCGCCCACAGCCAAGGGGCCTTTCACGCCAATCGCCTGATCAAGGAAACCGTGCGAGGCACCGAACTACAACAACAAATGGTTGCCGCATACCTGATCGGTTTTTCCATCGACGGCAGCAACGGCATTGACATATGCACCAGCGCAACCCAAACCGGGTGTCAGATCTCCTGGAATGCTAACGCGCCCGACGCCATGGTGATCCTTTCCGAACCTGGTGACATCTGTATCAACCCGATCACCTGGACAGCAGACGATGCCATGGCGTCGCCGGAGGAAAACCTGGGCAGCATAAGTTTCGGCAATGGCGACGTCATCGAGCCTAATGTTACCGGCGCCCAATGCCTGAAGGGCCAGTTGCTGATAGAAGAGATAAGATCAGAGAATTTCGCTGACAGACCTTTTGGTCCCGGCAACTATCACACCTACGATTACAGCTTTTTTCACATGAACATCCGCGCTAATGCTAAAGCTCGGGTCTCCGCATTTCTCAAAGCCCAACAACGCGGTGAAGCCGATGACGCGCTGTTACGCACGCTTATGCAGGAAACGGGCGCAGAGTAGCAACTGAAAGAGGCCATTATCGAGGCCCACCGGCCCCTCGTCGACGGCAGGAGCAACTCTAAGCAAGGTATTGCTGCGACATCGCGCCCATTACTTTGAAAAATTCTTCACGCACCTCGGCGATGATTTCAGTCACCGGGCGTACAGCGTCGATGCGCCCGCAAACTTGACCCGTTAAAGCGATGCTGGCCTCCATGTCACCACCAAAATAGAGATCTGTCGCCTTGCCGAACTCGGTCATCGCATTGGTTTCTACATCGAACTCCAAGCGCGTCGTCTTCTCGGTACGCATTGCGCGCAATGCCGGCGAATGAGCGCGATTAAGAAACACGGTATCGGTTTCGCGCGCGTTGACGATGGCGTTCTTCCAGTTTTCATGCACCGGGGATTCCGCCGAAGACACCATACGCGTGCCCATTTGGATGCCCTCAGCACCCAGAGCAAACCCTGCCGCCATCGTTGCACCGTCTATAAAACCACCTGCTGCGATAATCGGCACATCCACCTGGGAGCGCACGAGCGGCAGCAACACCATGGTGGACACGTCTTGCGGATTCTTAAAACCACCGCCCTCGCCACCTTCGACAATCAAACCGTCAACACCACAATCGACCGCTTTCTTTGCCGCACTCAAATTCGGTACCACGTGAAAAACCGTCAGTCCGGCGGATTTCAGTTGCTCGGTATAGCGCTCCGGATTACCGGCCGACGTGGTAACAAACTTAACCCCCTGGTCGATGATGAAATCGACAATGTCAGGATCGCGAACGAAAGCCTGGGCGACATTGACCCCGAAGGGTTTATCGGTAAGCTGGCGCATTTTTAAGATTTCCTCGCGGATCGCATCCAGCTCGCCAGAGGACGTTTCAATGATGCCCAAAGCACCGCTGTTGGACACAGCAGACGCCAACTGCGAACGCGCAATCCACCCCATGGGCGCCTGCACGATCGGAATCTCTACGCCCAATAGCCGGGTAATACGATTTTCAAACTGCATAAACTTTGCAACTCCACACAACTTATTCCATCGGCCGCTAGCTTAGCGCACCCACCCGCTAAGATCTTGACAGGAAAAGACCTTCAACCAACACTCCCTCCGCCGCATAAGGAGTTGCACGGTGGAGACCTTCGCCAAAATCTATAAGCGCGCTGCCAAACGAAAAGGTGGCGATGAATCGTTGGAGCTGATGCTACGGTCGGTAAAACAGCGCACCGATCTAACCAAGATAAGCGACGCCGATGTACTGGCAGAGATGACGAAATGCGTATTTCGCTCTGGTTTTGTCTGGAAGATTATCGAAGCCAAGTGGCCGGGGTTTCAGTCGGCCTTCAGCGATTTCGACGTCATGCACTGTGCCATGCTCGCCGATGAAGACTTGGAGGTGTTGCAGGCTAATGCTGAAATTGTTCGCCATGGCAAAAAGATCGCCAGCGTTCGCGCCAACGCCCATTACATCCTCAACGTGCGCGCCGACTACGGCAGCTTCAGCAAGTTTCTCAGCCAGTGGCCAGATGACGATTTTATCGGTCTGTGGGAACATATGAGGAAAAACGGCAGTCGACTGGGCGGCCAAACAGGCCGTTACTTTCTGCGCTTTATCGGCTATGACACTCCGATGCTAAGCCGGGACGTGGTGACAGCACTGATCAAAGCGGGCGTTGTGGATAAAGAACCCACCAGCAAAAAAGCGCAGCAATCAGTACAAAACGCCTTCATTGCATGGCAACACGAAAGTAGACGCAGTCTCAAAGAAATCTCGCGGGTGCTGGCGCTGTCCACGGATTAACGACTAACCGTTCCAATCCTCTTGCAGCAAACCAAACACATGGGTGTCGCGCACATGCCCAGTCCAGGTCACAGTATTTTTACGCAGCGTGCCGTCAAGCTTTGCACCCAGCTTTAACACCGCTGCCGCCGAGCGTTTGTTGCGGACATCCACACAGAATTCGATACGGCGAAAGCCGCAGGCAAAAGCGTGGTCGATCATCAGCTTTTTCATACGGTGGTTAAAACCGGTGCCACGCACCGACGGCTCGATATAGGTACCACCAATTTCCACAACACCATGGCTGTTGGGGTTGATGTAACTGGTCATACCCATGACATTTTGCTCGGAGCCACCCACCGCCAGAACTGCAAACGGCAACCGATCCGTATGCTCCAGCATGGCCTGCACGGCCGGATCGAAATGTTCATCGAGCATGGAATGAGGGTAGATGTCCCAGATGTCCGGGTCGGCCGCGCAAGCGGCGCGCAGAGATTGCACATGCCGATCTGCCAGAGGCTCCAGGCGCACATTCCCGAAGCTAAGATTGGTCTGCAAGCCGCGCACTACTTATCTGACTCAACATAAGCGAAAAATCCTATCGCCAATGATATATCTCGTTTGCAAGATCTAAGCATCCTTATAAGCGGCGTGGGCAGACGCTGTTCATCTAAAACGGTAGAAAATGCTGCAGGCATATGCCCGCATAAGCAAAATCTCGGCCTTCTGTACTATTTGGATCGCTACCAGACTGATGACTTAAAGCGCGCCGGCGTCGCTGTTCTCATACACTTGCCGTCCACCTACCCAAGTTTCTAACACCTTAATTTGGCTAAGGCGCTCGGGTTCTGTCGCGGTTGGGTCTTCGGCCAGCACCACAAAATCTGCGAACTTGCCGGTCTCTAAGCTGCCCACTTCGTGGTCGGAATGGCACTGCCAAGCCGCGTCTATGGTCATGGCGCGCAGTGCGGCCTCCACCGGCACCCGCTCTTCCGGAGACAACAATTGGTCGGAACGCCACATGTTGCGGGTTACAGCATTTTCGATACAGCGCAGCGGGTTCATCTCGGTAACTGGGTCGTCCGAGTGCACGGTCCAGCGTATTCCCAGATCTTCGCAGGATCCTGTGCGGTCGAGCTTGGCGGCTTTCTCAGGGCCGAAGATGTCGTCGACGAATGCCTTACCCCAATAATGTACATGGCCAATTAAAAAGCTCGGCGACAAGCCAAGCTCGACCATTTTGTCGATTTGTTCGTCGTGCAGAATGCTGCAATGCTCGATGCGGCAACGCTTCGCTGCTGGATCCAGCCCTTTCGCCTTGGCCTTGGCAAACGCATCCAGCACTCGGTCGATTGCTGCATCGCCATTAGCATGAACACAAATCGCCCAGCCCTCGCGCAAGCGTTTCTCTACTGCAGCATCCAATTCGTCTTTTTCGATGTAGGCCATGCCCGTACTGTCGGAGCCTATAAATGCCTCGCGCTGCAGCCCGGTTCGGCCTTGATTTGAGCCGTCCGACACGATTTTCCAGCCGGTGCGTCGCAGCCATTCATCGCCTTTGCCCCACTGAATATCGGCATCATCCCACTTCGACGCCGCCGCCTGACTGACGCTGTAACGGAATCGAGCTGTCATCCGGCCACTGTCTCTGAGGCTCTGATAGAGATCGAGCTCAGCTAGCCCCTGAAACGTCCCCGTACCCTGATCACACAAGGTGGTAATGCCCACTCGGTTGGCGCTGCCAAAGACGCCTAAACACGCCTCGGCCAGATTCTGCTCACGCAGCTTCGGATTGTGGCGAGCGACCATGGCCATGGCGGGTCCGGCTTTAAGAACGCCATTTGGCTCACCGTTCTCGTCCCTACCCAATTGCGCCCCTTGCGGGTCCTCAGTGGTCGCATCGATGCCGGCAATGTGCAGAGCTACGCTATTGCAGTACGCCAAGTGCAACGACGCGTTATAGACAAACACCGGATGTTCGGTGCTGACGGTATCGAGGAGGTCTTTGGTGAGGTAGTCGGGCCCTTGCTGTAACGACGGGTCAAATTGCCGACCAACGACCCAATCGCCCGGCTCTAGTTTGGCAGCATCTGCGCGCAGTTGCGCTAGCGCGGCGTCGCTGGTGGCAAAGCGATTTGGGCCGACGTTGCTGAAACGATGCAGCATGGCCAAGGGGGGCAGATGCATGTGCGGTTCAACAAATCCCGGCAGGACGGTTTTGCCGCTGAGGTCGATTCGCTGCGTGTCGGGTCGCTCGGCGAGCAGTTCCTCGGGGCGATCCGCTGCCATGCCTACCCAGACAATTTTTCCGTCCTCAACGAACAGCGTGTCCGCATTGGGCGCACGGGCGTCCATGGTGATGATGCGCGCATTCTCAATCAGCAACGGCATCGGCATTCCGGGCAACTCTGCCCGCGGCATCTGCTGGGCGTGCCCAATCAGATCTATCTCGGCTAAGCGTAAGACTTCAGCAAACACACTGGCGCAACAGGGGCAACCAAATGGATCACCGTAGGTTTGCGATGACCCCATATTCGTCGACACAAAAACCGCGTCTGGGTCCTCCTGCATGTGCCTTTGTGTGTCATCGAGCATCTATTCTTGCCTCTGCTCTGCTTGTCCGCTGTCGCCTAACCACAATGCGCTGTTAAGCCCGCAGGTCCGGCAATTGGTAACCCTTGGCATCCAAGTCTGCACGCACGACTTTCTTGTCCATCTTGCCTGTGGTCGTCAACGGAACGCTGTCGATGTACAGCACTTCATCCGGCAATTGCCATTTGGCGAACGCGCTTTCGCAGTGTTTAAGCACCTCCTCCTGGCTGACTTCCTTACCCGGCTCTAGCACTACCAACGCCACGGGACGTTCGTCCCAGCGCGGATGCGGTTGTGCGACCACACAGGCTTGCGCCACGCCGGGCAGCGCCACGATATGGTTCTCCAAATCAACCGACGATATCCATTCACCACCACTCTTGACCAAATCTTTCGATCGGTCGGAAATAATCAGATATTCCTCTGGATCGATCTTGCCCACATCACCCGTGATCAGCCACCCGTCATGGAACTTGTCGGGCTGGGGGTTATTGAAATACTCAGAGCAGATCCACGGGCCGCGAATCAAAATTTCGCCAACAGTTTCGCCATCGTGGGGCAGCCGGTTGAAGTCCTCGTCGAAAATATCTAACTCCAGTCCGGGCATCAGCTGTCCCGCTTTGGCAACATTCTCGAATTGCTCATCTTCACTGAGGCCGAGTTGTGATCGTTTCATAACCCGTCGCGACAATGTCGCTAGCGGCGATGTTTCAGTCATGCCCCAACCTTGAATCATTTCTACGTTCAAAGTGTCCCAGAACCAACGAATCAGCGACGGTGGAGGCGAGCTGCCACCACAGGTCAGCCGCTCCAGATTAGACAGATCAAAGCGCTCAGGCTCGGCTTCGTACAACGCTTTTACGCCCTGCCAAATCGTTGGTACGCCGGCCGACAAAGTCACTTCCTCACTGACCATAAGATCCAACAATCGTGCTGGATCCATAAAGCGATGCGGCATTACCTGTTTGCAGCCCAGCATCAGCGCAACCCAGGGAATACCCCAGCCCATTGCGTGGAACATGGGCACGATGCCACAGACCGAATCAGTGCCCGACAGCGCCATTGAATCGGTCATGGCACAGGTCAGCGTGTGCAGATATTGGGATCGGTGTTCGTATTCAACACCCTTAGGATTGCCGGTGGTTCCACTGGTGTAACAAAGACCCAACGGCGAGTTTTCATCGATCTGTGGCCAATCGTAATGCGTCGGCTGATCTTTAATAAAATCCTCATAATCAACAGCATTAGGCAGCTCTGTAGACCAGCCCTCAAACCCAGCTTCAGTCGCCACAATTACCTGTCGTACAGTCGGCATTTTACCGACCATTTTTTCCAACAGCGGCAGAATGTCAGAATCTGCGATGATCACCTGATCTTCCGCATGATTGATGATGTATTCGAGGTCTTTCTCACCAAGTCGAATATTGAGCGTATGCAGTACCGCGCCCATTCCTGCGCACGCGTGGTAAGCCTCCAAATGCCGCGAGCCATTCCACATAAACGTCCCCACACGATCGCCAACCTGAATACCCGCTGCCGCCAATGCGTGCGCCAACTGATGCGCGCGATCCCGCGTCTGCTTGTATGTTTGTCTGCGAGTTCCAGACTCCGTAGCCGTAACAATCTCTTCATTGGGCGCAACCTGAGCGCCTCGATCCAGAATATTCGACATCAATAGCGGCGTACCTTGCATTGCCATGGTGAACCCTCCTATGCGTTCAAGCGTTTCAGTTTTTGCATCCGTTGCTGCCCCGAGCTTGGGGCGATCGAATTTATCGCAGCACAATTTTTGCGTAGCGCAGAAGTGTATAACCGGCCAGCGTGGCCTGTATAGGCGTTAACCCTCAGACACCGCCATTTATGCGGGTGCCACAACAAAACGTTGCTGTAACCAAGCGACTAAATCTTCCCACATGCCGCGGATATCTTCTTTGCTGGGCATAATTCCAGCTTGGGGCAATTCGACGGTTATTACCGGCACTTTTAGATCCAAACCCGCATAGCTCCCGAGGGATCCGGGGAACACTCCCAGCCTGTAGAGCACCAGCTTGCCGATCCTATCAGGCGCAGTCGGCGGACCGTCGTAATCCAACAGGTTATACGGCGCATGGATGGAGATAATGACATCGGGCTGGAAATCGGCAATTTGTTGCATCAACCAAACCACCTCCGGCTCGCTGGCGGCCCGTTCTCCGGGGTATCTGCGCGGGTTTTCTTTATGCTTCGAGCGCCATTGCTGCAAAGCCCGCTGGCCCCAGTCGCGACCTGGGAAGTTGCGATTCAAATCGACACCTCGGGCGTTCTGGCGTTGAGATTTTTTCCGCAACAAACCATCGGGGTTTGCAAGTGGAATAACGTGCCATTGAAATGCGTTGGTCTGATCTTGATCAAGAAACTCCATCCAGCGAAAGCTAATCGATACCGAGGAATACTCGTCGCCATGAATGCCACCAATCAGCAATACCCTGCCCGCCGGCGCAGCATCTCCATGGGGATCGTACAACTTAAATGCGATCGGCCGACCTTCATGAGACCAACCATTGGTCATGGTCAAATTCTGATTCACGCAATCCTGCTCGCTGACACTGCCGAGTTTTGCGCCTATTGCCTCACACAAACGCCGCAGCGCGACTTTGGAATCTTTCGTTTGGTTATGCGTTACCGAGCTTGTTTCGCCTACATCCGGAGACTCCAATGGCGCGCGCGGAGTCGTTTCTGCAGGGCTAGAAGTCTGCCGCTCGAGAGAGGCCAACTTTGTCTCGACCGATTGT
>TARA_B100000963_G_scaffold57333_1_pt1 | contig 10944 bp, 8 predicted proteins | sample TARA_B100000963 | Tara Oceans TARA_B100000963 (sample SAMEA2622097) | marine metagenome | biome: marine biome (ENVO:00000447); feature: surface water layer (ENVO:00002042); material: "saline water (ENVO:00002010), including plankton (ENVO:xxxxxxxx)" | depth 5 m | reverse complement strand
GGAGGTCTTATGAAACTATTCAATCAATTTAATATTCTTCCAAGATACTTAACTGCGTTTAACTATGCAGGGTTAAATCTTAATGAAATTCCAAAAGAACTTGAGAAATGTACTCCTGAGTTTAAAAACTTTTGGGAGAAAGAATGTAGAGAGCATCCAACAAATCAAAATTGTTTAATTTACTGCGACTGAGTTATTAATTTTTAGTCTTTATTAGATAAGGAGGTTTTATGAAACTAACTACTCCATTCACGATTCTCAATCGAACATTCAATGAGATGGATTTAATTAGAGATGCAATAAATAAAAGAAAATTGGCAACTGAACGATTGCATGATGATTATAGAAAAATGTTCAAAAACAAAGAACATCCAACCATCGTTAACGGATATGTTTAACCTAGTACGACTGCATTGAATTAGTAATAATAAATCCTAATTTAATGCAAACAGACCGTAAGCAACATATATACAATCATAAAATCTATTGATATAAATAAGATTTGACGTTAAGTAGTATATTCGCTATTTATTTCAACATACTTTTTAGATAAATCACAACCCCAAGCAGTACCATTAAATTTACCATTATTAAGTTTTAATTTAATTTGGACAATATCTTCTTCTAAATACTTCCCTTTCATTCTAGTTTTCAAGAAGTAACTTATTTTTATAGGATCATATTCACATAAACTTCCCTTTTCCAGAATCTGATAACTGCCTATATATAAATCTACTAAATCAAGTTTAAAATTAACTCCAGAATTACCTGCAGCAGAGATAATTCTGCCCCAATTGGGATCACATCCATGTATTGCTGTTTTAACAAGTGAAGAATTACATATAGATTTTGCAACTTTTATTGCATCTTCAGTACAGTTTGCACCCTCAACTAAAACTTCTAATAAACAGTTTGCTCCTTCACCATCTCTAGCTATATTTTTCGCCAAATACTGGCAGACAATATCAACTCCTGATTGGATAATAGGCAAGAATTTTTTATCAATTATTTTTCCGGAATTGATTGCAATAAAAGAGTCATTAGTGCTTGTCTCACCATCAACTGATATTGCATTAAAAGATTTTTCCACGGCAATAGATATCATATAATCCCAAACCTCTTTTTCTATACCAGCGTCACATGTTAAAAACGCCAACATAGTCGCCATATTTGGATAAATCATTCCTGATCCTTTTGCTATACCAGCTATTCGTATTTTTCTTCCGTCAATAATGGTCTCTATGGAAATTTTTTTTGAAACTAAATCAGTCGTCAATATAGCTTCAGCAGCATTATCTAAGCTATTTAATTTTAATTCACTTACTAACTTTGGTAAATTATGTACTAGGTTATTTATCTTGATAGGTACACCTATTACACCTGTTGAACATAGCAATACCTCTCCCTCATTAATTCCTAACAATTCTGCAATCTTTGCTGTCACTATATAAGAGTGTTGGATGCCAACATCTCCTGTACATGCATTAGCTTGTCCAGAATTAATCAATATAGCTCTTATAAAACCTGAAGATTTTTTAATCCTTTCCTTACAAATATCAATACAAGAAGCACGAACTCTTGACTGTGTAAACATTGCACTACAAATACTCCCCTTTGGCGCAACGATAAGAGCTAAGTCTTTATTATTAGAATCTTTTAGCCCTGCTGAAACTCCAGCAAAAGCAAAACCCAAAGGTGTTAATTCACCTTTATTGACATATGACCAATTGCTATCAAACTGCCTCAATCTTTTTTATAAATTAAATTTATATTAACTATTATTTAATATTAAAGAAACGATTAATTACATTCTGATTAAATTTATGGGTAACCAAGAGAAATTAATTAATAATCAAAGAAGAATAGGTTTAACTGGTGGTATCGCTACTGGGAAAACGACTATAAGTAATTACATAAGAAAATATAAAAGAATTCCTATTGTAGATTCAGATAACTTATCAAAAGAATTAATTAAGCCAAATACCGATGGATATAAAAAAATTATCGACCATTTCGGAACTAAAATTATAGATAATTTGTCTTCAGAAAAAATAATAAACAGAAAACTTTTAAGGGAAATTATTTTTAGAGATGAAAAACAAAGAGAATGGATTCAAAATTATCTTCATCCTTTAATTAAAGAAAAAATTATAGAAAAGTGTTATCAAAATAAAAATTCTCGGATTGTACTTTTAGAAATCCCATTACTTTTTGAAGCAAAATTTACAGATATTTGTACTGAAATATGGCTAGTAAAATGTCCTAGAGAGATTCAAGTCAAAAGACTTATTGAAAGAGATAAAATTAGAGAAGATGAAGCCTCTAGAATAATAAATATTCAATTAAACTTTGAAACTAAATCAAAACTCTCAGATATTATTTTAGATAATTCAGATAAACAGTCTCGTTGGATAAATCAAATCAAAAAACTGATCTAAAATTTTTAACCATTTAACTTTTCTGAAAGAAGTTTATTAGCCAGTTTAGGATCCACTTTCCCTTTAGTCTTTTTCATAAGCTGTCCAACAAAGAAACCAAGCAATTTTGTTTTTCCATTCTTAAATAATTGGACTTCATTTGGATATTCCTCAATCAATTCATTGATAACTGGCAAGATACTCTCAGAATCAGATATCATTGCCAAACCTCTTTCTTTAACTAATTTTTCAGGAGAACTATTCGTTTGTATTAATTCGGGTAAAATTTCTTTTGCTATTTTCCCACTAATTGTTTTCAGTGAAATCATTTTTATCATTTCTGCAAGATATTTAGGGCTTAGCTTTAATTGATTGAAAGTAAGTTTATTTGCTTTTAAGTATCCAGCAATATCACTTGTGATCCAATTTGATGCAAGCTTGGGATCAGCACCATTGAAAACAGTTCTTTCAAAGAAATTTGCCATATAAATTTCATCAGAAATTACTCTTGAATCATATGATGATAAACCCAGCTCGCTAACATATTTCTTTCTTTTTTGAGCAGGCAACTCAGGTAATTCATTGAACCATTTATCTTTTTGCTCTTTTGATATTTCAATTGGCCCTAAGTCAGGATCGGGGAAATATCTATAATCACTACTACCTTCTTTTAATCTCATGCTTTTTGTTAATTGCTTAGCTTCGTCCCATAATCTAGTCTCTTGATAAATTTTCCCTCCACTCTCATAAACTTCTATTTGCCTTGCAATTTCATAATCACAAGCTTTTTGAATAGCAGAGAATGAATTCATATTTTTTATTTCCACTTTGGTACCAAATGGCGCATCAGGTCCCTTTCGTACTGATATATTAACATCGCATCTTAATGACCCCTCTTGCATATTTCCATCAGAAACACCAAGATATCTTACAGTTCTTCTGATTTCAGAAGCATACTCAGATGCCTCTCTACCAGTTCTAATATCTGGTTTACTTACAATTTCACAAAGTGCAATACCAGCGCGATTGTAATCGACTAATGAATACTTAGATCCTGCAAGTCTATCACTCCCTGCATGCACAAGTTTACCTGCATCTTCTTCCATATGAAGCCTCTCAATACCGATTTTTTTGATATAAGTTTCTTTACCCTTTTCAGCAATTTCAACTTCTAACCAACCTTCCTCAGCTAATGGTTCATCAAATTGTGAAATTTGATAATTTTTAGGTAAATCAGGATAAAAATATTGTTTTCTATCAAATTTACAATGTTCAGCTACTTTTAAATTTAAAGCCAATGAAGTTTTAACTGCATACTCTAAAACCTTTTCATTTAAAACTGGCAGCGTACCTGGTAATCCGCAAACGACTGGATCAATATGAGTATTAGGGTCATCTCCAAAGGCTGTTGAAGCAGATGTAAAAATTTTAGTTTTGGTATTAAGCTGTACATGAGTCTCTAGACCGATAACTGCTTCCCATAATTCAGAATGCGTCATTCACAAAATGTTCCCTTCTTAAATACTATGAGATATAAGTTAAAAGAGTATAAAACATTTATGATTTTGAAAATAATTCCATGAATTCAAATGAAGATAATTCAATTTTAATACTTGGAGGAGGGTTGATAGGCTTATCAATCGCTTATGAGTTTGCAAAGAAAAATTATAAAGTAGAAGTGCTAAGCAAAAATAGATCTGAGGCTGCTGGATTTGTAGCTGCAGGCATGTTAGCTCCTCACGCAGAGGGTCTTAAAAATGAATTACTAAGTTTTGGAAAAGCAAGTCAAAAGCTAATCCCCGAATGGATCAAGAATATCCAGAATGATAGTAGAATTGATTGCGGTTTAAGAGAATGTGGCATATTAGTACCATTTAAAAATTTAAAAGATTTAAAAAATTTTCCAACACAACAATATGGTCAATATTTAAATAAAAGTGAACTCAATCAAGAGATAAGTGGCCTTAGCAGCGTTTGGAATCATGGATTATTATTTGAAAAAGATGGTCAAATTGACAATAGAAGAAGATTAATGCGCGCTCTAGAAATCGCATGCACAGCGAATGGAGTAAAGTTTAGAGAGGGTTCAGAAATTAAAGAATTAATTACAAATAATCAAACATTTATTGGGGTCAAGATACTATGTGCTACAGGAGAATTACGGTCAATATTTTGTAAAAAAGCTATTTTATGTTCTGGAGCATGGAGTAAAACAATTCTAAATCAATTGCCAATTACTCCTGTAAAAGGTCAAATGCTTTCTATTCAAGGCCCCATTAACAAAATTAGAAGAATAATATTTGGGCCTAAAACATATCTGGTCCCACGGGAAGATGGACTTGTAATTGTTGGAGCAACAGTAGAAAAAAATGCAAACTTTAATCAAGGGAATACTCCTCAAGGAATAAAAGAACTCCAACTAGGAATTCAATCTCTTTATCCTGAAGCACTTCATTGGCCACACCTAGAGCATTGGTGGGGCTTTAGGCCTTCAACACCAGATCAGAAACCAATAATAGGACATTCAAATATTAAAAATCTTTATTTAGCTACTGGTCATTACAGGAATGGTGTTCTTTTCTCTGCCATAACAAGCAATCTGATTTATAAAATTATTCAGAAAGTGACCTTAAATTCTGATGAAAAAAAATTCATAAAAGACTTTTCTTTCAAAAGATTTTCAATTTTATAGTTAGTTTTCTACTCTCCAATCAATATCTGATGGCTCCCACTCACAAATCTCATCCTCATTAAACCAAAGATTTATTTCATAAGAGGCATTATCAGTACTATCAGAACCATGAACTATATTTCTCCCTATATTAATAGAAAAATCCCCTCTAATTGTTCCTGGTTCAGCCTCTAAAGGCTTCGTTGCTCCAATCATTTTTCTTGCACTTAATATCACCCCTAGACCCTCCCATACCATTGCTACAACAGGTCCACTAGAAATAAAATCCACAAGATCATTAAAAAAAGGTCTTTCTTTGTGGACCCCATAATGATTTTGAGCTAATTCTTTAGAAGGGACTAATTGCTTTAATGCTACTAATTTAAAGCCTTTCTTTTCAAATCTTCCAATAATCTCAGAAACAAATCCTCTTTGTACACCATCTGGTTTGATTGCGATAAAGGTTCTCTCTTGTGTCATTCTAAAAAAAAATTCTTTATGTATATTCGTCGTTCAAGTAGCATCTTGGCAAGTAATCATTAAAATGTTAATTATCTTCTCTAAAAACTTTAAAAAACTCTATTCTTAGAAAAATTAATAATTTTGACAAATTCTCTCCCAAGACAAAAAAATGCGATTTGGACTATTAAAGATAGTTCAGAATATTACGATATCGACAAATGGGGAGATGAATATTTCTCAATAAATGTAGATGGAAATATTTCTGTAACTTCGAAAGAAAATTCCAATAAAAAAATTGATCTTTATAAACTTGTTAAAGAAATTAAAAGTAGAAAAATTACTCCCCCTTTAATAATTAGATTTAATGATATTTTAAGTGAGCGTATAAATGAGTTAAATATAGCTTTTCAACAGGCGATCAATACTTATAAATTTAATAACATTTATCAAGGAGTGTTTCCTATTAAATGTAATCAACAAAAAAATTTTGTTGAAAAAGTTATCGAATTCGGATCTAAATGGAATTTCGGCTTAGAGGTTGGTAGCAAATCAGAACTTATCATTGGTTTGTCAACTCTAAAAAATGAGAATTCTCTCTTAATTTGTAATGGATATAAAGATAAGAATTACATAGAGATGGCAATCCTTGCAGGGAAACTTGGCAAAAAGCCTATTATTGTTATTGAACAAAGAGATGAAATAAAGAGAATTATTGAAGCAGTAAAAACAATTGGATTTACCCCTATGCTAGGAATTAGGTCAAAACTATCTAGTAGAAGTAGTGGAAGATGGAGTAAATCAATAGGAGAAAAATCAAAATTTGGACTTTCAATACCAGAAATTATGTTAACAATAAAAGAGCTTAGAGAAGAAAACTTATTAAATGAAATGAAATTACTTCATTTTCATATAGGTAGTCAAATCAGTGATATTAAAGTCATAAAAGATGCTCTTCAAGAGGCAAGTCAAATATATGTGGAACTTTCGAAGCTTGGCGCTCCGATGGAATATTTAGATGTCGGAGGAGGACTAGGGATAGACTATGACGGTAGCAAAACTTCTTCAGAAAACTCTACTAACTATTCCCTACAAAATTATGCCAATGATGTTGTAGCAACTATAAAAGATTGCTGTGAACAAAATAATATTACACATCCTGTAATAATATCTGAGAGTGGCAGATCTATTGCTAGCCATTGCTCAATTTTAATTTTTAATATCTTGGGTAACAGTAATGAGAGTTATGATATCGATCATTCAAAGTTCTCTCAATCATCATTAACTATTACAAATCTAATTGACACTCTTTATGAACTTAAATCTATAGATAATCAATGCTTCGACATATCAAAAATTATTGAATTATGGAATGATGCGAAAAAGTTTAAAGAGGATTCTCTTAATTCATTCAGATTAGGATTTATTAGTTTAGAAGAAAGGGCATTAGCAGAGCAAATAAATTGGGCATGTGCAAAAATAATCAGGGAGATCATCGGCTTTCAAGGAATAGAACATTCAGACTTGTCAGACATAAAAAAAATCCTTGCCTCAACTTATTATGCAAATTTATCCATCTTCAAATCCACTCCAGACAGCTGGGCAATTAATCAAGTTTTTCCCATCGCGCCTATTCACAGACTTAACGAAGAGCCCTTGATTAATGCAAATTTTGCAGATTTAACATGTGATTCAGACGGTAAATTAAATAAGTTTATTAATAATGGCAATCTGAAATCTTTTTTGAATCTTCATGAGCTTAACGGAAAGGATGACTATTTTATCGGAGTATTTCTAACAGGTGCATATCAAGAAGCTTTAGGCAATATGCATAATTTATTTGGAAAGACAAATATCATTCATATAGATATTGATCAAGAAAATAACTATAAAATAAGCGACATGATAAAAGAAGATAGTAAAATAGACGTCTTAAAAGCATTTGATTATAACAATGATGATTTACTTGAAATAATCAGATTAAAAATTGAATCGGCTATAAATAATAAAAAATTAACTATAGAGGAATCACAAAACTTATTGTCAAAGATAGAAACAAGTTTAAGAAATAGCACTTATTTATCAAATTAATTATTTAATTTTTCTAATAAATATTGTTTTGCATAATTTAAGGCCTCCTCAATCTTATCTACATTTTTTGCTCCTGCTTGAGCAATATTTGGTTTTCCTCCTCCACCTCCCGAACAAATCTTTGCGATATCATTTACTAATTTTCCTGCATGGAATCCTCGCACAACCAAATCAGCTCCGAAACATACTATAAATAATGCTTTTTTACTCGCATCATTAGGAATTCCTCCAATAATAACTGCACTATTTGACCCAAGTTTAGAAACTAAATCATTTCCAGCAGATTGAAGCATATTACTATCAAGTCCATTTAATTTTTGAATAATAACTGGACAAGAAAAAATTTCTTCCATAGATGAAAGTAAAGAAGAATACTTGAGAAATGCAATTTCTGAATTAATTTTCTTTATCTCTTTGTTCTTAGAAATAAGTTCATTCTGCAGAGACGTAACTCGATCAAATAATTGATGTGAATTTGTTTTTAAAAGATCATTTAATTTATTTACCACCAAAATATTTTCACTTAGAAAAGTTAAAATTGATTGTCCAGATAATGCCTCAATTCTTCGTATTCCTGATGATATCCCAATTTCAGAAATTATTTTAAAACATCCTAATTCTGATGTTTTCTTGACATGTGTGCCGCCGCATAGTTCCATCGAAACGCCTGGAACATCCACTACTCTAACAATTTCACCATACTTCTCACCAAACATTGCTAAGGCTCCAGCCTTTAATGCATCATTTTTTTTCATAGTTTTAACTTCAATCGAATGATTCTCTAATATCCATTTATTAACAGTGTTTTCTATTCTATTAATTTGATCTTTGGAAACTGATTGAGGTGCATTAAAATCAAACCGGAATTTATTAAACCCAACCAATGAACCTCTTTGACTAACACTTTCATCAACTATTAATTTTAATGCAGACTGCAATAAGTGAGTAGCAGTGTGATTAGATTCAGCCTTAAATCTTTTTAATTTATCAACTCTAGCCTCTACAACTTGATTTACTTTTATTAAACCTTGATTTATTACCCCATAATGTAAAATGACATCTTTTTTTTTCACAACTTTTTTTATTAAAACTTGAGTCTCACCAGAGACAATTAAACCATTGTCTCCTACTTGGCCTCCAGATTCTGCATAAAAAGAAGTTCGATCTAAGATAATTTGAACATTCTGTCCTTGATGCGCTTTTTCTACAGAATTAGAGTCATGAAATATTCCTTTGATACAAGCATTAACAAAAAGCTCTTCATATCCGACAAACTCTGTCTTTTCAAAAAATTCTATATCCCTTTCAATAGAACCTTCCAAGGTCAAATCAATATTTTGTGAGGCATCCTTTGCTCTCTTCCTTTGGGCATTCATTTGATTTTCAAATCCAATAGTATCCACTGAGATATTTTTTTCATCTAAAATCTCTTTTGTTAACTCAAGAGGGAATCCATAGGTATCATAAAGTTCAAAGGCTTGTGAACCAGAAATCATTGTTACTCCTTTAGAAATAATTTGATTTAAAAGCTTTTCTCCACGTTCTAAAGTTTCTAAGAATCTTTGCTCTTCAATATTAATTTCGTTAACTATTCGATCTAAATTATTCTGAAGTTCAGGAAATGTATCACGCATAATTTTTATAGCAATTAAGGCTAATTTAGAGATAAATTCATGTTTAATGCCCAATAATTTTCCATGTCTGATCATTCTTCTTATTAAGCGTCGTAAAATATAACCTCTCCCTAAATTACTTGCAATGACCCCATCAGATATCAAATGTATTACAGCTCTAGTATGGTCACCAAGGATTTTTAAAGATACTTTTTGATTCAAATCCGCTTCTGAATAATCAATATTTGCTAAACGTGATGCCTCATTGATGATAGGAAAAATTAAATCTGTTTCATAATTATTTTTCTTCTTTTGAAGAATTTGAGCCATCCTCTCTAACCCCATCCCAGTATCAATATTTTTAGTTTCAAGATCTAATAACTCTCCTTTAGAGTTTCTAGTAAATTGCATGAAAACTAAATTATAAAATTCTATAAAACGACTATCATCATCTAAATTAATATTTGCCATCCCTCTCTCAGGATGAAAATCATAATAAAGCTCTGAACATGGGCCACATGGTCCAGTTAGCCCAGATGACCAGAAATTATCCTTCTCATCCAAGCTTATAATCTTGTCAGGATCTATACCAATCTTTTCTTCCCATATTTTTTTTGACTCTTCATCTTTGTTAAAAACACTTATAACTATATTTTTTTTATCTAAATTATATATCTTAGTTACCAATTCCCAAGCCCACTGAATTGCATCTTGTTTAAAATAATCGCCAAAAGAAAAATTACCAAGCATTTCAAAAAAAGTATGATGTCTAGCAGTAACTCCTACATTTTCAATATCGTTTGTTCTTATACATTTTTGACTTGAAGTTGCTCTATTAGAAGGTTTAGTTTTAATACCCATAAAAACAGATTTGAATGGGAGCATTCCGGCAATTGTTAGTAAAACAGTTGGATCCTCAGGTATTAATGATGCACTAGAAATAATTTTATGATCTTTTTTTTCATAAAATTCTATGAATGCTTTTCTTATTTCATCTCCAGTTACTGGATATTTCTTGTTTATTGTTGACATGTCTCGAAAAAAAAGTGAATTAAATGATTAAGAAATACACAATTTCCTTAATTTCACGTCAAAAATCACGCGAATATGTATTCTACTCAACTAAGTTAATAAATAAAGTTTTTTGTATTATGATATCTTCTACAAAAACGGATACATCAAATTTGCCACATGTTGAACAAAAATTATCTGTTCAGTGTAAAGCATTTGCACAAGACTCTATCTCAATTAGATCTTTAGATTGGGACAGAAGTAGATTTGATATTGAATTCGGATTACGAAATGGAACTACATATAACAGTTTTCTGATAAAAGGCGAGAAAATTGCAGTAATTGATACAAGCCACTCTAAGTTTGAAAATATATGGGTACAAAATCTTATCAATCAAGTTGATCCAAGAAATATAAGCTATCTTATCTCCAGTCATACCGAACCAGATCATTCTGGTTTAATTTCTAATCTATTGGATCTTAATCCAGAAATCATAATTGTTGGTTCCAAAATAGCACTCAAATTTATAGAAGATCAAATACATAGACCATTTAATCGCTTAGAAGTAAAAAGTGGAGATTCTTTAGATCTCGGTGTCAATATTGAAAGCGGAATTGATCATAAAATTGAATTTATAAGTGCACCAAATTTACATTGGCCAGACACTATATTTTCTTATGA
>TARA_B100000963_G_scaffold119533_1_pt1 | contig 10949 bp, 9 predicted proteins | sample TARA_B100000963 | Tara Oceans TARA_B100000963 (sample SAMEA2622097) | marine metagenome | biome: marine biome (ENVO:00000447); feature: surface water layer (ENVO:00002042); material: "saline water (ENVO:00002010), including plankton (ENVO:xxxxxxxx)" | depth 5 m | reverse complement strand
TGTATAGGTGCCATTTTCAAAGTCGGATATATTAACATAATCTATGAAGTCTTTGTTTGATTCGCAATTACCGTAAATGTTGCTGAAGCTGTTTTGATTACAGTAAAAGTGTATATATCAACTCCACTTGTACCGCCATCAGATGGAGCACTTCCTCCTACCCAATTGATGAATTGATTACTACCATCAATTATAAGACCTGTAACTCTAACAGAACCAGATGAAGCTGGTGTGACAATGATTGTTACAGTAATAGATTCTCCGATAGACATCTTACTATCAAGACTGGTAGTGCTATTAAATCTTAATCTAGGTGTACCATTGTCAGTTTCTTGAGTTGTAAAACGATGAATCATTCCATCTTCTAAACTTATGTCCGCATTATCGTGCAACTTAGTAGCATTTATTTTTACTTTTTCTTTTAATAATCCAGATAGATTTACTCCACTTCTTGCAGTTATAATACCAACCGAATCAATATTTGTTACGTCTTCATAAGTTAATGTTCCACCAATAGATACATTACCCGTTACATTTAATGATGAAAGAGTTCCAAGTTGTGTTATGCCAGTTATGTTTGCTCCGTTACCATGAAATGAAGTTGCAGTTATAATACCAGCGTTAGCAATATTATTACCTGTCAAATCAAGTTGATCGCCAGATGGTATCTCCTGTATCTGATTAGTACCTGGATTTGCTATTAACGGAAATCTATTTGCTGCCATTTTAATTAATTACCTTTGTTTATTTATTAGGAGTGTCATTACTCTAATCCAGCTCCAGAACCATAAGCTTTTTGATTAGAAGCAAATATAAAAGTACACACTCCTCTCGCTTTTAGAGTTAATGATGATTTAGTACTCGTGTCCCCCGCCAGATATGTGGTTATTGCACTACAGGTAATTGTTTGGTCAGATCCACTATCATTGATGATTGTAATAGCATCACCATGCACAAAAACACTGGCGGGAATCGTCACGCCACCAGTTGTAATCACTATTGATTTCCCTGCGTCAGAAGCTACAAGTGTATAAGCTCCACTTTGATAGTTCCGAACAATATTTCTTACATTTCCTTTGTCATCTGATATTGTACCAGAAACTGTTACATTACCACTTGTATCTCTATTAACTAACTCTAACCAATTACCTGCGTGTGAAAAATACCCTTTACCCTCTGAATGAACGTGTGCAAACATACCATGATATGTTGATGCACTTGGCAATGATGCTAAATCAGCGTACAGTGCTGGAATTTTATTTTCTCCTGCGAGTGCTTCAATTACATCACCAGTTACTCTTATACCAGCTTTTGCAGTTATAATACCAACTGAGTCAATATTTGTGACATCTTCATAAGTTAATGTTCCACCGACTGATACATTTCCAGAGGCAGTAATACTTACAACACCAACAATACTATTACCCAACAAATTTAAATTATCACCAGATGATATCTCCTGTATTTGTTGTGCACTGGTGTTAGCGATTAACGGAAATTTATCTGCCATTTTAATTAATTACCTTTGCTTATTTATTATATTGATATGGAGATATTACCACTCCTACCAACAACATTAAAAGATGATCCTGTTGCAGGAAAAGTAACTGCTGCTCCAACTCGCACTCCGATGGTAAGTTGAGAAACTGTAGAAGTTATATCGTCACCATTCGATAACTTAAATGAAGTTGCACTTATGATACCTGCATTTGCTATATTATTACCTGTTAAATCAAGAACATCTCCAGATGCAATTTCCTGTATCTGACCAGCACTTGTATTCAGTATTAATGGAAATCTATCTGCCATTATGATAAGTTACTTTCTTTTTATTTATGATACATTAAAAGCTATATTATAAAACGCTCCTGCTCTATCTTGAACAGCAAAATTTTTACCTTTTAAATCAATTGAATGTGCTCCTGATCTTGCACCAATTATTAATGACTTAAATGGTTGAGCCGCAATGGATGTCACTGTTGATAAGACGACAATAAAAATCTTTTGCCCTGCACTTGGTGGAGTCGCAAATATTATTTCATTTTCATCAATAAGATATTCATCATTAGGTTCCTTAACTACTCCTCCAAGAGAAACTATGAGAGTGAATGGATTTTCAGGAAAAAATGCAACACCACCGTGAGTTAAGTTAAAGGTTGTTTTATTACTATCAAATTGTGAAGAAATATTATCTAATTTGATGAATGCACCAGAAGATAATTGCCGACCTATTAATGCCATTTATCAATCTTTTTTTTACTATTTATCAGATATATCCTCTTCGGGAGTTACAACTTCTGGAGTCGTGGTTTCTTGCTCTGGTAATTCAACTCCAGTCTGCTGAAGATATTCGATGATACCTTGAAGTTTAAGAAGCAACTCTCTTTTGCTCTTTGCCTGTGCCTCTAATTGAGTAATCTCATTTACTAATCCTTTTGCCTGTTGTGTTACAGATACTAAATGATTTTGTTGATCAGTCGTCATAACTGTATAATAATTTTCATTTCATTATATAGCTGACTTTATGAAATGTCAATTATGCTTGAGATTCAGTCCAAGTTATTCTAGATGAAACTTTCAATGGAGTTGTAGCATTAATATCAGATGTATCAATTGGAATAATCGCAATCGTTAGTAAATCAGGTCCATTCGGGAATGTTCCGTCTCCACCCAAGATAGAGTTTCCTAAGTCAGAGATTTGTGATATGTCAAAATCAGAAGTTGCTGATAATCTTCTTGTACCTGCTGCGTTTTCCTGTCCACCAGATGCACGAAGTGAGAATATTTTAGTTCCACCTATAATTCTGTCACCAGCATCATGCACTACAAGTTCTGAAAGAGATGGATTTGTAACTGTTTTGAAATCACGTTTACTTATTTCACCATTTAAGATTAGATCAACAGTGCAATCATGAGTCAAGGTGATACCTAACTGTTTCAATTGTAATTGCATTCGGTTAACAATTTCCCTTTGTCCTAACGTACCAGTTAAGTTATTATCAACTGATGGTGCTAAACGAATACTAATTAATGGAACTTCATTCTGTAGATCAACAGTATCACCACCTGAAGCAGGAGCACCAATACTAACTGCAACCCCACCACCGACAGATGGATATACTGCAGGACCACCTTGGTAATATCTTCTAGAGGCAATAAAAATGAAAACGTATATAGTGCTACCCGAATATTCAGTGAAGGATACAGTTTGACCATCTAATGCTCCATTTGCAGTATATAATGTAACTCCATTTGAGAATTTAGATGCATCTGAAGCACTAAATGGTATTCTCACATACCAGTCATAATTATAATTGTTATAATTAAACCTTCTTATTAGAGATGAACTAGAGGTAGTATTTGCTGAATTTGAGTCACCATTTGTGAAGTTAAGTGATGCAGATGATGCTGTGAATAGATATGCCTTATCATCATCAAATCTACCATCCATAATAACTGATGTTCCCCAGTGGAATAGTGATGGAACATATGTGGGTAATACATCAGATGTATTTTCAATTTCATAACGACCTGGTATATTACCTGACCTCATATATGCTTCTTCAATTATGTTATTATGCAAGAATTCATTCATATATTTTACATGACCATTAGCATCCTTAAATCCAAAACGAATTTTACCAGCACCATACCATGAGTAATCAATATAAGCCATCTGTATTTTTGTTATATCTAATACAAATCCAGAGGGTCCTGTACCGTCTGCCTTATCAATATTCCACTGAGATTGTGGCACTCTGATATCTTCTGTTTTGGTTGCAATAACACCAAGAGCAGATACACCTTTATAGGCTGGTTGAATATGCAGTGTTGTTTTATCTGGAATATTCGTTATCTTATAACTTCCACCACGTATTACAATTCGACCACCTCTATTGAGTTGTCCGCTAAAGTTAGTATTCTCACCAGTCATGATATTTGATCCTTTTGTCACATTAACTGTTCCAGTAAGTTGTTGTACAGAGGATCTTCTTACGGTATAAAGTTCTGATCCATCAAATTCAAAGAACATTCCATTTTGATAATCAAACAATCCACAACGCACAGCACTATTCGCCCAACTATCAATATTATAAGAAATGATTCCATCTGGAACAGTCGTGCTTGTTGCCACGGTCAAATAATAACTAAAGGTGAATTCAGTAAAACCTTGTATCTGAAAAGAACCATTAAATGCAGTATCATTTGAACCTTTAACGGTAATAAAATTACCTCTAGTAAGACCATGTGGATATATGGTCGTTGCTGTTGCAATTGTTGTTGCAGCTGGTGTATCCTCAACAGTGATAACACCGTTCATGGATGCATGATTTTCACAATTATAATAATATGTTCCTGCTGTTACTGATGTTGTATCCCAAGTAATCGTACCTGAATCTGTGCCATTATTTGTTATACCAGTTGTTACTGGATTACTATTTCCCGTGGATTGTTCCGCTTTTACCCAGAGTGGATGTCCAGATGCATTTACTTCAAGTATTAAAGTATCACCTTTAGTTACTGTTATGGTTGAATTTTCTCCTAAAACTCTACCATCTCGATCATTTCCTGAAATATTATAGGATCCTGATGCATTATTATTTACGTTATTAGTATAAGTTTGAGTAGGTAAGGTTGTATTTTCATCCGCTATCATAGTATTAATAATCCTTGATGGATTAAAGTTAATCGCAACAGAACACTGAATACCTTTACCTGACTGGTAACGGAAATATTTACGAGTTTGTCTTACAATTGAACTATTTGGTGATGTACCAGCATCAATCTCAACTCCACCGTCAAATGGTCTATGTAAGAAAGCACCATCTGGTCTTGTATTTACTTTTGTCTCGACATAATAATTACCAGTTGCAGTGGTAATACCTGCTGGTGCAGTTAATGTTAACTCTTGATCATCAATCACTGATGCTATTTCAATATTTCTATAAACTGGTGGAGTTCGTGTATGATCTCTAATCGTAAATGGATCCCCAGTTCTTAAAAATCTTTTAAATAAAGTGCCAGTACCAGTCACTTTTGTATCCATATTAGATTCAATTTGTAATGTACCTGTAGCAGAGGAGATTCCAGCTATTGATGGAGTAGTAAATGTAAAAGTACCTGCTGAAGGATTGTTGATAGAAATTGGAATTTTAGCAGTTGCATCCTCTGGTGTTTCTGCAACTCTAAAGTGATCAGGACCATCTGATATTACATAATAAGTGTCTCCACTTGTCAGATTTGATATTGATCCTCCACTGGATGTATAAACAATTTTTTGACTTGTTCTCATTTTATTGTTTATACTATTAAAATAAATATCACTACCAATTGTCACCACATCTGCATGACCCACTATGAATATCCTCTGTGGAATTTCAAATTTTGAAAAATTCCCTATAGTAGTATCAGTTACTGTGTCTACACTATAATATCCATCTAAAGTTCCAGTTTCCTCTTCTGTTGTGAATGTAAACGGTGATGTTCCAGCATTTGTAAAATCATACTCAACCTGCGATGCAGTTTGTAATGCGAATCTATTAGAATTAATTGGTTTAGCATATACTGTTCCAGCAGATAATTGAGGAGCTGTAAAAGCATTTTTAATATTATTTGCAATACCTAAAGCCATCGTCGCATTATCTCTAACTGATCCACTAGGTCCATATCTAGTATAAGATGTACCTCCCCTGATAGGCAAAAGAATCTGAATCATATATCTCTGACCACCATAAGTAGTAGTTTCATTATTCATATAATTGCTACTATAAGACATACTGAAGGATGATGTATTATAATATCCAGGCCAATTTGTATTATCAATATTAACTGTCATACTTAATAACCCATGATAAGAATTATTTGGACGACCGTAATTAGTTTCATAAGTATATCGCCATCCATCACCTATTGACTGCATCGTATTACTTTCATTTCCTTGATAATAACTAGGACCATAATTAGAATACCAACCATCCATATACATTCTAGAAGTTTGTTTACCCTCTATTGATAAATCGGGAATTTGATATACTGTTATATAATAAGGAACGGTATCATAAGCTACAAAGGGTGTTTGTTTAAGATAATATCCTTTTCCAGCAATACTATAATTTGTAAATGGATCCCAAGCATCTGATCCACGTAACTGCGTACTGAAATTAGACATGGAACGAGACATTCGATTTGTGGTATGACCCATACCTTCATTCAAAGTACCTTGTGGACTTTGCTGATAAACTGTACTCATACTATAATACATATACTGAACATATCCATCCACATAGTCATATCCATAAAATGGTCGATATGGTGCTGAACTACTATAATACAAATCAGTACTATCATTACCCATAGCAGTTATCATCGATGCCATGTACTGATCTGTTTTATCAAACACAGTATCAATCGAACTAGTATCGGGTAAAGTATTAGTTAATGTCGTAGGAATTGTTCCAGTTGATGAAAATAATAATTTTTGATTATTTGTAAAATCATGACCTGCACTATAAAAAGTATTTTTTGTTGGATTTGCTGCATCACCCGTTATACTATAAGTACCACTTGCTGATCGAATTCTCTCTTTTCCTTTTATTCTAATTCGATTATTAGTTACCTTTTCTATATTATGTGTACTTCCTGAACTTATAGTTGAAAAAGATGGTGAATAATAGTAATAACCATTAGTACCATCAGTTCTATAACTTACATTGCTTCCTGATGTTGTGTTTAATGTTATTCTTGCATTATTATCTAATCCATGATTTGGAACATATAATGTATCTCTTTCTGGATCTTGCTTTAAACCAAACCAATATAACTGATTATAAGAACTATTGAAGTAATAGTTATATGATGAATAATAATAACTGTAACCTGACAAATATTGAAACCGCATATAAGACCGAGAGTCAAAACTATAATCAGTATTATTATTACCTGTCAGATGTGTGTGAGTTTGTGTATTAGCATTAAATCTTTCAAAATCTTCAATAAAATCATATCCATCAGGTTGTGTACCACTTTTTCCGAAAGTGAAATTATAATTCTGACCTTGTGAATAATATGCTCCACTATTGCTCATCATATAATGAGGAGGGTTAAAACTCTGTCTTGTTGCAAAGATAAATCTTTCTGGATATGCACCCATTAAACCAAAATAACCATACCTACCACTTGCCGAATCATAAGTATAACCTTTTTGGTAAATATCTCGACCTGAACCTGAACTATAATTGTAATACCTAGTATAATAATAATGTTCGTAACTATAATATCTTTTATAACCTCGATACATTTGATATCCTAGAATTAATTGATGCCTACCATAATTTGATGTTCCTTGACTTGACAAATTTATAGTACTTCCATTAAGACTACTACCAATATTACTACCAGTGTTTTGTAGAGTTATACTATTGGAAGTGGGAGCTGACCTTACCATATAAATTTGAAATCTTTGGAGTCCTCCTATTGCAGTATCACCAGCAGGTGGTATATATAAAAGAATATCACCTTGAGCTAATTGATGATTTGGCCAATTAATAGTATTATTAGACGTATTTACATCACCACTAGTAAACTTATGGGCATACATCCCAGTCATTTGTTTAGTTTCGGTCAATGATGATGTAGCATTTGTTGTGACTTGTGATATATTTTCATAATCAACATATGGTCTACCATCAGGTGCAGTTGCAGTAGTAGAATTTGTAATTGTTACTGATCTGGCACCAATCGTATTTGTAAAATATAAACTCGATCCCCTTCCAAATCCATGATGATAATCTGTTTCTAGTGTTAAAGAAGATTTTGATGCCCCATCTGTTTCAATACCACCAATAGGATTTATTTCTATGTCAGCACCAGAATAAAATTCACCTGGTGTAATCACAGTGTAACTTCCATTTATAGATTTTGTGACGCTTTGAACCGTCTTTGCTTTATATACAAATTTAGTGGTAGATATAACTGTAGAAACCAAAAACTTACCTTCAGCAGTTCTTGAAGTTAATCCCTGTACATCAATAGGAGCACCAACAGTCAAACCATGTTCATCCTGAGTAGTTACTGTTATATTTTCAGAACCTTGAAGAGATCTTACGTTTGTGACATCTGCAATTGAATATGTTGTATTACTTGCAAAGAAAGAGGGCACATTATTTACAAGTTCAACTGTTTCCCATTTTGTGGGTTGTAGACCATATTCAAAGTCAGTATCAATTAAGTTTTGTGGATTTGAAACTCTTAATTTACTTACGGGATCTGTAAATGTTTCTGAAAAATCTACTTTCTGTTCCTGCTTATCTAAAAATATCTGTATTGAATCTGATGCATCCATTGAAGAGGTATCAAAATCCAATGTTAATGTCGTCTCATTTAGAAGAGATTCATAAGAAGTAGATCCACCTCTTGTAGGATCGGCAAAATTATAAATTATTACTCCATCTGTAACATTCGTAATTAATTGAAAAACCTTTAACGGAAAGTTACCCTTTACAACAATTGTACCACTTCCTGCGGCTCCTGGTGTAAAAGTACTATTATAAACTAATTTTTTTGCCATAGTTAAACTCTCAGATTTTTCTCAGATTTTTACTTAAACTTATTTATCCTAATGCAATCGCATAAGCAATTGACTTTGTTTCAGATACTATCCCATCGCCACTGAATGAAGAGGCAGTTACAATACCAGACACATTAATATTATTTACTTCAAACCCATCAGCATGAAGATTTTGAGTATGGAATTGTAAACCCTGTGTATGACCAAGCGTTAATGCAGTTCCTACTTTAATTAATGGACTATCATTACTTGATGGTGCAATCGTTACAATACCAGTTAAGGTTCCGAGATTACCAACTATTTTTGTAAACGCCATTTATCTTTTTAATTATTTATATTTTATTGTGATAATCGAATTGCACCAGTTGTTAAAGATTCTAATTTTTTCACTACACTGTCATCTATAGTGTCAATTATAAAAAAATCTTGAGTACCAAACCCTAAAATTTTTGATGAAGTTGCAAGTAACAATATATCTGATGATTCACCAGTAATTTTTTCAACATCAACAATAATGACTTCATTGTTTGAATTAATGAATTCAAACAATTCATTTGCTGATATTTCCGATTCCTTTACAAATTTAATCATTTTTTTAATATTCTAAAAACGCTGTGGCATTTGTACTTCCCAAACCGTAGGGATAAGCATGTTGACCAGTACTGAGATAGGTACTCCCTCCACTAAAATAATAAGATTGGCCAGGAGTAACGCTTACGATAACAGGACCAACAGTGTTAGCAGTTCCAGATGTTTTACCAGTTGCTGTATATCCAAACATAGAAGCATTTGGCCCAGCAGTAGATGCAGTTGGAACATAATATTGAAGACCACAAAGCCAAACACCACTTGTAAAACTTTTATTTGGAGCATAATGCGTATATTGCATTATATTAGGGTTAAAATACGGGCTTCCACCAGGATACCAATTGAAAGAATTTTTTATATATACAGAACCTGAATTCCAGTTACTATTTCCACCACCAAAAAGTTGAGATGAGTATTCATAGACATTAACAGTGTCTCCATTATCAAGAGTGTAATTTATTGTCTTGCCTCTTGAAGTATATCTAGGTCCAGAACCGCTAAAAGAAGAATTAAATGTAGATGCCCATGAATTAAATGCTTGGTAAGCACTATTGTTAGAGGGTGGGGTGCTAGAAGAATAAACGAATCTTAGACCAACAGTTAAAGATCCATTTGAGTGTGTTGACCAAGTTCCACCTGAAGTAAATGTAGCACCAGTTAGAGTTAACCTAACACCAGTTATACCTGCTGGAGCAATCCAAGTTTGAGAAGAAGTAAATGTTTGGGATTGAGTGGGATTATTTGGATCATTACCACCAATAGAACCACCTCTCCATACACCTCCACTGTCTTTACCCCAAACTTCAGATGCGGTTCTCCAAGTGCCTGTGCTGTCTTTTCCATAAACATCAGTAGCAGTTCTCCATACACCACCACTTTTTGCGTAAACATCTACCATACTAATACCTCCAATAAAATTTAATATTTAATCCAAATATCACCATTATTTCCACCAGATGGACTTGATGTTGAAACATAGACCGTTGGTATAGTGTGAGAATGAGATGATTCAGCATATTTACCATCCAAATCAACTGTTAAATCAGTAAGACCCGATCTCCCTACTGTTAATATACCATTTGAAGTGTTGAATGATAAAGAATTTGCAAAATTATTTGTATTTGTATTAGTGTCTGTGGATGTGATCGTAATTGTATTAGTTCCAGCATTTGTTGCAAGTGTTACATTACTTCCTGCAACAAATGTTAAGGTACTTGATAAGTTGTCAACCACAATATCACTTTGTCCCGAAACTGATATCTTTGAAAAAGAACCAACGATGTAAATATTACCAAGCATCGATGGGTGATTACCACACTTATAATATAGTTGTTGAGGTGCATCATGAGGTGGTGCGAAATCTATGTTACCACTGCTTGAATTATTATTTGTAACTCCTGTGCTGTATAATGTGGTTCCATTATCACTCTGAATTCGGAATGGATGTGCACCACCTGAATTATTAATGAATCGATATTTCTGCCCCCTGACTAGATATAAATCTGGATTAGCAGTTGAACTATCAACACCATTACCAGAAATTCGATATCCATTTGATGAACTAGAAGTGTTTAATAATTCATAAACAACTTGAATATCAGAGGTAGTTGGGGATGTTGCTGGTAGATTCGTTAAATTTGCACCACTAATTGCAGGGAGAGTTCCAGTTAGATTTGCTGCTGGTAAGTTAGTTAAATTTGAACCGTTACCCGTTAATGTGCCAGTAACACTTAAATTGCCAGCAACACTCGCATTGTTACTCATCGCAACATTGACAGCAGTAAGATTAATATTA
>TARA_B100000963_G_scaffold214477_2_pt1 | contig 10951 bp, 13 predicted proteins | sample TARA_B100000963 | Tara Oceans TARA_B100000963 (sample SAMEA2622097) | marine metagenome | biome: marine biome (ENVO:00000447); feature: surface water layer (ENVO:00002042); material: "saline water (ENVO:00002010), including plankton (ENVO:xxxxxxxx)" | depth 5 m | reverse complement strand
GAGAAAGCACCAGCAGCAATCTGCAGAAAAGTAGCAAATGTTCCTGTATCTGGTGGAATAATTGAAGTATGGGGTGATGGTAAGCAAACCAGATCATTTCTTTACATTGATGAATGTATTGAGGCAACTCGTAGATTAATGGATTCTGATTTTGAAGGCCCTGTTAATATTGGTTCTGAGGAAATGGTAACAATAGATGAGTTAGTTGATATTACTGCAAAAGTTGCAAATAAAGTATTAACTAAAGTTTATAAATTAGATGCACCTCGTGGTGTTATGGGTCGTAATTCTAATAATGATCTTATAAAAGAAAAGTTAGGATGGGATTATGAAACTACCTTAGAGGAAGGAATACGTAAAACCTATGGATGGATTTCATGGGAGATATCTAAGGAGATATATGCCGAACAAGAAGTATAAAGGAATTATTCTTGCAGGTGGAAATGGAACTAGACTATATCCATCTTCATTAACTGTATCAAAACAGTTGATGAATGTTTATGATAAGCCTCTTATCTATTATCCATTGAGTACATTGATGTTAGCAGACATTAGAGAAATATTAATTATTACGACTTCAGATAGCATTAATCAATTTAAAAATCTTCTTGGTGATGGTTTGAAGTGGGGTGTTAATTTTCAATATAAAATTCAAGAAAATCCTAATGGACTAGCAGAGGCGTTTATAATTGGTGAAAAATTTATTGGTGATGATAATGTATGTTTAGTTTTAGGTGATAATATTCTCTATGGGAATAGTTTAAAAAGTATTCTATTATCATGTAAAAAATCTAAAGGTGGAACTGTATTTTCGTATCCAGTAACAGATCCTCATAGATTTGGCATAATAGAATCAGAAGGAGATAAAATAATTTCAATAGTAGAAAAACCTAAAGAACCAAAATCGAATCGTGCTGTCATTGGCATCTATTTTTTTGATAACAAAGTTATAGAATATGCAAAAGATGTAAAACCATCTTGGAGAAACGAATTAGAAATTAGTTGTATTCAAAATAGTTATTTAAAAAATAAAACATTGAGGGTAGAAAACTTAAATAGAGGTGTTACTTGGATTGATGCAGGAACTTGCGACTCGTTACTAATGGCATCAAATTTTATATCCACAGTAGAGAAAATGCAAACTTATAAGATTTCTTGTCCTGAAGAAATAGCATTCAAAAATGGTTGGATAGATAAAGAACAATTAAAAAATTTGGCAAAACCACTTGAAAAAAGTGGTTACGGTCAATATTTAAATAGAATGGTTGAATCATTATGATAACATTTATTACTGGTGGTGCAGGTTTTATTGGAAGTAATTTTACACATTACTTATCTCAAAGATGGGATGATATTATCGTCCTTGATAAACTAACTTATGCGGGTAATGCAGATAATCTTTATCCTTTAAATATTCCCATTAAAGGTGTAGATATATCTTACGAAAATCGTTTGGAAGAATTGTTTAAACAATATAAACCAAAATATATTTTTCATTTTGCTGCAGAAACTCATGTTGATAATTCCATTAACAATGTGCATCCTTTCATAGACTCTAATATAATTGGTACTATTAATTTATTAAATTTGTCAGTAAAATATAATGTTGAAAAATTTCATCATATTTCTACAGATGAAGTATATGGTGCATTAGAATATAATGATCTACCATTTACAGAAAATACTCCTTATAATCCTTTAAATCCGTATTCAGCATCTAAAGCTAGTAGTGATCATTTTGTAATGTCTTATCATAATACTTATGGATTACCTATAACAATAACTAATTGTTCTAATAATTATGGGCCAAGACAACATATAGAAAAATTAATTCCTAAAACAATAACTAATATTCTTAAAAACAAATCTATACCAGTTTATGGCAAAGGTAAAAATGTAAGAGATTGGATATATGTTGAAGATCACTGCAAAGCAATCTTAGATATATTTTATGGTGGTGGTATAGGACACAAGTATAATATTGGCGGTGAGTGTGAAGTTGAGAATATTGATTTAGTTAAAAAAATAATAATGTTAATGGGTGCTAATGAAAATTTAATAGAGTACGTTGAGGATAGACCAGGACATGACTTGCGTTATGCTATAGATAATGCTAAAATGAAAAATACAGTGGGATTTAAACCCGAATACCCCTTAGAAAAGGGTCTATCAAAAACAATAGAATGGTATGAAAAAAATTTCGACAAATATTAAAGATGCCTTTATAATAGAGGCAGATAAATTTGATGATAAAAGAGGATTCTTTATGGAATCTTTTAATCAAAGAAAAATTGATGATTTAATTGGAAGTTATCAATTTGTTCAAGATAATCATTCTAGATCAACTAGGGGAGTTTTACGTGGACTACATTATCAAATTAAACATGTTCAAGGAAAATTAGTTAGGTGTATTCAAGGATCTGTTTATGATGTCATGGTTGATATTAGAAAAAATTCTGATACCTTTGGTAAATGGTTCGGTATAGAATTAAACAGATCTGATCTACTAGTATGGGTTCCACCTGGTTTAGCACATGGATTCTATACTTTATCAAACACAGCAGAGTTTCAATACAAAACAACAGACTATTATGATCCAGAATCTCAAAGATCAATTATTTGGAATGATGAATTTTTGAATATTGATTGGTTAAACACTCAAGAACCAATTGTTTCAGATAAAGACATGAAAGGTAAAACTTTTGAGGAATGTGAAAAATTATGAAAAATTTAATTATAGGTGGTAATGGATATGTAGGGTCGTATCTATATGAAAAGATAGAAGCAGACTCTGTAGATCTATGTGTTTCTGGAAATGATCTTGGTTTTTCTAAAAAAATAAATTTTGATCTAATTGATATAGAAGAATATAAAAATATTATACTTTTGGCTGGACATTCTAGTGTTCAGATGTGTGAGTATAATAAAAAAAATGCATGGAAAAATAATGTAACATATTTTTATAATCTATGTGAAAAATTGAGAGATGATCAATTATTAATATATGCAAGCAGTGCAAGTGTGTATGGTAAAAAAACTGACCTTTGTGAAGAACATCAAATAAATTTAAATCCAATTAACCACTATGATTTAACTAAATTAACTATTGATATTATTGCAAATAAATTTATAGGTGATGGTAAAAAAATAATAGGATTAAGATTTGGCACAGTTAATGGATATTCTAAAAATATAAGATCCGATTTAATGATAAACTCGATGGTCTATAGTTATAAAACTGAAGGACTTATAGAGACAGCTAATGATTGGATAAAAAGACCTATATTAGGAACTATAGATTTAGTGGATGCTATAGATCATATTTTAAACCATGATCAGATTCATACAGGACAATTTAACATATGTTCTTTTAATTCAACTGTATCTGATATTGCTAATGAAATTTCAAAAAAAGTTGGTTGTAAAATAATTAAAAAAGAAAATTCTAAAAAAGTTTATGATTTTAAAATAAGTAATTCTAAATTTGAAAAAATTTATGGATTTAAATTTAAACAAGATATTTCATCGGTTATAGATAGTGTAATCAACAGTGATATATCATTATTCAATGAGAGGAGTGGAAGATTTCATGATCGATTACTTAATGACCATCTATAGAACTTATGATCTATTAGACATTCAGATAGAAAATTTTGAGAAAAAATTCTCTGAGAATGAATATAGATTAATAGTTGTAGATAACACACCGAATTCGGAAAAAAAAGAGATAAAAAATAAAGATAAAATTGATCTTATTGTTGATCTGGATAGTTCTGTAACTTTTGATGGTGTTTCTCATGGAGGAGCTATAGATGTTGGATTAAACTATTGTGAATCACCTATTGTTTGTATTTTAGATTCAGATTTCTTTTTCTTAAAAAATATAACAGATTATATTAAAGAAAAGTTTTCTTTGGGATATGAAGCAGTTGGTTCTTCGTGGGATGATGGTGATGGAACTAGACCTTGGGTTAAAAGATTTCCTAATAAGTTTAGTAATATCCCCTGTGCTTTTGGTTCATTTTATAATTTAAAATTAGCAAAATCAAATTCTTGGATTGTAACTAGAGAGGATGTTGTAAATGGTCAATCAACAAGTTTTATAGAAACTGGATGGAGAATAAGAAAACATATCTTGGATAATAATATAAAAACGATTTCTTGGAAAACAAAATCAAATGGATATGGTAATTGTTTTTTTGAAGATGAAAATAAAAATATAGTTGGAATGCACTATGTTGGTGGGTCTCATGTAAGATGGAATGAAAATACTCAATCAGAGATAAAATCAATTATTGGGAGTTATTAATGTATAAACGTATTAATTATTGCTTATGCTGTAACAATGAAGATTTAAATTTCTCATTAGATTTAAATTCTCAACCTTTAGCAAATAGTTACTTGAAAGACAAAAATGAACCTGAAGATAAATTTCCTTTGGGTATTAATTTTTGTCCAAAATGCACACATATTCAACTAACTCATTCTGTAGATCCAGACAAACTATTTAAAAATTACTTGTATGTGAGTGGGACAACTCAAACACTAAAAGATTATTTTGACTGGTTTGTAACTTTTTGCGAAAATTACTCTAGTGGTGATAAAGTTCTGGATATAGCATGTAATGATGGGACTCAATTAGATTACTTTAAAAGAAAGGGATATCAAACCTACGGTATTGATCCTGCTGAAAATTTATATGAGTTAAGTTCTAAAAATCATCAAGTTGTTTGTGATTACTTTACGGAAGATAGTGTAGATAAACTAAAAGTAAAGTTTGATATCATAACTGCACAAAATGTATTTGCACATAATACATATCCACAAAATTTCCTGAGAATTTGTAAAGAAAATTTAAATGATGATGGATGTATTTTTATACAAACATCTCAAGCAGACATGGTTATCAATAATCAATTTGATACAATATATCATGAACATATATCATTTTTTAGTGTAAAATCATTCTGTACATTAGCAAAAAAAGTTGGATTAAATGTTATAGATGTGAAAAGAACGCATGTTCATGGGACAAGTTTTGTGTTTGTTTTATCAAAATCTAAGAAAGATAAGTCAGAAGAACTTATCTCTCATGAAAATAAACTTAATGTGGATATTATGGATTCATATTCTAAAAAATGTAAGAGCATTGCAACTGATACACATAATAAAATATTAGAATTAAGAGATGAGGGATATAAAGTTATTGGTTATGGTGCAGCAGCTAAGGGAAATACTTTTATAAATTTTTCTAAATTTAATTTAGATTATATTGTAGATGATAATCCATTAAAACATAACTTATATTCACCTGGTTCTAAAATTCCAATATATTCTCCTGATATTTTATTGGAAGAAAATGAAAAGTTATGCATTGTCCCTTTAGCTTGGAATTTTTTTGAAGAGATAAAAAAAAGAGTGATTGAAAAAAAAGTATCTAACTGTATATTTTTAAAATATTTTCCAGAGGTTACCATAGTATGAAATCAATCATTTCTCATTTTTATAATGAAGAGTATCTTCTTCCTTGGTGGTTAAATCACCATAAAAAATATTTCGATTATGGTTTGATGATTGATTATAATTCAACTGACAGATCTGTTGAAATTATAAAAGAAATTTGTCCAGATTGGCAAATAGTAAAATCTATAAATTCTGAATTTAATGCTACTGAATGTGATAAGGAAGTAGAGTATTATGAAGAACAAATACCAGATTGGAAAATAGCATTGAATATAACTGAATTTTTAATTGGCGATTTTAATATATTGGATGGTCAGGATAATGAAAGATATTATATACCTTCTTTTTATTTTGTTGATGATAAGGACAGTAGTTATCCTAATAAAGATCAACCATTATACGAACAAATATTTAATGGTATAGATTACCATGACAATAGAGATTTAAGAAAATTAAGATGTATGCATAATTCTGTAATGTCCTATATTCCTGGCAGACATTTCAGTAATTATGATCAAACCACAGATAAATTTATAATTTTCAATTATGGTTTTGCTCCAATGAATGAATATCTAATTCAGAGAAAATTACAAATTCAAAATAAAATACCACTTATAGATAAACAAAGAAATTGGGGAGCAGAACATCACAACTGGGGGAAGGGATTGACAAAAGAAAATCTTTTTGCTATGATGAATAAACATAGACTTGAATCTAAAAATTTATCTTCCTCAATGAAAAAATATTTGGAGTTTATTTCTTAATGAATGATAAGATAACAACTTTATATCCCTTGAAAAAATTTAAAAATTCAAGTCAACATAATGATAATCTTGAATATCTTAGAAAAACAAGAAATTCTTCTAAACAATTCATGACAAGATATCAAAATGAAATAACAATTCAAGAGCAAAAACTATGGTACGATAATCTATCGAGTAATATAACTCCTTACATATTCATGGTTTGTGAAATGGGAGTTATTTTTTATCCATGCGGTTATGGTATAATTTTAATTGAAAATAATATTGCTATGCTAACTGGAGTTGTAGATGAAGGAAACCGTGGTGAAGGTCTTGGTAGGAGGTTATTTTTGAACTTAATAAGTGAAGCAAAAAAGAAAACTAACAAAATACATTTGGAAGTTTTAAAGGCAAATGAAAGGGCAATAAATTTATATAAATCTCTTGGGTTTATTGAAACCCTGAGTAAAGATAAAATCATTGACATGAAATTGGAGTTATGATCCCACAATTCAAAGTTAGAATGGCACACGATGCCATTTCATTAGTTAAAGAAGTTCTTGATTCTGGTTTTATAGGGCAAGGATCAAAGGTAGATTATTTCGAAGAATTATTGCAAGAAGAGTTAAAAACTGACGTTAAACCAGTGACTGTAAATTCTTGTACAAGTTCAATTGATCTTGCTTTAGATTTAATAGGTGTTGATCATGAGAGTGAAATCATTTCAACACCACAAACTTGTTTTGCTTCTCAAGTTGGTGCTTTAAAAAAGAAATCTAAAATTAGATGGGCAGATATAGATCCTATAACTGGTTGTATAGATCCAAAATCAGTTAAAAATTTAATTACAGAAAAAACAAAAGCTATCATAGCAGTCAATTGGGCAGGAAAACTATGTAACTATACCGCATTAAAACAGTTTAATATTCCTGTTATTGAAGATGCTGCTCATTGTTGGGATGTATTTACTGATAAAAAATTTGAAAGAGGTAATTATACTTGTTATAGTTTTCAAGCAATAAAATTTTTAACATGTGGTGATGGTGGTATACTTATACCTCCAAAGGAAAAAGAACATGACGCAAGATTATTAAGATGGTATGGTTTAGATAGAACTAAGGGGCAAAGTTTTAGATGCACTCAGAATATAACCACAGCAGGATTTAAATATCACATGAATGACATATCAGCGTCAATAGGAATTAAAAATATACCTCATGCAAAGGACTCTGTAGATAAGCATAGAAATAATTCTAAATTCTTTTATGAAAATATTAAAAATAAAGATATAGTCATACCTGATTTTGACCAAAATTGTTCTTACTGGATCTTTCCAATCCATGTACTTAATTCTAGAAAAGATGAATTTATAGAATATATGAAATCCAATTCAATAACAGTTAGTCCTGTTCATTTCAGAAATGATCAATATGATTGCACTGTTCAGTTTAAGGAAAATAATTTACCTGGTGTGGATTCTTTTACTGAAACACAAATTTGTATTCCTAATGGTTGGTGGTTGTCATCTGACGAGATAGATTATATTGTAGAAAAGGTGAATAGTTTTTAAATATGATTAATTTAGATAAAATTGAAAAATCAAATATTCCTTTTGATCATTGGATCATAGATAATTTTTTTTCTGATTCATTAGCTAATCAATTGAGTAATGAATTCTTTGATTTTGATTCTGATAAATGGTTCTATCATGATAACAATATCGTTGAGAATAAAAAGAATATTGATCATTGGGCAAAGTTTCCTAAAAAAACATATTCTATTTTAAGTTATTTGTGTTCTGAAAATTTTCTAAATGTAATTAGAAAAATAACAGGTGTGCAAAATTTATATCCTGATTATGGATTACATGGTGGTGGTTGGCATATGCATAACCGAGGTGGTAAATTAAATGTGCATAAAGATTATGATATTCACCCCAAACTAGAACTTCAAAGAAAATTTAATTTGATTGTTTATTTAAGTCAAGAATGGAAACCTGAGTGGGGAGGTGCTCTTGAGTTATGGTCACATGATTATGAGAAAAATAAACCAAAAGAAAAAGTAGTTGATGTTGAAATTAAATTTAATAGAGCCATGTTATTTGATACTAGTCAAAATTCTTGGCATGGTTTACCAAAAAAAATTAATTGTCCAGAAGGATATTTTAGGAAAAGTTTAGCTGTCTATTACTTAACAGATGTTGATGATAATACTGGAGATAGAAAAAGAGCACTATTTGCTCCATATGAAGATCAAGAAAAAGATGAAGATGTATTGAAGTTTATTGAAAATCGTTGCAAACTTACGGAGTATATGAAATGATCAATTATGTTGTTGCCTGTTGGTTAGGATCAAGAGGAAGTAAAAAGTATAGTCAAATTATTGAGGATGATAAATTTTTCTTCATTAAGCAACATCTAAATTTTCTTAGCAATTATACAAAAGATGATATCGAAAAAGTAACTTTTGTTATTAACTCTAGATCAGATGAAGATATTGAAACTATAGAAAAATTTTTTTCTGATGTTAAATTAAACAATAATATCAAAGTTGAATATCTGTTCCGTGACAATAAAGATAGTAATGGATTGATTAGGGGTTCCTATGGAGCTTGGAATCATGCAATGGTTAAGGACATAAGTAATAACACTAATGTTGAAAATTTTTTACTCTTTGAGGATGATTATATTCTTGTAGATGAAGACTGTGTAAAACCTTTTGTTGAGAGATCTACAGAAATTAATCCCTTTGTATGTTCTTATGCAATGAAACCAAATAGGTGGTGTATAGCACATGCATCTCATGCAGGTGTAATCTGTTTAAATAGAAAAATATGTAAAAAAATATATGAGGAAAATAATGATGTTTTATATTTTGAACCACCAAATCCGTCAATACCTGATTATGGAAATACTTGTAATGTTCAACTTTATTGCCACAAATATTTTTTAAATAAAGGATACTCTGTAATTGATGTTCTTGATAAATATTCGACTGGATATTTGTATTGTAATCAGCCAGGATTTGGTGAAGAATTATTAGTTGTATTCGGTGATTCTCAAAATACAACTCTAGTAATTCCTATAGGGTATAAATCTTATGAATATAGTGATCCCTATGTGCTAATGCCTGATATTCATACAAGGTAAATGAGTTATAAAGTTTTGTTTTTTGGTAATAAAAGTTGCCCATATTCTATGGGTGCATATGACTTTCTTAAGAAATTAAATCTTAATGTTATTGGTGTTTGGTCTGAAAAAAGAAATGAAAAAATACCTGAAGAAATATTTTCTTGGGGAGGTGATTATATTTTTTCATTTCAAAGTTACTTTATAGTGCCTAAAGAAATATTAGATAGTGCAAAAATTTGTATTAATGTTCATCCAGCATCTCCAGAATATCCTGGTAGTGGTGGCCCTGCTTGGGCAATATATGATGAAGCAAAGTATTATGGATGCACGGCTCATATCATGAATGAGCGTATAGATAATGGTGCAATACTGAAAGTTAAAAGATTTGATATCTTACCCACTGATACAATTACTTCGTTATTGCATAGAGCAAAGTTAAATGCTATAATTTTATTTTATGAGATGACTCAAGATCTTTTTATTAATGGCAAAACCGTTGATGAGTTTCTGTTAGAAAATAATCATGAAGAATGGAACGGACTAGACAGAAAGATTAGTCAGGTCAATAAGATGAGATTTATTGAGTGTGATATTGATCCTGTAGAGTTTGATAAAAGAGTCAAGGCATTTCATAGCAAAGAGTATCCATTAAAACTAAAATTTCATGGAAGAGATTTTGTTCTTGAAGACAACTCGCAATTTTGACATTTACTAATTTAATTCAATGACTTCTAAATTTAATTACCTAGTTTCTTTTTACTTTGGACTAAGAGGTAATGAAAACTACAATGCACGATTGAGAGAAAATAAGTTTTTCTTTGCTGAAAAGCATATCGAGTTCTTGGAAAATTACTCTGAAAAGAATATTGAGAAAGTAATTTTTGTTGTTAATCTGACTCCGAAAGATAGTCAGGAAGAAATTACAAACTTCTTTGCAGAGAATAGTTCTAAAATCTCTGATGATATTGAGTTTAATTTAATCTTTCGTGACAACTATGGATTCTCTTATGCAGCATGGAATGAGGGAATCATTGATGATTTGCAGAAAGAAAGTGGTGAAGCAGAGTACTATATGTGTTTAGAAGAAGATTATATGTTAAAAACAGATACTTCCATTTTTCCTATAATCGAAAGATGTAATGAAGTCACTTCTTATGTGGCTTGCTCTGCCATTGTTAATCATTCAGACTATCCAGATCATGCCTCCTTCTCAGAGGGTATGTTCTATAAAGATTCCTGTAGAAAGGTTTATGAAGAGAAAGGAAGTCCCTTTTATATTGTTAATGGAAAAAATGATTATCCTCATGCTTGGAAGATTCAAGAAACTTTCTATAAAAATTTTCTAGATATGGGATATAAGATTACTGATTTTCTTGATGGTTATTCTTGTGATTTCTTATATACTGGATCTAACGAACTTAAAACTTTTGGCGAATCAAACACTGAAAAACTGATTGTCCCCATTATGCCATGACTTTATTTTCTATTTGCGTTCCTACTTACGAGATGTCTGGTTATGGGCCTGAAATGTTAAAGGGTTTCTTTGAAAATTTAAAAAGTCAAACAGTTCAAGATTTTGAAATAGTTATTTCTGATCAAAGTAAAGACTTAGAG
>TARA_B100000963_G_scaffold290339_1_pt1 | contig 10955 bp, 14 predicted proteins | sample TARA_B100000963 | Tara Oceans TARA_B100000963 (sample SAMEA2622097) | marine metagenome | biome: marine biome (ENVO:00000447); feature: surface water layer (ENVO:00002042); material: "saline water (ENVO:00002010), including plankton (ENVO:xxxxxxxx)" | depth 5 m | reverse complement strand
TTTAGTTTCCCATCTTCTAAAAATGCAGATGATTGGTTCAAAGACCCAGAATATCAATCTCTTTCAGAACATAGAAGAGCTGGAGCCACAACTACATTAACCAGAGTAAATGGAATGCCTCCAAGGGAATAGAGAATGAAAGAATATAATAATTTTAAAGATTTCTATCCATACTATTTGTCAGAACATGAAGATAAGCATACAAAACTTTTTCATTTTATCGGAACGAGCGTAGGATTTTTCTTTTTAATAAAATTTTTTATAACAATTAATCCAATGTTTCTTTTATTTGCTATATTTTCTGGTTATGCATTTGCATGGGTAAGTCATTTCTTCATTGAAAAAAATAAACCAGCCACATTTAAATATCCCTTATATAGCTTCATAGCTGACCATAAAATGTATTTTGAAATCTTATCTGGTAAGCATAAGATTTTTTAGAAATATATCTCATTAACTAGTAAAATAGTAGCCAGCGATACAAGGAGAATCGATGTTTGGGGGAATTACTTATTTAGGATGGTTTCATACTATTCTTGGTACATTAGCAATATTTGCAGGAATCTTTTTGATATTAAGAGATAGAAAAATCGAAATTAAAAATAACTTAGCAAAGTTTTATTTAATTAGCACCGTTGTAACCTCCATCTCTTCGTTATTTATATATAATGCAACTGGAAGTTTTAATACAGCCCATATGCTATCTATTCTAACAACGCTAGTAATTTTTTTTGCAGTTTTACTTCACTATAAAAATTTTTTTGGGTTTCTTAATCTTTATTTAAAAGAACTTGCTCTGACGTCAACAGTTTTCTTTAGTTTGCTTCCAACAACTGCTGAATTTCTGCAAAGACTCCCTCCAAGAAATCCTTTTGTCGAATCAATAGAAGATCCGTTAGTTATGAAGTTTTACATATTCTATGTTGTGATTTTTGCAATTATAGCTATTTATCAAGTTTTTATTATTTATAAGGAAGATGTTTATGCAAGATAAAAAATACGAAGCAATGATTGAGAGTTCTCAAGAAGTTTATAGAAAATGGAGATCACTTCCTGCACCTCAAAGAGGTGAATATATTAGAAAATTTGGTGATGAACTTAGAGTTAGGAAAGATCTTTTAGCAAAAACAATCACAATAGAAGCCAGAAAAATTATGACTGAATCTTTAGGTGAAGTTCAAGAAGCAATAGATATGTGTGATTTCGCAGTTGGACTTAGCAGACAACTATATGGATTAACCATGCCAAGCGAAAGACCGAATCATAGATTGCAAGAAATCTGGCATCCTTTAGGAATTGTCGGCTGTATCACGGCTTTCAATTTTCCAATGGCTGTATTTGCATGGAATTTTTGCCTTGCCTCTGTTTGTGGTAATAGCATTATTTGGAAACCAAGCCCACATTCTAATAAGTGTGCAAATGACATTAAGGACGCTTGGGATGCAGTGAGTGGCGAGTTCTCTGATCTTATTTTAATTTTAGAAGGATCGAAAGAAGAAGCAGTCAAACTATGTGAGGACAAAAGTGTTTCATTGATATCTGCTACTGGAAGCACTCAAATGGGTAAAGAGTTGGCGCCAATTGTTTCTTCAAGGCTAGGCAAGCTTTTGCTTGAGCTTGGTGGCAACAACGCAGCAATTGTATGTCCGTCAGCTGATTTAGAATTAACTATCAAAGGAATTGCTTTTTCAGCATGTGGAACAGCCGGTCAAAGATGTACGACTTTAAGAAGGCTATTTATCCATAACTCAATTAAGGAAGACTTTATTCAAAGGCTAAAAAAGTGTTATGAAGATCTAAACATAGGCTGTCCCTCAAAACCAGACACTCAAGTAGGCCCATTAATATCAAAAGATAGTTTTGATAAAATGCAAAAAGTTTTGGATTCCTTAAAAAATAAAGGTATCAATGTCATTGGCGGTGAAAGATTGGATATAGAGGATGAGAAAGAATATTATGTTCAACCAGCAATCGTAGTGCTTGATGAGGTTGAGGAAGAAATGTTGGAAGAAACTTTTGCTCCAATTATTTATATTAAAACCTTTGAAAGCTTAGCTGAAGCAATCAATATGCAAAATAATGTAAGTCAAGGTTTGAGTAGCTCTATTTTCACAAATGACATGCGAGAATCTGAATTATTTCTTAGCGAAAGAGGCAGCGATTGTGGCATAGCGAATGTAAATATTGGAACAAGCGGTGCAGAAATCGGCGGAGCATTTGGTGGAGAAAAGGATACTGGTGGAGGAAGAGAATCTGGCTCAGATGCATGGAAAAATTATATGAGAAGAATGACGGCAACTATAAATTATGGAGATGATTTACCATTAGCTCAAGGAGTTGAATTTGATGAAAAATAAAATAGCAATTATTGGTAAAGGCAACATAGGCTGGGCTATAAATAAATTGTTAAAAGATGATTACGAAATTCATCAAAGAGATATTATCGACGGCTTTGATGCAAGCGATATCAAACAGGTAGAAGAATTTCTTAATGGTATGGATGCTGTAATATCAGCTGGGCCGTTTGCAGTAAATAAAACTGTGGCTAAAGTAGCTGCTGAAAAAAGCATAGGGTATTTTGATCTTACTGAAGACGTGCCCACTACGGAGTTTGTAAAAACACTAAATTCAGAGAGTATTTTGATGCCTCAATGCGGACTTGCTCCGGGAGCAATAAATATATGTGCAGCAAGCATGATGAAAGATTTTGATAAAGTTAATGAGGTCATGATGCGTGTAGGAGCTTTACCAAGATACACCACAAATGAAATGAGCTATTACCTTAGTTGGTCAACAAATGGCCTAATTAATGAATATTGCAATGAAGCAGATGCTATTTATGAAGGCAGACGCATAAAAGCAATGCCCCTTGAAGGCGCTGAAACGCTAATGATTGAAGGCGAAAGTTTTGAAGCATTCAACACAAGTGGAGGTTGCGCGACAATGTGTGAAACATTTGAAAAAAAGGTTGAAACACTCTCATATAAAACAATCAGATATCCAGGACATTTGAAACACATGAAATTTCTTTTTAATGATCTTCATCTTAAAAAAAATAAGGAAGTGCTTGAAAAGTTATTTGATAAAGAAGTTCCGCGAACAACAAATGATGTCATAATTTTTTTCGTAAAAGTAATTGGAGTAATTGATGACGTTCTTCAAGAAAAAACATATCTTAAAAAAATCTATGGATATGAAAAGTTTAGTGCAATCCAAGCCACAACAGCATCTGGAGTTTGTAGCGCCCTTAAAATGTATCTTGATAATAAAATTCCTTCAAAAGGGTTTATAAGACAAGAATCAATTGATTGGGATGAATTTACTAATAACAAATTTGGTAAGATATACTTATAAGACTATAATTCGAAAAGCTGAGCCAATAATTATTTTTAAGCAATGAATTTAAAAAAAAATATATTTCTATCGTTAATAATCTTGTCTTTTAGTGGGTGTGCAGTCTTTACAGATGAATATGGTCAAAATCAGAAAAAAATTCTAGCTTATCTATTAGAAGACTTGCCACTACCCGATGATGCAAAAATAATCAGAGAACCAACTGAGCTTTTGGTAAGAGGAGAGTCTGTATCAGGAAGAATAAGCCTTACTTCTGGTTATAGTCCAGCAGAAAATCTTATGTTTTTTAATGATGAAGCTGTTCGTGCTGGATGGAAACTCATGTCTTCAAAAGTGAGTGATCAAATAACATTGGTTTACTCAAAGTCTGGGAGGTTTGCAACAGTATATATTGAACCACGTTCATCTTTTTCAGGTTTTATTGTTGGTGATAAGGCTAGTACAATTGATATTTCTATTGTACATCCAGACAATGTTCCAATTAGAAGTAATGATTCTATTAATTTAGAAGATCTATAAAAAATTTTTAAAAATGACTGAACTAAACATTTTAAGTACATCACATTTAATTATCACTACCTTATGTTTCTTAGTAATAATTTTTTTACCAAGGTTATTCGTTAATAGTCCTGAAGAAGCAAAAAAAGCTTTGATGTATTCAATAATATTTTTAATTTGTGTAAACCAAGGAATGGATTTATATCGAGAGGGCTACTTAGATCAATGGAAATTAGGATTACCCTTACATTTATGTGACTTTACATCTATTTCGGTAATATTATATTTTTTAACAAAAAGAAGAGAGTTTTTTATATTTTCTTTCTTTTTTGGCATTGCAGGAGGAGGAATGTCACTACTAACTCCTGATACTATTTATGGGTTTCCATATGTGGGATATATTCAGAATCAGATAGGTCATGCCATGATACTGCTAGGAGTATCCTATGGAATTATTCTTGATGGACAAAGACCATACTTTAAAGATGTTCACAAAGTTTTGATTTTCACCACATTCCTTTTAATAGTAATGTATTTGGTAAATTATTTACTTGGAGCCCCAGCTAATTACTGGTTTATAATGGAGAAACCAATTGGAAATAATGTTACTAACTTTATGAGACCTGCACCATTTCATATGATAGATATTTATATACTTGCTGTGGCTATTTGTTATTTAATGTATCTTCCATACTTTTTTAAAGATAGAGTATCAAAGTCGTAAAAATGCCAAGTGTCTCTAATAAACAAATCCCAATAAGCTTTCGAGCTAATAGACCAGTTTTCTTTCAATGGTTAGGGAGATCACTTTTGACTATTTTAGGATGGAAGGTTCTCGGTAAAGTAGTTTCCGATGATAATAAAAGTAACATTGTTGCAATTGCTGCGCCTCATACCTCGAATTGGGATGGCGTTCTTGGAGTGGCTGCTATAGTTGGCTTAGATGTAAAAGTTAACTTTATAGGAAAGCATACTGTTTTTAAATCTTTGCTTGGAACCTTTTTGAAGTATCTCGGGGGAATACCAGTAAACAGACAACATCCCGGCGGGGTGATTAAAGCTGTCGCTGAAAAAATGAAAGATATTAATTGCTCTCTTCTTGGTCTTGCACCTGAAGGAACTAGATCTAAAGTCAAGAATTGGAAAACTGGTTTTTTAAGAATAGCTGAAGAAATAAATGCCAAGATTATTTTGGTTTCATGGGATTTTAAGAAAAAAGAAATTTTACTAGGGAAGTTCTTTACACCATCAGGTGACTATAAAAAAGATATAGAATTTTTAAAAAATTACTACAAATCCTTTACGCCTAAAATTCCAGAAAACTTTTAATTATTTTTTGAACTTAGAATCATTTTATCAATCATTTCTTCAACAATAAAAAGTGGTGGATTTCCATGATCCAAGACAGCAGAATGAAAGTCTTTTATGTTAAATTCATTGCCTAGCTCTTTCATAGCTTTTTCTCTAAGCTCGAGAATTTTTATCATACCAACTTTATAACTCAGAGCTTGACCCGGCCAAACAATATATCTTTCAATCTCAACTCTTACTTCAGTATCTGACATTCCAGTCTTAGATTTCATATAATTCATGGCTTTTTCTCTGTTCCATCTTTTGTAATGCATACCTGTATCAACAACCAATCTTACGGCCCTAAATAGCTCACTCTGAAGAATTCCAAGCTCATCATATGGATCTTTTGCCAGACCAGCTTCTAATGCTAATTGTTCTGAATACAAAGCCCAGCCTTCCGCAAATGCAGATGTATAGTATCCAAATCTTCTATAAATCGTTAAAGCATCATTTTCTAATGAGTGTGCAATTTGATGATGATGCCCAGGCGTTGCTTCGTGATAAGCGAGAGTTCTCATGCTATATGTAGGCGTCTGCTTTATATCGTATAAATTTGCATAAAAAACTCCGGGACGACTTCCATCAAGTGCCGGAGATTGATAGTACCCACCAGCAGCATTTTTCTCTGAGTATTCAGGGACCGCTTTTACAATTACTCCAGCTTTTGGCATTGTATGAAAATAATCAATCATCACATCATATGCCTCTTCAACCATTTCTGTATAATCGTTTACGACTATATCTTTTCTGTCAGGGGTGTCAGCATATAAGAAATCTGGATTTTCATTTAGATCATTCATTAATTGACCCACCGTTTTGGAGTCTTCATAGCCCAAGCCAACTAAAATTTCTTTCATCTTTTCCGATATTCTTTTCACTTCACTTAGTCCAATCTGATGTATTTCTTCAGCAGTAAAATCTGTAGTAGTGAAACTTTTTATCCTAAGATTGTAAAACTCATCCCCATTAGGCAGAGACCACACTCCATAATTTTCATTTGCATTTAACATAGTTCTTGTCATGAAATCTTTTAACATTCCATATGCTGGATTAACTTCATTATTGATCGCTTTTTTTAGTCTTAACTCTAGACTCTTTAACTCATCGGGGCTTAAGTTAATATCTTTTGCTTTTCTTAAAAGCTGAGTATATAAAGGGTGCTCACTAATTGGATAGCTAGTAAGTTCATTTATCTGATTAATAACGTTTTCATATACAAATAGGGGTGGGAAAATACCAGCCTCTGATTGTTTATTGAGCCCAATTAAATATCCTTCAAAAACCTCATCGATCATTTCTACTCTATCAATGTAACTATTTGCCTCATTAAAATTTCTAACTGGATGATTGTCAGTTATAAACTCAATAGTTTGAATATGAAAGCCACCAATTTGATTAAGAGGGTATGAATGATATGGGAAGTTTCTTAATTCATTTAAAATATTTTCATAATCAAATATTGCAATTTTTTTTGTGGTTTTTTGAATATCTGAAAGCCTATTATCATTGTAGGCATAAAGTGTTTTTATGATTTTTTCTGTTGCAACAATTTCATTTTGAACATCATCCTCTGATGCAACACTTAATCTTGAACTGTGATTAGTTATCCAGTTAAATTTATCAAATGCACCCAAATAAGTCATATATTCAGGAGAGCTTGTAAGCTCCATGGTTATTTCTTTTGTAAGGAAGTGATCAATGGAAAAAGGCTTCATGAAAAAGAGATTTACAAGATAAATGGATGATAGCGCAACACAAACCATGGCAAATTTACCAATAAAGTTAAGAATTTTTTTAATCATGATAAAATCTAATATTAATTAATTATATTATGTCAGAAAAATTAGCAACTCTTAAGATAGAAGATAAATTTTCAATTATTACTTTAGATGATGGAAAAGCGAATGTTTTTTCATCTCAAATGTCTAAAGACATAAACGATTGTTTAGACAAAGTACCAACTGAAAAAGGATGTCTGATATTAACTGGGCGTGAAGGTATGTTTTCAGCAGGCTTTGACTTGAAAACATTGCAAGGTGGTGACTCAAATGAGATCACAAAAATGACCCATGATGGATTTAAATTACTTGCAAGAATTTTTTCATTTCCAAGGCCTGTAATAGCAGCATGCTCTGGTCATGGAATTGCTCTTGGTACTTTCTTAATCTGTTGTTGTGATTATAGAATTGGAGTGAAAGGAGAGTTCTTTCTCGGCGCAAATGAAATGAGAACAAACATGGTAATTCCACCACCAATTTTAGAATTAGCAAGATTTAGAATAGAGAATTCATATAAATATAGATCAATTCTTGGAGGAGAGATGTTTAATCCAAGCGAAGCTGTAAAATGTGCATTATTGGATGAAGTAGTTGAGATGAAAGATTTAATGATTTCTGCCAGAGAAAAAGCAAATGATCTGTCTACTATGGGGCATCCAAGTTATTCACTTACCAAAGAACTCTTCATAGCGGAGCCCTTGAATAAGATAAATGCTTCTTTAAAAGACTTATATGAATAAAAAAAATCGAGCTTAGATCATAAAATACAATATTATTAATTTTACGGAGAATCTAAATGATAAATTCATTTATCGTCTCTATTCAATCAATCAAGATAATACTCCTGAAGTCGGCTATATAGAGTCAATAAAAAAATTTAAGAATCTTATTTTTTTGAGTGAGCTTAATTACTATGTCAAAAATCAAGATGAAATAATTGGATTTATAGTTTGTTTTAGAGAGAATTCAGAATATTCTTCAAAAAACTATAAATTTTTTAATCAACAATTTAAAAAATTTATTTACATTGATCGGGTTGCTATAAAAGAAAAATATAGAAGAAAGGGGATTGGCAAGAACATTTACTCAGCAGTAGAGGACTACGCTATTGCAAGAAACATTCCTATTTGTTGTGAGGTTAATACTGACCCTATGAATGTAATCTCAATCGAATTTCATATGAGCCTTGGATTTAAAAAAATTGGTGAATACGATTTTGATGATCACTCTGTCGCATATTTTTTGAAAAACAATTAATCCCGGATAATGTATTAATTAATATTTTTATTGAATATAATTCTGTATAAATTTAAGGAGTAAAAATGGCGATACCAAAACATATTAAAGATAAATTATCGATGCCAGTTATAGGTGCTCCACTTTTTTTGGTCTCTGGACCGGACCTAGTTATTGCACAATGCAAAGCTGGAATCATTGGCTCTTTTCCAGCACTAAATGCTAGACCTCAACATGTTCTTGAAGAATGGATTATTAGAATAAAGACTGAGCTTGCTGATTATCAAGCAGAAAATCCAGATGCTAAAGTTGCTCCATTTGCAGTAAATCAGATATGTCATGGATCTAATGACAGATTAATGCAGGATATGGAAACATGTGTAAAACATGAAGTACCAATTATCATTACCTCATTAAGACCACCAGCAGAAATTGTAGAAGCCGCTCATAGTTACGGTGGTCTCGTTTTCCATGACGTAATAAGTGTAAGACATGCAAAAAAAGCTGCTGAGCAAGGAGTTGATGGATTGATATTGGTTTGCGCAGGTGCTGGCGGTCACGCTGGTGCACTATCACCTTTTGCCCTACTGCGTGAGGTAAAAGAATGGTTCGAAGGTACGGTGATATTATCGGGCTCAATTGGAGACGGTTATTCTGTTGCGTCTGCTCTAGCACTTGGTGCAGATTTTGCATATATGGGCACTAGATTTATTGCCACTCAAGAAGCTAATGCAGACCAAGAGTATAAAAAAATGCTTGAGGAAAGTGTTGCAGCAGATATAGTTTACTCTTCTCTATTTACGGGAGTTTTGGGCAATTATTTAAAACCCTCAATATCAAATGCTGGACTTGATCCAGATGACCTTCCCGATGCAGATAAAACGTCTATGAATTTTGGATCAGGAGGTAATACTGACTCTAAGGCATGGAAAGATATATGGGGTTCTGGACAAGGTATTGGTAGAATAGTTGACTCTCCTCCAGTACAAGATTTAGTTAATCGTTTAAATTTAGAATACCGAGAGGCATTGAAAGAACTAGAAGAGAAATCAAAAATATAGATTTTTTAATTATAAAACTATATTATTGATTTTAAATTACTATTATTTTTGTGGGGAATATGAATAGTTTAATTATTTTATTAATTGTAGTAACTTCGATATTATCAATTGTGTTTTTAATTGTTTCTTCTGGAAGAGGCCTAGAGGGCACAAAGGGTATTACAAAAGAATATGTTACTGACAGCGGTATCAAAAGAACAGCAAGGCGAGATAGAGCCGATTTTATCGTTTAATTAGTGCCAGCTAAAAATTTCAGAAGCTTTTTCTCTAAAGGCTGGAATAAGCTTTTTGGTAAAAAAGAAGACCTCAATAAGTTGCGAACCCAAAGTTTGTTTAGGGCTAAAAAAGGCATCATGAATGTTGGAACGCCTCACGACTGGGAAGATTATAAAAAATACATAGATAAAGATATATCAGATAATTAAGCGCGATATATAAACAAAAATTCCATAAGCCATGAGTGTGATGGCAGAAAATTTCTCTACCATGTCGCTATTCCACGTCATATTTTCATCGACAATACTATAGAAATTTTCTTTATCGCTAATAATCCAAAATATACCAACCAGATGAGAAGCTAAAATAATTAGAACTATAATATTAAAGGGCTTATCCGTTGCAATTATAAATAAACCTAGAATTACAAAAATAGATTCAATAGATAGTAAAATTTTTACATTTTTTCTCTTAAGAATATATCTTAGGAAACTATAACCAGAAGAATATGTGTAAAGCAACAAAGATGCATATAAAAAATATAAGCTAGTTAATAAAATAATCATTTATGTTAAAGAAGAATTGAAGTTACAAATCACCATCTTTTCTTATTTCACTTCTGTTGACCTCAAATTTTTCTCCATATCTAGCCTCTAATTTGGATTGATTTTCACTTATTACATCAAATGGATCTAAATTCAAAGCTGCGCATGCTGTGACCCAATACCACATGATATCTCCTAATTCTCTTTTCATATGGAAGATATTATCTTCATTTGCAGGTTTTCCTTGGAGAAACATTTTTTTTACTATTTCAACAAATTCACCTGTTTCACTTCCCAACCCAAGAGCAGCAGTCAAAAGTCTTGGAGTTTTTATCTCTGAACTCTCTTCAATTTCTTTAAAACTTTGATTTAGAGAATTGAGATCCAAGCTCGGCTCACTTGTTACTTTAGTTACAAAATCTGCATAGGTTGAAAAAAATTTTTTCACATCATCACTCATATAAACTCCTTTTTTTAATCAATTTTTAGTGATCTTTGACTATCAGCTATGTTATATAGATGCTCTTGTGCCTCTGGTTTTAGCTGAGCAACGCCCATGGTTAAAACATCAATTACAGCAGTATATGCAATTCTTGAAGTTACAGGCTTAGAGATTCTATTATTCTCACCAACATTTATTGTTAGAGGAAAATCACAAATATTTGAAAGAGGTGTATCTCCAGGCATTATCCCAATAACTTTTACACCATTTTTTCTGACAATTTTAACACTATCAATTAAAGCAGTAGTCGTTCCAGATTGAGAAATTGCGACCACGACATCATTTTTTTCTAAAGAATTGGCAGACATAAACTGTAAATGAGGATCTGATATATACGATGACGAAATCTTTAATCTAAAGAATTTATGTTGTCCATCCATTGCCACAGGTGCTGAGCCACCAAAAGCGTAGA
>TARA_B100000963_G_scaffold65223_1_pt1 | contig 10961 bp, 9 predicted proteins | sample TARA_B100000963 | Tara Oceans TARA_B100000963 (sample SAMEA2622097) | marine metagenome | biome: marine biome (ENVO:00000447); feature: surface water layer (ENVO:00002042); material: "saline water (ENVO:00002010), including plankton (ENVO:xxxxxxxx)" | depth 5 m | reverse complement strand
TTGAAATAACTTTTCAAATAAAAAAAGCGAATGATTTAAATACTCTTCAATTTAAAGAGGAATTTTTAATTAAAAACTTTAGTAATAAATTTGAGGAAAGTAATCTAGAAAAGATCAAAAAAGAAAATACTGTTGATCTAATAATAAATAGATTAATAAATCAAATTTCACTAATGTGATGATTTTAAAATATTTTGAATTAAATAAATTAAATCTCGAAATTACAAATTTCTTATTATTTCACGGTAAAAATGAAGGTTACAAGAACGAGGAATTAAATAAAATCATAAATAAATTTAATATAAAAGTTAAAAATTACGATGAAAAACAGGTGATTGATAACACTGAAGAGTTTTTTGTGAACAACCTTAATAAATCATTATTTGAAAGTGACAAGATTATTATAATAAATAGATGCACAGATAAGATAATTAAAATCATTGAAGAGTTAGTTGATAGGAATATAAATGATATAATATTTATATTAAACTCAGATGCTTTAGAAAAAAAATCTAAATTAAGAAACTTTTTTGAGAGATCAAAAAAAAATTTAGTATCTATAGCATTTTATCCAGATAATTTTGATACTCTACTGAGGATTGCTCAACAAACATTGAGAGAAAAAAAAATATTGTTATCTAATGAATGTATTAATGTTTTAGTAAGTAAATGTGCTAGTGACAGAAAAAATCTACTAAACGAAATAGAAAAAATTGAGCTTTATTTGAAAGATAAAAAAAAGATTAATAATGAGGAAGTTTTTAAGATAATTAATTTATCAGAAAACCATAACGTAAATGAATTAATTAATAGTTGTTTGAGTAAAAATCAAAAAAAATTATTTACTATCCTTAATGATAATATTTTTTCAAATGAAGATTGTATTGTTATTATTCGAAGCTTACTAAGAAAAACAAAAAATTTGCTAAATCTTGTCACTCAATTTCAGTTAAATAAGAATATTGATACAACAATTGATAACGCAAAACCGCCAATTTTTTGGAAAGAAAAAAATGTTATCAGAGATCAAATGAATATCTGGTCAATAAATAAATTAAAGGAACTGATTATAGAAATAAATGAAATTGAGTATCAAATAAAAAAAAACTCATTTCACTCTATAAATTTGACGACAAACTTTTTATTGGAAAAGTCAGCTTAATTTTTTTAGTAATTATTTTTTATTATATCAATTAATTTATTTAATTGATTATTATCATGAAATAAAATTGTAATTGAGCCTTTATTTCTTTTGTTGCTTTTTATTGACACGTTGAGTCCAATTTTGTTTGAGAGTGTTTCCTCGAGATTTTTAATATTTGGATCTTTGTTAAATTTTATTTTTTTAGATTTTTTAAATAATTTTACAAAAGTTTCTGATTGTCTTACAGATAATTTTTTCTCTATAATCTTACTTGCGATAAAGCTGGCATTATCTAGACCAACAAGGATTTTAGCATGACCAGGGCTAATTTTTTTTTGCTCAACATAATTAAGCACATTGGCTGGTAAATTCAGTAATCTTAATGAATTTGTTATATAACTTCTACTTTTACCAATAAATTTTGAAACTTTGTCTTGATCGTAGGAAAATTCATCAATTAATCTTTTATATCCTTGAGCCTCTTCCAAAGGATTTAAATCATGTCTTTGCACATTTTCAACAATGGCAAATTCAAGTGATTTTAGATCATCTGCCTCAGTAACAACTACAGGAATATCATGTAAGCCAGCTTTTCTTGCTGCAAGCCATCGCCTTTCACCAGCAATAATCTCATATTTAGAATCATCGGAATTTGACTTTCTAACGATAATTGGCTGGATTACACCTCTTTCTTTTATTGAGTTGGTCAAATCTTGTAAATTTTCTTCATCAAAAACTTTTCTTGGTTGAAACTTATTAGGAACGATATCACTTAATGAAAGTTTATTAGTTTTAACCTCTACTTTAGTCTCACCAATCAAAGATGATAAACCTCTACCTAAGCCTTTTTTAATTTGTGAATTCACTAAGCGGCACTCCCAATTTTGTTTTCTTGTGCTATAAATTCATCAGTAAAATTGTAATAAGATTTACTGCCAGGACAACTTTTGTCATAAATAAGCACTGGCACACCGTGAGAAGGAGCTTCGGATAATCTTACATTTCTTGGTATAACTGTTTGATAAACTTTATCTTTAAAATAATTTCTTGCCTCCTGTTCAACTTGAGAAGATAACTTATTTCTTCTATCATACATTGTTAAAAGTATTCCCTGAATCTCTAGCGACGGATTAAGATTTACTTTTATTCTTTCAATAGTCTTCATAAGTTGTGTTAGACCTTCCAATGCAAAAAATTCTGTTTGGAGGGGAACTAAAAGAGAGTTAGATGATACTAATGCCATCACTGTAAGTAAACTCAACGAGGGAGGACAATCAATCAACACGTAATCATAAAATCCTCTAGAATTGTTTAAATAAGCGGTTAATTTACTCTTTAAAATAAAAGCTCTATCACTATCGCCGGCTGTTTCAACCTCCAAACCTGACAAATCTACATTGGATGTTATTATATCAAGGTTTTCAAATTTTGTTTTTTTAATAACGTTTGAAATTGACATTGTTCCATTTAAAGTCCCATAAATCGTTTGGTCCGATTGATTTGTATTAGATAATCCTAATCCGGTAGTAGCATTTCCTTGAGGATCCAAGTCAATAACCAAAATTTTTTTACTTTGTTGAGTTAACGCTGATGCAAGATTAATGACTGTAGTTGTCTTTCCAACTCCACCCTTTTGATTAATTATTGAAATTATTTTCACAATTTTTTTTTTTAATTTTTTTAATATTTATTATAAATGAGTCGTTGTTAGTTATACTTTTTTTTTCTTCGTAATCTAAATCCCAAGTTTTTAGAGTCTCTCTTAAAATTCTTTTTCCACTTTCCCCCATAAACAAAATTATATTATTAAATTTTTTAAAATTCTGATTTACAAGGTCCAGAATTATGGGCATAGGTTTAAAAGCTCTAGACATTACTGTTCCTGTTTCAATGTTCTTGATTGTAAAAATGTCTTTTTGGATTATTTTTGTATTTAGGTTTAATTTTTTTGAGACATCGTTTAAAAAAACGCATTTATGATAACTTTTTTCATAAAGATTTATCTTCAGTGAATTTTTCAATTTTTTCATAACTATTGCGATCACAAGCCCTGGCATCCCGCCTCCAGTCCCTAAATCACAGGTTGTATTATTATTTAAATCAATAAAATCAATAATTTGCGCAGAATCTATTATATGCCTTTCCCTAATCTCCTCTATTTTAGTTGTTTTTTTGCTAATTATGTTAATTTGCCTATTTTTCTCCTTAATCATTGAAATTAAGCTCTCAAAATCAAAGTAGGTTTCACGTGAAACATTCGGGATTTGGATTTTTGAGTAAAAATTTAAAATTGTATTATCCATTAAGCTATATGCTTAATAGACTTTCTTTTTACATGTGACAACAAAATATATACGGCAGCAGGTGTAATTCCATCAATTCTTAACGCCTGCCCCATGGTTTTAGGCTTAATTTTCTTAAATTTAGCCTTTACTTCATTAGAAAGACCTGAAAATTGGTCATAATCAATGTTATCAGGTATCATTAGATTTTCATCCCTCTTAAAGGCTAAAATATCAGCCTTTTGCTTTTTTAAATATCCTCTGTAATGAGAGTTAATTTCAATCTGCTCGTCGATCTCATTGCCATAATTCTCAACCTCAGGCCAAATATCCCTAATTTTATTCATATTTACACCTTTTTGAGTTAAAATTTCCTCAGCAGATCTAAAAACACCATCTTTTGCAATTTTAATATTAAATTGACCTGCTTTAGATGGTGAAATTTGTAATGTAGACACTTGCAAAGATATTTTACTAATTTTTTTAAATTTATCCTCAAAATAATCTTTTCTAACGTCTGAAATTAACCCAATTTTAATGCCTTTATTCGTAAGTCTTAAATCTGCATTATCAGACCTCAAACTCAAGCGATATTCTGCACGCGACGTAAACATTCGATATGGTTCAGCAACCCCTTTTGTTACCAAATCATCGATCATTACTCCAATGTAAGCATCAGATCTATCAAGAATAAACGGCTCCATATTCTTTAATGAAAGAGCTGCATTGACACCTGCAATAAGACCTTGTGCAGCTGCCTCCTCATAGCCAGTGGTTCCGTTAATTTGTCCAGCAAGATACAAATTTTTTATTTTCTTCGTCTCTAAGGTCAAAAAAAGTTCTCTAGGATCAATATAATCGTACTCTATAGCATAACCTGGTCTAATTATTTTAACTTTTTCTAAACCATTGATATTATTGAGTATTTCTTCTTGTACTACCTCAGGTAGAGAATTGGATATACCATTCGGGTAAATTGTATAGTCTTCAAGACCTTCGGGCTCTAAAAAAATTTGATGCCTAGTCTTATCTGCAAATTTTACAATCTTATCCTCTATTGAAGGACAATACCTTGGACCAACGCCTTGTATACTTCCAGAATACATTGCACTTTTAGATAAATTCTTTTTAATAATCCTGTGCACCTTTTCATTAGTGTATGTCATAGAACATGATACTTGCTTATTAAAACTTTTTTTCGTTAAGAAAGAAAAAAAATAAGGATCACTGTCAGCAAATTGTTTTTCTAAATTATCGAAATTAATTGACCTTGAATCTAATCGAGGAGGAGTCCCTGTCTTAAGTCTTCCAATTTTAAAGTTATATTTTTTTAACTCTTCACTTAAACCTGTGCTCGGTTTTTCGTTAAATCTTCCTGCTGGCGTTCTCTCATCTCCAATATGTATCAAACCATTTAAAAATGTTCCTGTTGTTAAGATTAATTTGTTACAATTAACAACATTTCCCTTTAATGTCATAAATCCCTTTATTTCATTATTTGAAAAAATAAAACTTACTACAGGATCAGAAAAAATGCTTAAATTACAGTAGTTTAGAAGTTTTTTTTGCATAAATTTGCGATATAATGATCTATCAGATTGGGTTCTAGGTCCTCTTACAGCTGGTCCTCTACTTCTATTCAGTAATCTAAATTGTATTCCAGACTTATCAGCCACTTCGCCCATAACACCATCAAGAGCATCGATTTCTCTGACTAGATGACCTTTTCCTAAACCACCAATGGCTGGGTTACACGACATTTCTCCTATGGTATCTTTATTATGAGTGAATAATGCAGTGTTAATTCCAAGCCGTGCTGAAGCAGCTGCAGCTTCACATCCCGCATGACCACCACCAATAACTATCACATCAAAGAATAAATTTTTTTTCATAATACAAATTTATATTCGATTAAAATATTTACAAGATGTGTGTTATCTTTTTTAATAAGGATAGTAATCAGTGATAATTAAAAAAGTTAAAAATATAAGTATTAAAGTTATTTTCCAATACAAAAATCATTAAAAATACTACCTAAGATCTCTTCCACATCAACTTTGCCAACAATTATACCTAAATGCCTAGTTGCCAATCTAAGATCCTCAGCAGCCTTATCAAAATCCTTGTTATCATTTTTTTCTATAAATTTTTTTAAATGTTCTACACATTGTACTAAATGTTGTCTATGTCTCTCTCTCGTAATTAAAATGTCTTCTTCAGAAATAAATTTATTTTTAAGATTGTTTTTTATTTTCGAAATTAATTTATCTATATTTAAATTGTCTTTTAATGAAATTAACACATGTTCAAATTTTAAAACATCTTGATCTAACTTTTTCTTTATAAGATCCGACTTATTAACAACTAAAATAGCATTTCCTTTAAGCAAATCATTTAAAAAAGGGCTTAAATCAATACTTTTTGGATCAACTACTACTAATTTTAAATCAGCATTTTCGGCCCTCTTAAGGGATAATTTTATCCCCTTTTTTTCAATTTCATCTTTTGAATCTCTTATACCTGCGGTATCTGAAATAATTACAGGATACCCGTCTATATTTAAGTGTGTTTCAACAACATCTCTTGTGGTACCAGCAATTTCAGAAACTATGGCGACTTCCCTATTTGATAAATTATTTAATAAACTAGATTTACCAGCATTAGTCGGTCCTACTATAGCAATTTTAAACCCTTCCCGAATTATTTCTCCGACTTTTTGATCATTTAAAATTTTACCAATTTCATTGATTACGTCTAAAGAATCATTTTTAATTCTTTCTAAATTTTCTTCAGGAAGATCTTCATCTGGAAAATCTATCATAGCTTCGACAAATGACAAAAGTTTTAATAGTTTTTCTCTAATCTCATTAAACTTATCTGACGATTTTCCTTTCATTATTTTTATAGCTTGCAATCTTTGAATTTCAGTTTCAGCAGAAATAAGATCAGCTATACTCTCTGCTTTTAGCAAATTTATCTTTCCATTTAGAAAAGCAAGTTTTGTAAATTCACCAGGTTCAGCAAGTCTACAATTCTCGATTTTGGCTATCTCCTTTTGGACAGCCAAAATTAAAGCTTTGCCCCCATGAATATGAATCTCGGCCATATCTTCTCCTGTGTAGCTCTGAGGCCCAGGAAACCATAAAATTATTCCTTCATCAATTAACTCAGAAGTATTAATGTTGTATATTTTGCGAAGTGTTGCAATCCTAGCTTTAGGCAATTGACCACCTGTTAAAGATTTAATTACTTTAGAAGTATCCTCACCGGAAACCCTTATTATAGCAATCCCCGATACTCCAGGCCCAGTTATAAAGCATAGATGGTCATAAATAAATATTTAATTGTATATTTTTTCTAAAGAAGAAAAAAATTCATTAGAAAAACTTGTCTTATCAAAAAGTGGTGTTTTTAGAGCATTTTTAAAAAGGTCTTTTCTCAAGTCAATTAACATTTGTGGATTTTGTGCTAAAGATACTGCTTTATTTATATAATCCATTTTATTACTAGCTATTAAATCTGTTAAATTCAAATTTTTATTGATTGAAGATCCACATCGTGAACTAAAATTATTTCCATCCATAACTATTACTGGTACATTCATCCAAATTGACTCATAAGTGGTTGTGACACCATTCCATGGAAACGTATCTAGACTTATGTCTATCAGTTTATATTTATTTAAATGGTCATTAAAATTTTTACTAAAATTTAAAAAGATAACTGAATTAAGTACCCCATATTTTTCAAATTTTCTTTTGTAAGTCTCTAAGGATATTGCTGTGGAAGTTTTTAAAACCAACTTTGAGTTTTCCACCTCTTTTAATATTGAAGCCCACACCTCAATAACTTCATCATTGATTTTTAAAAAATTATTAAATGAACCAAACGTTATAAATTCATTCTTTTTGGAAGGCATTTCGTTTTCTGACCTTTTAAAATTATAACCAGAATGACAATTCCAAATATTTGGTAAATATATTATTTTTTCAGAGTAAAACATTTCCTCGTTAGGATTAATCTGATTTTTATCAACTATTAAATAATCCATTTCATCTAAACCTGTTGTGTTGGTATATCCACACCAAAGGATTTGAATAGGTGCTAAACGATTTTTAAATAAATTTAATCTGTGGTTTCCAGAAAACCCATTAAGGTCTATAATTATATCTATCTCATTTTTTCTGATAATATTAATTACCTCTTTGTCACTAAGTTTATCTATGCGTATAGTTTTAGAGACATATTTTTCAAACTCCCTAGTAGTATCATCATCTTTATTATGATTATGATACAGCTGAATCCTAAACTTTTCATTATCATAAACTGATATGACAGATCTCAAAAAGTATGTGACAGAATGATTGGATCGAATATCAGATGAAATAAATCCTAAATTTATTATTCTATTTTTTTTTGTTTTTAAATCTACTAACTCTTTGGGAGAATATTTAAATAATTTAGCATTTATTTTTTTTGCATTGGATAAAAAGTCTGACTGAGACCAAACATTGAGATAATTATTAAATAAATTATAACTTGCAATCCCATCTTCATGGGGATCTAATTGAGCTATTTTTTCAAGATATTTCATAACGTTCTTTATGTCTGATGAACGCTTAAATACTTTAAAAATTGCTCTTAATAAGTGTAAATTATTTTCAAATAAACTTTTATTTTCTTTATAAATAGAAATTATTTCCTCAAAAAAATTGTTATCTAATAAATGTTCATTTTTTCTAAATTCATTATCAAAAAGGATAACAGAAGCATTAATTAAATTTTTAATTGGATCTTCTAACTTATTTTTATCTGTCTCTTTGTAATAAGACTTGCTAAAATCATCTATAGCAAGCTTAATAGACTCGGTTGAATTACTAAGCATCATTCTACAAACACCTTTTAAATTTAATAAACCTGAGGTTTTTTGATTTTCAGTAATTTTATTTTCTATAATTGAAATTATTGTAGAATATTTTTTATCTTTAAATAAGCTTTGAAAGTTTACTGTTTGATTACTCATAAAATAAAAATATATTATAAAATTTAATAAACTTTTATATAAAAAATTTTATGATAATTTGGTTAGCTTCTTACCCTAAAAGTGGCAATACATGGATAAGATTATTTATTAATTCATTATTATTTACACCTAATAACACAATAGATATTAACAAAATTAGAATTGAACAGTTCCCAAGTAGAAAATATTTTTTTGAAATTACTAACAATGTTGATGATGTTAGTGAATTTATGAAAAATTGTAATAAAGCTCAATCCAAACTAAATTTAGATAAAAAATTAAAATTTTTTAAAACTCATAATGCATTTTGGAGGTTTGGTGCATATTCATTTACTGATACGTTTAATACACTGGGTATAATACATATTGTAAGAGATCCGAGAAACGTAATAACATCCATTAAAAACCATTATAATTATGAAAGCTATGACATGGCATTAAAATTTATCAAAGATGAAAAAAATATGATTGGTGTTAAAGGATCTGAAAAAGAAATGGATTTACCTACATTAATTTCCTCTTGGAAAGTTCATTTTAATTCTTGGAGAAATTTAACAAAATTAAAAAAAAATTATCTTTTAATTAAATATGAAGATTTAATAAAAAATCCTTTTAATGAGTTTTTAAAAATTACAAATTTTATTAGTAAAATTTCAAAGCTTAAATTCGATGAAAAAAATATCCTAAATTCAGTTAAAAATACAAACTTTGAGACTTTAAAAAAGCAAGAGGAGCTTAAGGGATTTAAAGAGGCCCCAAATAATTCAAATAAATTTTTTAATTTAGGGCCTGACAATAACTGGCAAAAATTATTAGATACTCAAATAAAAGAAGATATAGAAAAAAATTTTCAAAAAGAAATGACGGAACTTGGATATTTGTAACTAAAAATCAAGAAGGTTTATTCATTGAATTAAAAAACTCAGAATTATTTTTTGTATCTTTTAATTTTGAACTTATAAATTCAATAGCATCCATTGTTCCCATTGGTGCAATTATTCTTCTTAAAACATTCATTTTTTGAAGATCATTCTTTTCAAAAAGTAATTCTTCTCTTCTAGTTCCTGATTTAGTAATATCGATTGCTGGGTATATTCGTTTATCTGCAATCTTCCTATCCAGCACCGTTTCACTATTACCCGTACCTTTAAACTCTTCAAAAATTACCTCATCCATTCTACTTCCAGTGTCAATTAATGCAGTAGATATAATTGTTAGTGATCCTCCTTCTTCGATATTTCTAGCGGCACCAAAAAATCTTTTTGGTCTCTGAAGTGCATTGGCGTCTACACCTCCTGTTAATACTTTTCCTGAGCTTGGTATAACCGCATTATATGCTCTTCCTAATCTTGTTATTGAGTCTAATAGTATGACAACATCTTTTTTATGTTCTGTTAATCTTTTTGCTTTTTCAATAACCATCTCGGCAACTGCAACATGGCGCTGCGCTGGCTCATCAAAAGTTGAGCTAATAACTTCTCCTTTAACAGTTCTTTGCATATCAGTTACTTCCTCTGGTCTTTCATCAATTAGCAAAACAATCAAATAACACTCGGGATAATTCTTTGCGATTGAATTAGCTATGCTTTGTAAGATCATTGTTTTTCCAGCTTTTGGTGGTGAAATAATTATTGATCTTTGACCTTTTCCAATAGGGCTTACCAGATCAATTAGTCTTGGGGTTAAATCTTGTTTCTTATCAGGCTTTGTCGCCTCTACTTCCATAATTAATTGTTTGTCAGGATAGAGTGGGGTTAAGTTATCAAAAGCAATTTTATGTCTAGATTTTTCGGGTTCCTCAAAATTAATCTTACTAACCTGGAGTAAGGCAAAATATCTCTCTCCTTCTTTGGGTGCTCTAACTGGTCCCTCTACTGTATCGCCTGTCCTTAAACCAAATTTTCTAATCTGGCTTGGGCTAACATAAATATCATCAGGTCCGGGAAGATAGTTAGATTCCATTGCTCTTAAAAAACCAAAGCCATCTTGGAGCAATTGAAGAACTCCAGCCCCAGTAATTTCCTCTTTCTCTGCAACTTTTTTTAAAATCGCAAATAATATTTCTTGCTTCCTTAGTGTACTAGCATTTTCTATACCCAATTCTTCTGCTTGAGTTATAAGCTGTTCCGATGATTTAAGTTTTAGTTCTTGAATGTTCATGATTTTATTATTAAGGACTTAATAACAACTTAAATATATATACAATTACAACTTTTACAAGAGCATTGATGATATTTAATTTTATCTAAAAATACCCTTTTTAAAGGGATTTTAACAAAAATCACAGTTTTTTAGCAAAAGCTTTTACTTTTGACCAATCCGTAAATTCATATGATTGTGAAGTATCTGTAGGTCCTTTTGTAATAAACATTATCAGTTTAATTATAAATCTATCAAAAAAATTGTAATTAGGATAATCAACTTTACCTGCAAATACAGCAACTTTGCCAGGTTTCCAATTTGAAATTTTTAGAAATTTTTTAAAGTAAGGATTTGTCTCAGGGTTACTCTT
>TARA_B100000963_G_scaffold361998_1_pt1 | contig 10965 bp, 6 predicted proteins | sample TARA_B100000963 | Tara Oceans TARA_B100000963 (sample SAMEA2622097) | marine metagenome | biome: marine biome (ENVO:00000447); feature: surface water layer (ENVO:00002042); material: "saline water (ENVO:00002010), including plankton (ENVO:xxxxxxxx)" | depth 5 m | reverse complement strand
AGTGCAGGACTACACTTCGGGGCGTCATTTTGAAGATGCCGTATCGTATGCCTTTTATCCCGTCGATCTTCACACCCGGACGGGAGTGAAGCCAAAACCGTTAAAGCGTGGAATTATCCCAACCGTTCCCATAAGCTCATTGATTCCCAAAGACAGTAGGAACATTATCGTGGCCGGACGTTGCATCAGCAGCGACCGCCTCGCCAATTCGGCATTGCGGGTCCAGGCTGCCTGCATGGGAATGGGACAGGCTGCCGGGGCCACCGCCGCCCTGGCCGTTCGGAACAAAACCACTCCATCCTCGGTTCCCCTGGAGAAGATTCATGGTCTGCTCCGTGAACACAATGCGATCGTACCGGAAAAATCCTAGAGTATTTTGAACAAACGCCGGATCGTCTCTCTCTTTAACGCCTTGCTGTTTTCAGTGATGGCGGTTTCCGGAGTCCTCGCCTTCATTCAGCCCTTCTCCATTACGACCATTGGGTTGCATGCCCTGACCGGTTTTCTCTTTATCGGGGTAGTCGTGGGCCATATTCTCAATAACTCCACCGCCCTCAAGAAATACTTCAAACATCCGGTTGTCTATTCGGTCATCGGAACCGTGGTTGTGACCAGCGCCCTTTTTCTTTACCAACCCAAACCGGTCAAGACCCTCCTTGGCCTGAGCGGGAACCTGGGTCCCGCTCTGGACCTTTTCGAACTCAAGGATACCGGCATGACCTACCGGTATTCCCCCGACCCCGGATACAAGATGGTCCTCGACCTGAGGGCGGGGCCCGGTTTCGATCCGCAAAACCCTCCCCACCTGGCGGTGTGGTTGGAGAACCAATCGTTTTATCACATCAAAACCCTGTTCGTCACCGACTCCAATGAAAGCCGGAAGGAACTTCCTTTCTGGGCCTTCAAACGAAAGGGGTGGGAGGAAGCCAAGAAGGAAGCGGAAGCCCGGGAACTGAATTTGGAAGAGTCACTCGACGCAGTGTCCGGAGCCACGCAAAACGGCTCCTTCGACCCGGCGGACTACATTCTTCCCACGGACCAAAACGAATCCATGCCCTACCGGGTGCTATTCGAGGTCAACCAACCCAACGACCCCTCCTCCAAAACCGAGGATCAACCGTCCCTGGTCTACGAGGTGGAAGTGGACAATTACGACCCCCGCACCTTTCAGCTGCTCGAACTCATCGGATTCCCCGAAGCGGAGGAGGTCGAAGAAAAAACCGAGTGGTCTCTTCGCTACGCCGACGAACGAATCCAGTCGGCCTTTGACCTCATCGACAGCGCCCTTTTGCAAATCGAACGCAAGCCCGGGAAATAATGGTCGGAATTTTTCCGCTTCGCGTAAGAATCCCGGGGATGAAAACATCCATCAGGTATCATGGCTTCATCCACAGACCGTTTTGATCCGGATTTCGTAGTCCGTCAGGTTCTCAAGGGGAACCGCGATCGCTTCCGCCTGATCGTCCGGGAATACGGCTTGTTGGTACGCGGATATCTCGCCGCCCGGGTCTACCATCTCGAAGACGCCGAGGACTTGGCTCAGGATGCCTTTCTGGTGGCTTTCTCCAAATTGTCCACTTATGAAATCGGCACCAATTTCCGGGCCTGGCTCCTGACCATCGCAAAGTTTCAACTGACCAACCACTGGCGCAAAACCAGCCGAAGGGCCAATGCCATGGACCGCTTCCGCCATGACATTGCCGAGGCCATTCAACCGGATTTGCAAAAAGCTTCGGAAGAACTCGATCAGGAGAGAATCGGAAACCTGCTCGATTGCATCGCCAAGCTGCCCGACCGCACCCGGCACCTGATTCGGGCCGGCTTGGATGGCGTGCGCATGGAAACCCTGACCGAGGAACTGAACCTCAAACCCAATGCCCTCTACCAACTGCGCCACCGGGCCCACCAAGCCCTGAGGAAATGCATGGAGGAACAATCCCCCGACCCCGCATTATGAGCGATCCATCAAAAGACACCGACTTTCTCGATCTATTGGCCGCCTGGCACGAAAACAAAAGCCTGACTCCGGCTCGCAGGAAGGCCCTCCTCGGGCGCTTGGAAAAGGACGAGGCGCTCCGCATGGAATTGGCCCGGGAGATTGAAATGGCGGGTCTCACCCGAGCGGCCCAGGCCGGCGAACCCCGCTGGCTGGAACTGGAAGAGAGACTCGGAGCCACGAAGAACCTGCCCATTGATTTCGAGAGCGAGATCATGGAGCGTCTCCGCAAACCGGAGTCCGAGCCCCGTTCAACGCAAATCCTTGGCCTGAGCGGTTGGGCATGGATCGGGCTGGCCGCCGCCCTTGCCTTCGCCTTCATCAATCCTTTTGTTCAGAAGCAACCCGACCCCGGAGTGGCCAAACTGATCCGCCTCGAAGGCAACCATGCCGTCTCTCCCGAAAAGCGCATTCTCCACAAGGATGAGAAGTTTGACATGGAGGAGGGGCTGGTGGAAATGGCTTTCCACGAGACCGGCGTTCACCTGATCGGCACCGGTCCCTTGAGCATGACTCTGCTCGGAAACAATCGAATTTTCCTGGACCAAGGGGAAATCAAGTTGGTGGTCCCACCGCAGGGGATTGGCTTCGTGGTCGACACCCTCGAGCGAAAGTTCGTCGACCTCGGGACCAGTTTCGTGGTCCGGGCGGGCCCCAGCGGTTCGAAGGTGTTGGTTCTCGACGGCGAGATTGCCGTGGGCAACCGCAATGACCGGGCAAGTCGTTTGATGAGCAAGGGTTCCACTGCGGACTTTGATCGAAACGGGAGCGTCAGCCTACGGGCGGCCCGGCCAAGCGGAGTGCCGGAATTGTCGCTTCCCCCGATGTCCCCGGGCAAGGCTTCGCTGAAGGGAAGAATCTTCGGCATCAAAGAAGGAGTCTTTCCACCACCGGGTAACCGCGAAGCGGGGAAGAGACAAGCGATTGCCGGGCAATTCCTCCCCCTGATACGCTCCGGCTTCCAAAACCAAGCCCGGTTCGGAAACTTCGTTCAAGGCCGTCCCCTTCGCTTCACCGGCATCGCCGGCACCTACGACCGCTTTCCCCAGAGAACCAGTTTGGCCCCCTACTCCGTGGAACGGGGCTGGATGGCCTGGTACTCCGGCAAGGCAAAGCCCCTCGCTTCCGGGCGCTACCGCTTCTGGGGTTATGCGGACAACAATTTGCTGGTGGCCATAGACCGGAAGCCGGTCTTCGAGGGCTCCCGCTATGACTCTCACTTTCGCAATGAGCTCACAATCCCCCGAAACAACCACCCTCTGCTTCCCTGTCTTAACGCAAAGGCGGGTTTCGCGTCAGGCCGTTGGTTTGAGGTTGGGGAGAGACCGGTCCGGATCGATTTGCTGTTCGGGGAGGCCAGTATGACCATGACCTCCGGTCTCCTCCTCGTCGAACGCGAGGGAGCCACCTATGAGCAAACCTATTGGGGGCAACCCAAGTGGCCTCTCTTCCTCACCGAGTTTCCCGATGAGAATCAATTGGTCGAACTGGACGATCTGCGGATTCGCATGGAGGAAAAAATCATGGGCTCCTTCTCCGTCTCCGAAGATTCGGTCTGGTCGGTCTTTTCGGGTTCCTAAATTTCTCACCTCGGTTTACGCTTTTCCGCATTGCCCCCAACCCGACTCTTTGGATTTAGTATATCTTCCCCCATCTTTTCCCACACACATGAAAAAAGTCACCTGTCTGCGCCTCACTCTCCTGATAACGCTTTTCCCTTACGCCGTCGGATTCACCATCTGCCGGGCTCAAGGGACCCTCGACCTGTTCAACGGCAAAGACTTGAGCGGTTGGATCGGCAAGGAGGAATTCTGGAAAGTGGAGAATGGAACCATCATTGGAGAAACCACCAAGGATAAGCCAACCAAGGGAAACACCTTTTTGATCTGGAAGGGCGGGCAGGTCCGGGATTTCGAGTTCTCCTGTCAGGTCACTTTCAAAGGCAACAACTCGGGAGTCCAATACCGCAGCGAAGCGGTGGGCGACTTGAAGGATTGCGTGCTGCGCGGCTATCAGGCGGACCTGCATCCCAAGCAGGAATATTTCGGCATGCTCTACGGAGAAAAGTTCGGCAAGCGGGGAATTATCGCCAAGCGCTGGCAAAAGGCGGATGCCCGAGGCGACAAGGAGGTCAAGTCTCTTGGGTCGGTGGGCGACAAGACCGAGCTCGACGGAACCCAGTGGAACAAATTGAGCATCATAGCCGTGGGCAACCGCTTGATCCACAAGGTCAATGACGTGATCACCGTGGACGTCACCGAAAATCATCCCGATGCCATTGCCGAGGGCTATCTCGGTCTGCAACTTCATCAGGGAGCGCCCATGAGAGTGGAGTTCAAGGATCTCAAGTACCGAAAACTCTCCGGGGCCGAGGGGCAAAAGGCCCTTCGGCGGGCAACCGGTTCCAAACCCAAGAAGCAGGCTTCGAAACCTTCCCCACGCCCCAAGCTCGAGTCCTTGGTTCGCTCGGCGACCTCTCCCGCCCGCATCAGGATTGCCGAGGGGTTCGAAATCGACCTGCTTTACTCGGTGCCGATGGAAAAGCAGGGTTCCTGGGTGGCCATGTGCATGGACGACAAGAACCGGTTGATCGTCAGTGATCAATACGGAGGCATTTACCGATTTCCGGTGCCGCCGGCCGGTGAAAGGGTCGATCCCGCAAGCATTGAGCAAATCACCTACGCCACCGAGAAGCCCGGCATGGGCGCCCCGACTGAGGCTCAAGCCAAGCTTCCGCTGATCGGACATGCGCAAGGACTCTGTTATGCGTTCGACAGCCTCTACGTCGTGGTCAATTCGCGGTCCAGTTCGACGGGAGCGGGAGTCTTCCGACTGCTTGACACCGACAAGGACGACCAGTTCGACAAGATCGTCACCATCCGGAAACTCTCCGCAACCGGAGGAGAGCACGGTCCTCACGCGATCCTGCTGGCTCCGGATGGCAAGCACCTCTACGTGGTGATGGGCAACCAAACCCAATTGCCCGAGGATTACAGCCATTCCAGAGTCCCGGAATTGTGGGCCGAAGATCAACTCTTTCCATCCTTGCAGTATTTCATGAAAGGCGCCGAGGCTCCACTCGGACATATTGCCCAAATCGATCCCGAGGGGAAAACCTGGGAAGTGCTTTCCACCGGATTCCGCAACCAGTACGACGCCGCAGTCAACCGGGAAGGAGAAATCTTCACCTATGATGCGGATATGGAATGGGACATGAACACCCCCTGGTACCGCCCCACGCGGGTAAACCACGTCATCGACGGATCCGAGTTCGGGTGGCGCACGGGTTCCGGTAAATTCATGGATTATTGCAGTGATACCTTTGGCGCCGTGGTTGACGTGGGTCCCGGTTCCCCCACCGGCGTATGCTTCGGGTACGGAGCCAAATTTCCCGCAAAGTATCAGAATGCCTTTTTCATCTGCGATTGGTCCTACGGAAAGTTGTACGCCGTGCATCTCACTCCGAAAGGGTCGAGTTATCTGGGCAGGGTGGAGGAATTCGCAAGCGCCCAACCCTTCCCTCTGACCGATCTTGTGGTCAACCCCGAGGATGGAGCCATGTACGTTGCGGTGGGCGGAAGGAAAGTCCAATCGGGACTCTACAGAGTCACCTACGTTGGAGAAGAATCAACCGCCCCCGCCAAGTCTGTCCCCGGGGGCGAAGAAGCCCGAAAACGCCGGCAGGCTCTGGAAAAATTCGTTCAACGGGGCGTCAAACCCGCAAGTCAAAATCAATTGAACAAAATCTGGAGCGCCCTGGGAGCCCATGACCGCGGGATCCGCCATGCCGCCCGGGTCGCCCTCGAAAAGCAACCGGTCGCGAACTGGAAGAAAAAGCTATTGCCGGAAACGAACTCAGTCATCGCTTCCGCCGCCATGATCGCGCTGGCCCGGGCGGATGGAAAGAGTTCTTCGGACGTTCTCACCAAAGCCATGTCCCTCAACTACCGAACCGAGAAGAACTGGCAGCAACGCATTGACCTGCTCCGCTCCATCACTTTGGCTCTTACCCGCGGAGGGGAACCGCAAGCCGAACAAAAGAAAAAACTGATCGCTTGGCTTGATCGGATTTATCCCGCCTCCACCCCCGAAGAAAACCGAGATCTTTCGGCGATCATGCAGTTCCTGCAGGCCCCATCGGCAGCAAGAAAAGGAATGGCGCTCTTAAGGGGAGCCTCCGGACAGGAGGAACAAATCGGTTATGCTCTCAACCTTCGCCATTTGAAATCCGGTTGGACTTCCCTCCTTCGCGAGTCTTATTTCAAATGGTTTGCCCGGGCAGGCAACTTCAAGGGAGGGGCCCGTCTGAGCAACTACTTGGACGGCATCAAAAAGGATGCGATTGCCAGCGTCCCCGAGTCTCTTATGACGGTAGGTCTCAAAAAGATCATCGAGACAAAACCTCAGTCCAGCGCACCGCAATTCACCTTCGAGCCACGCGCCTTCGTTAAGAATTGGACCATGAAGGATATGGCGCCTTGGGTGCCCAGCGGAGTTCCCGGCAAACGGGATTTCAAGAATGGCCGCCAGATGTTTGGCGCGGGTAGCTGTTATGCCTGCCACCGCATCGGCGGAGAAGGAGGGGCGGTTGGCCCCGACCTTACCTCCGTGGGCGGAAAGTTCGGAGCCTACGATTTGCTGGAATCGATCGTCGATCCGGGCAAGGAAATAAGCGATCAATACGGTTCGAGCGTATTCAGCCTGTCCGATGGTTCCCAACTCAACGGACGAATCATGAACATGCGAAACAACGAGTATTGGGTGAACACCGATATGATGCAACCAAGCTCCGTGACCAAGGTGAAAGCCGAAAACCTGACTTCGATCGAACCCTCCGCCATTTCCATGATGCCCCCCGGACTGCTCAACACCATGGACAAGGAAGACGTATTGGATTTGATGGCCTACCTGATCGCGGGGGGCAAATCCGATCATGAACTTTTCACCCGCTAATCCCCTTCGTGGGCTTCCTCTAACCCAATCATCATGAAAACCTCATTAAGCCTTCTTTTCCTCATCAGCGGTTTTACCATGCTATCCGCTCAAAAGTCGCCCAATATCCTCTACGTCATTTCCGATGATCAGGCCTGGACCGATTACGGTTTCATGGGGCACCCTCAGATCAAGACGCCCCACTTGGACAAACTCTCCCGAGAAAGCGTCCTTTTCGAACGGGGATACGTACCCACCGCCTTGTGCCGGCCGTCTCTCGCGACCTTGGTCAACGGTCAGTATGCCCACAAGCACGGGATCACCGGCAACGATCCATCCCCCAAGACCTACCCCCGCGAAAAGGAAGTCTACAACCAGAAGAGAGCGCAGCTGATTTCTTACCTGGACAAGTTCGAGACCCTCCCCAACTTACTGGGCGAAAAAGGATACCTCAGCCACCAGAGCGGCAAATGGTGGGAAGGGAATTTCAAGCATGGCGGATTCACCCATGGAATGACCCGTGGGTTCCCGGAAAAAGGGGGACGTCATGGAGACGACGGTCTCAAGATCGGACGATCAGGCTTGCAGCCGATTGAGGAATTCGTGGACCATTCGATGAAAGAGAACAAACCCTTCTTCTTATGGTACGGCGTATTTCTTCCCCATACCCCGCACAACCCGCCCGAGCGTCTGCTCAAACCCTACCAAAACCTCGGACTTCCCCTGCCCATTGCCAAGTACTACGCCATGTGCACCTGGTTTGACGAAACCTGCGGACAGCTGATCGAGCTTTTGGAAAAACGCGGCCTCCGTGATGACACCATCATCGTCTACGTCACCGACAATGGATGGATCCAGAATCCGGAAAGGAACGGGTACGCCCCCCGCTCCAAGCAAACCCCTTACGAGGGAGGCATCCGAACACCCATCATGTTCTCCTGGCCGAACGGCAATTTGAAGAATGGAAAGCGTAAGGACGTGGTCTCCTCGATCGATTTGTTTCCCACCGTTTTGGCAGCGGCCGGAGCCCGCGCCCCCAAAGGGTTACCCGGATTAAACCTTCTCGAAAACTTAAGAAATGAGAAACCCATTAAACGAAAGGGAATCTTCGGCGAAAGTTTTGCCCATGACGTCGCCGACGTCGAAAACCCCGAGGACTCCCTTATCTTCCGCTGGACCATTGAGGGAAAGTGGAAGCTGCTCCTGACTTACGACGGAGAGGTCAACCGCTACCAATCGACCCATCCGCGTAAGGAAAAGCGTCCGCAGCTCTTCAACCTGCTCAAGGATCCGCAGGAAAAAAGGAACCTGGCGGGAGACAACCCGGAAGTGGTGGCAAGACTTGCTGCGAAGATCGGCAAGTGGTGGCCGGTCAAGGAACGCAAGACGCTGACCAAGTGGGAATAGGGAGGTCGCCATGAAAACGTTCGCTTCGGCAAGCCTTTGCCTTGCCCTCTGTCTGAATTTTCTTTCCGGGACGGCCAAGCCCAACGTGATCCTCTTTCTCGTCGATGACATGGGTCTGATGGACACCTCCGTCCCTATGCTCGCCGATGATAAGGGCATGCCCGAACGCCATCCCCTCAACGACTGGTACCGGACCCCGAACATGGAACGATTGGCCAAACGGGGAGTTCGCTTTTCCCAATTTTACGCCCAATCGGTCTGCTCGCCCACCCGGGCATCGATCATGACGGGGCAGAATTCCGCAAGACACCGCATCACCCAATTCATAAGCCCGGAAAGTAAAAATGCCGGACCGAAGGATTGGAAGTGGGAAGGACTCACCTCAAAGGATACGACCCTACCCTCCATACTGCGATCCAATGGCTATCATACCATCTTTGTCGGAAAGGCCCATTTCGCCCCCATCGGTTATGAAGGGGAAGATCCGACCAAACTGGGGTTTGACGTTAACGTTGCCGGCTGTTCGTTTGGCGCTCCGGGCAGTTATTTCGGCGAAGACGGATACGGGAACCTAGACCCCAAGAGAAAAAGACGGGCCGTTCCGGGATTGGAGAAGTACCATAAAACCGACACCTTCCTCTCCGAAGCCATCACTTTGGAGGCAAAGGCAGCAATCAACCGATCACTTCAAATGGAAAAGCCCTTCTTTTTGTATATGTCCCACTATGCAGTGCATAGCCCCTTCCAGAGCGATCCGCGATTCATCAAGAATTACGAAAGCTCAAAAAAACCAAGGTCCGCCAAATCCTTTGCCACACTAATCGAGGGAATCGACAAATCATTGGGTGACCTCATGGATCACGTCGTAGAGCAAGGAGTGGCTGAAGATACCCTGATGCTTTTCGTCGGCGACAACGGATCCGACGCGCCGCTGGGAGACACTTATGGCTATTTCAGCTCCGCCCCGCTCCGTGGAAAAAAGGGAACCTGCTACGAAGGTGGAATCCGGGTTCCCTTCATTGCCGGCTGGGCAAAGATTGGGCAAGGCAATCCCTTTGAGATCGCCCGCAACCATCTCCACCATGAGCAGATCGGAACGGTGATGGATATATTTTCTACGATCCTGGACGCCTCCAACACCACCCCACCCGCCAAGCATCAGGTCGATGGCGTGAGCCTTCTGCCCCAACTCTCCGGAAGGATCAATAAGGAAAGAACCGATCAATTCATGTGCCATTTTCCACATTCGCACCGGAGCTCCCATTTCACCTCCTTTCGCAAGGGGGACTGGAAACTGATTTATCGATATCTCGATGGTGAAGGAAAAAGAAAGAGCAAAAAGCCTTTACCCAAATATGAATTGTACAATTTGAGAAAGGATCCCTACGAAACCAAAAATCTTGCTCTTGGAAACACTGGGAAAACCAATGAAATGATTCGTTTGATGAGTAGGCAATTGGAAACGGAGGACGCCCTATTTCCGGTGAGAGGGGATGCCGAACTAAGGCCTCAACCAATCAAATGAAAATGAAAAGCTTCCTACTTGGCGTTTTACTCCTAGCTTCGGCAAACTGGGCCCGGGCGGAAACACAAGTCCGCCCCAACGTCATCTTCATATTCATCGACGACCTCGGATGGGGAGACCTCGGCTGTTACGGAAACGATTTCATCGATACGCCCAACATCGATCAATTGGCCAAGGACGGCATGCGCTTTACCGACTTCTATGCGGCGGGAGCGGTTTGCTCACCTACCCGCTGCGCCGTGCAAAGCGGACAGAACCAGGTACGGATTGGAATCACCGCTCACATACCCGGTCATTGGCGTCCATTCGAACGGGTCATCAACCCCCAGACAACCATGGCACTTCCTCTGGACGTGGTCACGGTTGGGGAATCGATGAAACAAGCCGGTTACGTCACGGGATACGTCGGCAAGTGGCACCTCGGACGGGGAGACAAGTTCGGGCCGGACAAGCAGGGCTATGATTTTGCCGCGGAAATCAATGGACCGCACTTACCGGGTCGCTTCAAGGCAACCGATCCCACGATCGAAAAACCTGCTCCGGATCAGTTCCGGACGGATTACGAGGCCAAATTGTGCGAATCCTTCATCCGCAAGAACAGGGAAAGGCCTTTCTTTCTCATACTTTCCCCCTATGCCGTTCACATACCGCTCGCCAGCAAATCCGAATTGGTCGATAAGTACCGCAAGCGGGCCAAGCAAAGAAATCGTTCCCTCCCCCACCCGGTCTACGCCGGACTGGTCGAGGAAGTGGATGACCAGGTCGGAAGAATCGTTCGGGCATTGGACGCTCAGGGACTGACCAACGACACCATGGTGGTATTCACTTCGGACAATGGCGGCTTGAACAAACGCTACGATTACGATGAACGCGTTGATGACGTCGTGAGCGATCTGACTCCGCTCAAAGGGGAGAAAGGCTCCCTTCATGAGGGAGGAATCAGAGTACCCCTGATCGTTAAGCATCCCAAGCGGATCAAAGCGGGAACCACTTGTTCCGAACCGACGATTTCCTATGATTTTTATCCGACCTTCGTGGAGGTCGGAGATGGCAGTCTGCCCCGAAACCAGACCATGGACGGGCTCAGCCTGCTTCCTCTTCTGCA
>TARA_B100000963_G_scaffold360379_1_pt1 | contig 10968 bp, 14 predicted proteins | sample TARA_B100000963 | Tara Oceans TARA_B100000963 (sample SAMEA2622097) | marine metagenome | biome: marine biome (ENVO:00000447); feature: surface water layer (ENVO:00002042); material: "saline water (ENVO:00002010), including plankton (ENVO:xxxxxxxx)" | depth 5 m | reverse complement strand
AGACAAGTTAGAGAAGTCTTAAGTCATATTAAAATGGCAGAGGCAAAAAAAGAGCATCTGCGAAATAAGATAGAAGGCGCTGCTCCACAAGTTTCTGTAGCTACTTAATAAAAAGCTACATCGTTGGAAAAAAACCACTCCACATTACAGGCTCTCTTGCGCTCTAATCAAAACTAGTATATAAAATAATCACTATACATATAAGTTCGTGTAGACGCGTATAGTCGACGGCCTAAAGACTACATGAACGTAATTAGGAGGATAATAATATGGCAAATACTACATTTGATGGTCCGGTAAGATCGAAAAACGGTTTTATCAACATAGGACCAGGAATGACTAAATCACTATCTGCAGACACAAATTTAACTGTGCAAGAACATGCTGGTAGAATTCTGCTTTTAAATGATGCTGACGGTAAATTTACTTTACCTGCTATCAACACAACTGCAGATTCTGTTTCATCAGGTCCAGGTAGCGATCCAAACAACTTAAATAACATCGGTGCAAGTTTCTATTTTTATATAGAAACAGCTGCTACTGATCTTGATATCAAGACAACAGGTGCAGGTGATTTATTCACAGGTGCTATTATGCTTGCTGTCAATGACGGATCTAAAAAAGCATTTGTACCTAATGGTTCATCTAACGATGTTATGACTTTTGATGGTGGAACTGCAGGCGGTTTAGCTGGTTCAGTCATTCAAGTTACTGCTGTTGATGCTAATAATTATCTTGTTCACAATTCACTAGTAATTGCGACAGGAACAATTGTTACACCATTCGCAGACGCGTAATAAATAATTAGTGTGGGCCTTAGGGCCCACATAAAATTTTAAGGAGAAAATATAAATGACAACATTTGGATCATCACAAGATGGAGTGGCGACTAACGTAACTACAGAGACTAAAACTCTTCAAGTTGGTAGAACTAGAGTGTACGGAGTGCATGTATCTGGTCCTAACGTAGCTGGTGTTTTAGATATTAAAGATGGCTCAACGTCTAAAGTAAAATTAAATAAGGCTGCTCATGTTCATGACATGACAATTAATTTCCCTGTGCCAATTTTATTTAAGACTAATGTTAATACTGCTTTTACTACAGAGCAGATTACAGCTATCACTGTGTTTCATAGTGGCGGAAATAGTAATTCGTAGGAGGTTTACGTGGCTTTTTCAGGCACAAGTACATTCGAGAAATTTCTCTCGATCGACGATATTATAACTGAGTCTTTTGAAAGATTAGGATTCTTTGATTACTCTGGTAATGATCTAAGATCAGCTAGACGTTCTTTAAATATAATGTTTCAAGAATGGGACAACAGAGGTCTGCATTTTTGGGAAGTAGCAAGAACTGCAATCACACTTGCATCTGGTCAAAACGAATATACAATTTTTAGATCTCCATCTGACGGAAACGCCAACGGAATAACTACAACTTTAAGTTCTGGTATTTCATCAAGTGCAACAACTATTCCTGTTGCATCCACAAAAAACATGAATGCTACAGGTAAAATCAGAATTAACTCTGAAGTAATTATTTATACTTCTATTTCGGGTAATAATATAATCTGCGAAGCATCTGGTCGAGGGGCAGATGATACAACAGCTGCAGGACATTCGTCTGGAGATGCAGTTACAAACTTTGTTGATATGGTTTCAGATATTCTTGAAGCAAGTTTTAGAAATACAAGTGATGTGGACACACCACTTTCAAAAATTAATAGATCACAATATCAAGCTTTCTCAAACAAAAGTTCTACAGGTCAACCATCACAATATTTTGTACAAAGATTTATAGATAAAGTTACGATCACTTTGTATTTAACACCTGGAGATACACAGGCAGGTAATTTTATTTATTTCTATTATGTAAAAAGAATTCAAGATGCAGGTAAATATACTAACGAAGCTGATGTAGTTAATAGATTTGTACCATGTATGTGTGCAGGTCTAGCCTATTACATGGCTATGAAAAAAGCACCACAAAGAACTCAAGAGATGAAATTAATTTACGAAGATGAAATACAAAGAGCATTACAGGAAGATGGATCACCTGCAAGTGTTTACATCTCACCTAAAACTTATTATCCGGAGATATAATGGCAAAGTTTGCAAAAGGTAAATATGCATTAGCAATATCTGATAGAAGTGGTCAAGCGTTTCCGTGGAGAGAGATGGTTACTGAATGGAATGGTGCTTTTGTTCACATATCAGAATACGAAAAAAAGCAACCACAATTAGAACCAAAACCTTTTGTGGCTGATCCACAGGGATTAGAACAGGCAAGACCACAACGTTTTCCATCTGATCAGATAGGGGGTGGAAACATGGTAGCTAGTTTAACCTTACCTGGAGATTTTGCTTTTCAAGATTTAAGTAATAATAGTATGGTACCTGAAAGTCCTTCAAGTATAAATTCTAGAAGAGAGGCCTCAATAGCTTTAGGAGAAGTTATAGCAGGTGTTCCGGCAGCGGCAACTCAGACTTACACGGTTACTGTAGCTTCAGGCACGTTGTATATTGTAGGTGGAACAGGAAATGTTTTTTATCTCGATGGATTAAGAGATATGAGTTTATCAATAGCTCAAGGAACTGTTATTAAATTTTCACAAGACAGCGGTAGTAATAATGGTCACCCATTGTTTATCACCACTTCTAATTCTACAAGCATATCAACTTTAAGATCTGGAGTTATATCGTCTGATGTTGTATATTATCTAGATGGAACAAGTAATCAGACAGACTACACTAACACGACAACTTTTAATGCTGCCTCAGAGAGATATGTTGAATGGACACCATCTACGACGGGGACTTATTACTATGCTTGTTGGATTCATGGTATAGGTATGGGAGGTATGATAAATATAACATAATGACTTATACAGAATTAGTACAAAAAATTAGAGATTACACAGAAGTTACAAGTACAGTTTTAACTGATACTATTGTAAATGGATTTATTGAAGATGCAGAGTTTAGAATTTTACGAGATGTAGATTCTGATAATAATAGAAGATATGTATTTGCTAACTTAATTGCAGGAACTAGATTTATAGATGTTCCTGAAGGTTTGTTGGTTATTAGATCTGCTCAAATCGTAGATTCTGATGGCACAGCTAATCCTGATAACAGAGATTTTTTACAATATAGAGATACAAGTTTTATGTCTGAATTTAATAATTTAGGGGTCCAAGGAGTGCCTAAATATTACAGTAACTGGGATGAGACTAGAATTGTCGTAGCTCCTACCCCTGATCAGACTTATCAGATTCAATTAAATTATATCTTGAAACCTACTGGATTATCTAGTACAGTTCCTAATACATATCTAAGTCAAAATTTTCCCAATGGCTTATTATATGCATGCCTGGTTGAGGCTTTTAGTTTTCTAAAGGGGCCAAATGATCTCTTGCAATTATACGAAGGAAGGTATAAACAAGCAATAGAAGGCTTCTCAATAGAACAAATGGGAAGAAGAAGACGAGATGAATATCAAAGTGGTGTTCCTCGTATAGGTAAATAGGAGAAAATAAACATGGCTATAACACAAGCAATTGCAAACTCTTTTAAAAAACAATTATTAGATGGTGATCAGGATTTCACTGCAGCACCTTCTGGTGATATTTTTAAAATAGCTCTTTATACTTCTTCAGCAACTCTAAACTCAGCTACAACTTCTCTGTTAACTAGCTCACCTACTAATGAAGTTCCAAACTCTGGACAATACACAGCAGGTGGTGGAAAATTAGTTAACTTAGCAACTTCAATAACAGCTGGTGTAGCAAGATGTGACTTCGCAGACAGATCGTTTACGAACGTTACTATTACTGCTAGAGGAGCTTTAATCTACAACACATCGTTCTCAAATGCAGCGGTGGCAGTTTTAGATTTCGGAGCAGATAAAACAGCTACATCTGGAGTTTTCACAATTCAGTTTCCAGCTAATACATCAACAGCAGCGATTCTAAGGATCTCTGGTTAATCGTAGGAGGTAAACTCCTATGGCAGGTTGGTCAACTAATACCTGGAATACAGGTTCTTGGGGAACGGGCGTTGATAACATCGCTATTCCTACAGGGATAGCTGCGGCTTTCGGAATAGGTATAGTATCTACTGATTCAACCGTCGAGCAAGGTTGGGGTAGAGATGCTTGGGGTCAACGATCCTGGGGTAATCCTAGTCAAATCGTAACTCCTGTTACACCTGAAGACGACATGACTATGTCGTTAAATTCTGTTTCTATCACTGCAGAGATTAACGCTGGTTGGGGTGCAAAAAACTGGGGAGATAATTCTTGGGGTGTTGCTGCTAATCTTATTGCTACTGGTGACGCCATTACATCTACCTTGGGAACTATTGGAGCATCTATCGATGTATCTACAGGTCCAGGTACAGACAATAATCAACTCATAACTACAAATTTAGGAACAGCCGTAGTAGACATTGTTGGAAAAGTATTTCCAATAGGTTTTGGAATGACTTCATCTTTAGGAACAGCAGATGCTGGTCCTGATGCAATGGCCACTGGTAATGCAATGTCTATGGGTCTTGGAACTATAGACGCGTTTAACCAAACAGGTTGGGGTAGACAAGGTTGGAGTATAAATGGTTGGGGTGTTGAGGGTCAATTTGCAAACGTTGATGTAACAGGTATTGCAATGACTGCTGCAGCAGGAACCGTAAGTATGAAAGGAGAACTGGTAGTTCAACTTAATACTTTAAATGTAGCACAAGCAACTTTAGGTAATGTAGACCCTGCTCCGGATGCAAACTTCACCGGAGAAGCAATGATTGCATCTTTAGGAACAGCTGCAGGTCAAGCTGGTGCAGGTGCAACACCAACAGGTATTGCAATGACAGCAGGATTAGGAACAGCTGAAGGTGTTCCTGGTCAAAATATTGTACCAACAGGTTTTCCATTAAACAATCAATTAGCTTCAGTTTCTGTTGCAATTCACATAGATATTCAGCTTACAGGTTTAAGCTTGACTATGAACCAGGGATCTGCTAATGCTTTGATCTGGAACGAAGTAAATACAGGTTCAGCGCCTATAACACCTCCAGGATGGCAAGAGGTGGCTGCATAAAGAGTTTGACACAAACTCTTATTTTTTATAAAATGAACGTATAAGGAATTAAAAAATGGCTAATTCAACATCTGCTAACCTAAAACTTACAGTTCAAGCAACCGGTGAAAACTCGGGAACTTGGGGTCAAATTACAAATACAAACTTACTTATTTTAGAACAAGCTATTGGTGGTTTTACAACTTTTAACCTAACTAATGCTAACAGGTCTTTAACTTTTACTAATGGTGCATTATCAAATGGTAAAAACGACGTTATCAAATTAACAGGAACACTAGCAGCTAATAGAACAGTATCTATTCCAGATGGGGTAGAAAAAACTTATTTTGTACAAGATGCATGTGATCATGCTGGAAATACTTTAACTTTTAAAACTTCATCAGGGACAGGTGTTCTTTTATGTGAAGGTAATTGTTACACACTATATTCTGATGGAACTAATGTTGAAAAAGTAAATGAATACAGAAAATGGAGAGCAATATCCGCAGCTGAAACAGTTCAAGCTGGTGCTCAACTTTTGGTAAATACAAATGGTGGAGGGGTAACTGTAACACTACCGGCCTCACCTTCTTTGGGCGATGAAGTGCATTTTGTCGATCAAGGTTATGATTTTAATAGTAACGCATTGACTGTTGGAAGAAATGGATCTAATATAGCTAACTCAGCATCTGATCTTACGGTTAATACGCAAGGCGCAGCTTTTGGATTAGTATTCTCAGGCGACGCTACAACAGGATGGACTTACACGGAGAAATAATATGTCAAATTACGAAGCAACAAAATACGATTTCGACGGAGCAAACCTTACAGGTATCGAAGGAATTCCTACAGCAACTATTGTGCCGTGGACTTCTTCATCTGTGCCATCAGGTTTCTTAGAATGTAACGGAGCAGCAGTTTCAAGATCAACTTATGCTGCATTGTTTGCAATCGTAGGAACAACTTACGGAGCTGGAGATGGTGCATCAACATTTAATGTACCAGACTTGCAAGACAACGTTGCAATAGGAAAATCTGGAACTAAAAATTTAGGCTCAACTGGTGGAGCAAACACAGTTGCTTCAACTGGAAACGTCGGTGGTTCTACAGCCAATGCTACCTTATCAACATCACAACTTGCTAGTCACTCACATAGTTTCATTTCACTTAACGCTGCGTTTTCTTCTGGACCATATCCAGGTCACGAGGGACCTCGAAGAACCACTACCACAAACAACACAGGATCAGGTACAGGTCACTCTCACAACATGAGTGCAACGTTTAGTGGAGACTCAACTTCAGTTGTGCAACCTTATTTAGCAGTAATTTATATTATAAAAACTTAGGAGAAAATATGGCAACAAACTCAGATTGGACAGTGGTATTTGAAGACAAATTGGTAATCAAACAAAGTGGAGATGGAGCTGGAGAGGGCTACTACATTAATGATGATGCTTTGTGGAATGATTCTAAATGGTCAAACGTTTGGGCTATTCAATACAAAGACGATAATCATGACTACAATGATTCAGTAGAATACAGAGATGAAACTCCTCACTCTACATGGACAGCAGCTAACTTAGGAGATTTTAGAACACAGTTTGTTGACAAATGGGATGCAATTCACTTAGGTATAATACAAAGTAAGTGGGATGATGATAAATTATGGGATTCAGAAGATAAACCAGTTTCAGAAACTAATGATGAAAAAATTGCAAGATTAGGTCCAAGACCTACATCATATTCATCATATTCATCGTAACATCATCCAAGAAGTTAAAATATATTTTTCACCAGACAAAGGTGGATTACCTCTATGTAGGTATGGAAATGCAGCTGGCCAAATAACTATTCTACCTTTTTTAGGTTTTGTTCTTTTTGAAAAATGTAAAAATTCTGTTTCTCCACCTTCTTCTACGTCGTTTAAATATATTGAAAAGACAAAAGCTCTACATTCATTTTCATAACCTGGTCCATGCTCTATATGCCAAACATGATATCCCTCAGTAGGTAATGTTTTTTGAATTTTTAAAGTTGTAAAATTAAAAGGTGATCCATAAGCTTCATCCGCCCCTGTATGTTTTAGATAATGATTCCAAGCAATATCAAAATTAAACATCATAGGTTTTAAACTTTCCCACCATACATCTACATTATTTTGTGCTGCAAAAAATTGTTGATCTTGTTTTTGAAGTATAGATGCATTTTCTCCACCTATTCTATTAACTGTTTTATTAAATTTGTTTTGATCTTCGTATAATTTAATTGCTTTATCACAATCCTCTGAAGTAATATAATTATCATATATACCAATAAAATTATTTATATTTACTGTTTTTTCTTTCATTACAAGTTTTTCCCTATTTTTTTACCAAAAAATCCAATAGATGCAATTATTCTTGGGGTTAAGCCTATAGCTTTGTGTTTTATATTTTTAGGTATGAAAATCATATCACCTTTGTTTATACAATAGTCTGTGTTTATTTCTTCATAAAAACGATAAATTGTTTTTCCAGTTAAACCTATAATAAATACGTCTTCTGTATCCACATGAGTATCTCCTATTTGAGTTGTTAGACTAAAAAATAAATCTATTTCATCTTTTGGATCTCTTTCATATTTAAATAATTTACTTAAAAAATCAAAAAACGTTGTAAATTCTTTTAGACAATTACTTACTTTACACATCTGAAATACATTTTTTAAATTGGATACATTTGTTTTAGATAAAATAGTTAAGTTATTTTCTTCCATTAATGAACTAATCAAATTAAAATCGTATATTCTGTTTAATTGTGTAAAATCTTTAATATAAGTTACTTTTTCTTTGTTTATAGACTCTAAATGTTCTTTTTGTAATAGCATTTTTGTATATTATATTGATACTTTCATTCTTATAAAAACTAATATATAAGCTATTATATGCTACAAAAATTAAAATTCAAGCCCGGTTTTAACAAACAAGACACAGAATCAGGAGCTGAAGGTCAATGGACTGATGGTGATTTTGTTAGATTTAGATATGGCCTACCTGAAAAAATAGGTGGTTGGTTACAATTAACAGCTGCTCAAAAAACTCTACCTGGAGCTGCAAGAGCACAAGTTGCATTTTCAAGTTTTGCAGGTGAAAAATATTCTGCAATTGGAACATCACAAGGTTTATTTTTATATTATGGTAATGATTTCTATGACATTACTCCTTTAGATACAGCTATTACTGGAGGCACATTAACAACTGTTAATGGTTCTAATGTGGTAACTATAAACAAAGGATCACATGGATTAGAAGTGGGAAGATATGTTACTCTTTCATCCGTCACTGTAACAGGGGCATCAGACTTTACGTCTGGTGAATTAGAAAAAGTTTACGAAATATTAACTGTGCCTGACATAGATAAATTTACCGTTCAAGCATCACGTGCTGAAGGAGGATCAGGTATGGCAGCAGCCGGAGCTGTGACTGTTAATCCATACGTTGAAGTTGGACCAACAACTCAAACAACAGGATTTGGTTGGAGCACATCAACTTGGAATACTTCTACATGGGGAACTGCAAGAGATGTCAGTGACGTAACTCTTGATCCAGGAAACTGGAGTCTTGATAACTTTGGTCAAGTATTGGTTGCAACTATATTTAATGGTAAAACATTTACATGGAATGCAGGTGCAGCAAATCCAAGAGCTAACAGAGCATCATTAACTACATCAGGTTTTGCAACGGGCAATAATCCCACAGCAACTAGATTTACATTGGTCTCAGATCGAGACAGACATTTGTTTCATTTTGGAACTGAAACAACTATTGGTGATACGACAACACAAGATCCGATGTTTGTAAGATTTTCTAATCAAGAAGATTTAAACACATACACACCTACAGCAACCAACACTGCCGGTACGTTTAGATTAGATACGGGAAACGAGATAAGAGCAGCCCTCCAAGGTAAAGACTATGTGTTTGTCATAACTGATCTTGCTGCATATGTTATTCAATTTGTTGGTCCACCTTTTACATTTAGTGTTAGACAGGTTGGTACTAACTGTGGATGTATAGGTCAACACGCAGCGACCTTTGTTAATGGTGCTGTGTTTTGGATGGGATCGCAAGGTGGATTCTTCGCATTTGATGGTACAGTAAAATCGTTACCATCTCTTGTAGAAGATTTTGTATTTAGCACAGACGGAGATAATCTTGGATTAAACTTTAATTCAAGAGATGTTATATTTGCGGGTTCAAATAATTTATATACAGAAGTAAATTGGTTTTATCCAAAAGATGGATCTGATCAAATTGATAGATGTGTGACGTATAATTATTCTGAGAATATCTGGACCACGTCATCGTTAGATAGAACCACATATCAAGATCAGAGTGTATTCGATAACCCATATGCTACAGATTACGATGATACGTTAACACCGGTTTTCCCTGACATATTAGGAATTACAAATAAATATGGTGCTAGTCTTTATTACGAACATGAACAAGGGACAGATCAAGTCAATAGCACAGCAACCACAGCTATTCCTGCGTTTATTAGATCTGGAGATTGGGATATCACATCAAGACGTAGCGCTCTAGGTCAAGCAACAGGAGTTGCAGATTACAGAGGAGATGGTGAGTTTTTCATGGCTGTTAGACGATTTATACCTGATTTTAAATATCAGACAGGAAATGCCAAAGTAACATTATTTGTCAGTGCTTACCCTGACGATGTGGCTGTAAGTTCTCCACTTGGACCCTTTACAGTTACGTCAACAACTGATAAGGTAGATACTCGAGCCAGAGGAAGATTGGTTTCCATCAAGATAGAGAATGATGCTCTTGGTGAAAGCTGGAGATATGGCACACTAAGATTAGACGCACAACCAGACGGAAGAAGATAATGTCAATAGATAAAAAAATTAAATATGATGTACAAGGTGGTGTTAAAAACTATCTAGGAAAACAAAAAGAAGTCAAGGCTCCTTTAAAATGGAAGTCTAGTCCAAGCAGTCCAGAAACAGAATTAGCTTATATTACAAAAGCAGAAAAAAATTTACTTGTTAAAAAAGATATACATGGTTCATTAAAAGGTGATGTAAATAGAGGACCATCAGGTATTATGAGTTTGGATGGTTATGGATCATTTGATTCTGATGATCCAAGTGTGGATACAGGTATGTCCGGTGCAGCAACAAGTGCTGCTGAAGCGGGCGGTGGAAGTGGAGCAGATAGAAGAGAACTAGCAGCAGAACGTAATAGAGTAAGATCAGATTTAGGACTAACACAATTACCACCAGGAGTTCTTGATGAAGAGACAAAAGATTATAGAAGCGCATTTATTGCAGCTGGTGGTGGTCAAAGAGTTAATCCAAGTTTTTTTGATAGTAGAGATACAGTATCACCAGCAGAGTTAGCAAGAGCTAGAGCATATAATCCAGCTGCATTTAGAGCTGGTCGTAGAGGTGGTATTATGGATTTCTTTACAGGTGGTGGATTCTTAGGAAATTTAATTAGAAGTATTGCACAGAAATTTGGTGTAGGTAAAAAATATAATGAACCAACATATGATGTGAGTGGTTTAAACACTAGAGTATATGAGGGCACAATGGATCCTAGTGTCAATCCAGATTATTATCTTGATTTTGATAATAAAGGTTTAACAAGTCTTGACACAAAAATCAAAACTGTAGATGATACAATTAATATTGATCCTGAAATTGCCATGGATCCTGACGCTGATGTAAAAGAAAAATATGCGGCATATTTAGTGGATGCCCCATCTAATCCTTTAACACTAGAACAATTTAAAAATATAGTAGAAGCTAATGAGAGACAGGGTAATTTATTTTTACAAAGTAGATAATGGCTAAAGTAACAAACTACATACCTGAACCAAAAGAAGAATACGAT
>TARA_B100000963_G_scaffold345160_1_pt1 | contig 10970 bp, 12 predicted proteins | sample TARA_B100000963 | Tara Oceans TARA_B100000963 (sample SAMEA2622097) | marine metagenome | biome: marine biome (ENVO:00000447); feature: surface water layer (ENVO:00002042); material: "saline water (ENVO:00002010), including plankton (ENVO:xxxxxxxx)" | depth 5 m | reverse complement strand
AAAGGCAAAAAAAATTAAATTGAACAAATTTTAAACAAATTAATATGAGCAAATCTAAATTAGAATATATATGGCTTGATGGTTACACTCCCACAGCTAATATGAGAAGTAAAACTAAAATTTTGAGTGACTTTAGTGGTAAACTTGAGGATTGTCCTGATTGGAGCTTTGATGGATCATCAACACTCCAAGCTGAAGGTAACTCATCGGATTGCATACTCAGACCAGTTGCAATATATCCTGATCCTTCAAGGGAAAATGGGTTCTTAGTTATGAATGAGGTTTTAAGCCCAGATGGGAGTCCTCATCCTTCAAATTCAAGATCAACAATTGATGACGATGATAATGACTTTTGGTTTGGTTTCGAACAGGAGTACTTTATTATGGATACAGAGACTCAACTTCCATTAGGTTTTCCCATGGGTGGATACCCTGGCCCCCAAGGGCTTTATTATTGTTCAGTTGGTGGGAAGAATACTCATGGAAGAGAACTTGTTGAAATTCACTCTGACTTATGCCTTGAAGCAGGTTTAAATTTTGAAGGGATTAATCAAGAAGTAGCTTCTGGTCAATGGGAATTTCAAATATTTGCTAAAGGTGCTAAAAGTGCTGGTGACCAAATTTGGGTTGCTAGATATATGTTAGATAGACTTACGGAAGATTATGGCTATTATATAGAATACCATCCAAAACCAATAAAGGGTGATTGGAATGGTTCTGGTATGCACGCTAATTTTTCAAATAATACTTTAAGAACATGTGGAGATCAAGCAACATATGAAAAAATCTGTGAGGCTTTTAGACCTGTGACTAAAGAACATATCGAAGTTTATGGAGAATTTAATGAACAAAGATTAACTGGCCTACACGAGACTCAGTCAATTAATGAGTTTAGTTATGGTGTATCTGATAGAGGAGCCTCAATTAGAATTCCTATTGGCACTGTCGAGAGCGGATGGAAAGGTTGGCTTGAAGATAGGAGACCTGCTTCAAATGCAGACCCATATAAAGTAGCTGCAAGAATAATCAAGACAGTTAAAAGTGCCTAAAAGTTTAATTTAAGATAAGAGGGATTATAAAGACTAAATATAGTGTTAATAGAATAATCCCTTTTCTTCTTGTTAGAATATTTCTTTTTTTCAAATAAGCCAATGGTAAAATTAAAGCTGAAAAAAAGACTACCCATAACATATCATTATATATAATTTTAGAATCAATCTGTTCAATTGGTATTAAAGTAGATGTAATACCTATTACAACGAGTAAGTTAAATATATTAGATCCAATAAGGTTTCCAATTGAAAGATCATTTTGTTTTTTTAATGAGGCAACAACAGATGCAGCTAATTCGGGAATACTCGTTCCAATTGCAACCATTGATATACTTATTACCCTTTCAGATATATTGAATTTCTCTGCGACCGATATAGCAGACTTAATTAATGTTTCCGAGCCAAGCCATAAAAGCAATCCACTAAAAAAAACAAATAAGAATGACTTAGATATAGATATGTCAGACATATTACCTATATCTGAAAACTCAGATATACTCTTTTTTTGATACGAAAATAAATAAATTAATATCAGTACAATTGATATAAGAAGGATGATTCCCTCAATCCTAGATATTTTATTACCAGTTATTAATATTAAATAAAATAAAAAAGTTGAAAGCATAAGGATTGTATAGTCTGTAGTGTAAAACCTACGCTGCAGAGTAATTGGATATATAATTATAATTATTCCTAGAACCAGTCCAATATTTGCAATATTGGATCCTATTACATTACCTATTGCAAAACTTGAAAATCCATTTAAAGTTGCATTTAAACTGACAATAAGTTCTGGAGCAGATGTCGCGAAGGAGACAACTGTCATTCCAATTATAATCTTAGGTACAGAAAACTTCAATGATAAATCAACTGATGATTTAGTAAGTAAATCTCCACCATGGGAGAGAAGAATGATTCCAAATAAAATACCTAAAAAGTCCAAAATTTAAAATTAGAGGGCAATGGAGGACTCAAACCCCCATCTGAAGAGCCGTAATCTTCTGTTCTATTCAGTTGAACTAATTGCCCATTAACTGCAAAAGTATGTATATAATTAGATTAATCATTAATCTAGTTTAAATTTTCATTACCTTTAAATAATTATAATTAATTTCTAAAATCTAATTGCAATGGATTGTAACTGTTTAAAGTGTAACTGTCAAAATTCATGTGAATGTACCTGCTGTGAGTGTTAAATTATAATTTTATACACCTGTAAATCAGTCACTTAAATAAAGTTATTAACAATTTAATGAGAAGAGTTTGTATTTCTCATTTATTTTTTTACTTTTATATAAGTAAGTGAAAGAGACGGATAAATTAACCGTAACGTTCAAAGCGAAAGCAGAGATTAAACTTACAAAACTCTAAACATTAAAAAGTAGTCAAATTAACTACTATTTGAAATAAAATTCAATCGTGAATAGAGAATTAGAAAGCCTGGCGCACCTAGTGAGTCAGGCTTTCTTAATTTATAAAATAAATAGTAATAAATTGGTTAGTTAATATTATGCATTTCTGCATATGTTGTGTATGGAAGTTTAATAAGAGATATAATTTCAAAAATTTTTGTGTTTGTATCTATTTCAAAAATTAAGTTAGCTTCATCTTCAACTACCAAAAAATCTCCTGCATCATAAATTACATTGTCAATTTTTATTTTACCTGATTGGATAAATATTGAATGAAATCTATTATTATAAATTTTATGGTTATACATACCCTTTGAGAAAAAGTGTTGATAAATTTGGATAGATTTAGACTTTAAATCTAACTGATTATTAGTGTCTGAGATAATTTTAGTTTTCACCCCATCTTTGTCTTGAAATGTAAAAGTTTCTGATTTATAATCACTATAGTTAGCCTCTTCATATAATGACTCATGAAGATTAGGATCAAACCATATTTGAAAAATTTCTGAACCTTTTTTTAATTTTTCTGAATGAGAAATCCCTTTACCAGCTTTGATCACTTGAACATCTCCTTCATTAAGTGTTATCCATTTATCTAGCAAAGTATCATAATGTTCAATTTCACCCTTTAGCACAAAACTACATATTTCAAAACCTCGATGCGGATGAAGACCAATAATACTATCATTTTTGGGGGACCAGGCGTGAGCCCAATAAAATAAATTTGAGTATGGCTTTAATTTACCCCCATCCTGAGGGAATCCTAATGGTTTTTTTTCTAGAATTTCACCTCCATTAAAATTACCATCTGCTTGTTCACTCTTCTTAAAAACTTTTATAGCCATAGAATATTTTAGAGGTTAATATTAATAAATTATAATTTAATTATTACCGATTCAATTTATTTCAAGTAACTAATTTGTGCTGATTAATTATTTTTTTTCGTTGGAAAATTTACTGCTTGACTTTCCCAGTAAATTACTTCTTCTCCTTTTATATGGAACTTAATATATTTTTTTGTTACCTGTATCCTAAATTGTGGCTCAACCTCAGAATTTGCAGCAGAATAAACTGAGTCTTTTTGAGAAACTAAAGAAATTTTGGGATCAAAATAATTAACCCGTTCTTCAAAAACTCCAAAGTCATAATAATATTCATCAAAACCATCTTTAGTTGTTAAGGAGGAAGGCTCTCCAAATCTATCAATTACCATCTGTTTTGATATTAACATCGACATTGTATCATTATGATTGTATAGTATATCTGAGCAGCCAATTATAAATAATAATATTAACAGATGTTTCCTCATATGATTCCTAATATAGACTATTTATAGAATTAAGGAATTTATAATTAACCCTAAAATAGAATCCATTCTCTTCATGTATACTATTATCAGGTTTACCATCAATTGTATGATATTTAAATATATGTTCCTTAAAGCTCTGAATATCTGGAACATGATAGAAATTACCGTATATGTCAATTATTCTAACCATACATACCAACGCTTGCTGCTCCTCCAGCAGATTCTGCAGTTTGAAGTCTTCTCATTATAAATAAAGCATAGATTATAAGATCTGCATTAGAACTTGTATTATTCACTCTTTCTATTTCTATGTTCTCTTTCCATTTCTTATATGAATAATTTATTTTGAGAATTGGGAAAGTACCATCTTCTAGAAGAGTATAAAGTTTCTCAACCTTCCACATTCCACCTACATTTGACTGTGACAGGGTAAATGTTTTTTTTGACTCATGGAGATTTAAGGAATATCCACCCGATTTCCATTTATAATTAAATTCACCAATTATTCTTCCACCCAAGTATATATGATAAGATGAACTCCAAAAACTTTTCTTTTTTATTTGATAAGTTCTACTATTGAAGAAAAAATTTAAATTGCTTGAATACCATTTCGGTTTTGATCCTTTAATTAATATTTCATCATTTTCAATAATTTGAAAGTCTCTATTGTTCTTTTCAATATTTACCTTAATCATAATTTAAAATTTTAAAATTTGTAATATAATAACCTATTTCTTCATCTGCAATCATTTCTGACATATCAAAAAATATCGATTCAGGGAATCCGTATTTTTCGTTATAATTTATTTCGAAAAATTCTGGATTTTCTTTCAGGGTATTTTCTATAAATTCAAATAAAGAATTTATTGAAGAATAGTATTCAAATCCTATAGTTTCAGATGGCTCACTTCCATTAATTTTATGTATGTCTCCATTAAGAACTACAATAGATTTTGGTGAAATGAATTCCTCAGGAAAACAGAAACACGAAATTTGCTGGATCATTTCATAATTAGAAATATTCAAAGAATACCATAAGTCCTCTCCTGATAATTCTTCATTTTTAGAACATGATATTATAAAAAATAATAAAAATAAAAAGTTTATTAATCTAATGATCATTATTTATTTTAACATAATTGGATGCCTTCTCTACAAATTTTTTAAACCTAGGTATTGATACATTTTGAATATATGGACTATAAGGGTTCTTCCTTTCAAAGTCTTGGTGGTATTCCTCAGCGTAATAAAATTTATTTATTTTTTTTAACTCAGTTATAATTTTTTTTCCAAAAATTGAATTTGTAGATAAGAAATCAATATAGTTCATGATTTTTTCTTTTTCATCATCATTCGTGTAGAAAGCAATAGATCTGTAATGTGATCCATAATCAGGACCTTGTCTGTTTGGAGTTGTAGGATCGTGTGAGTCGAAGAAAACTTTTAAGAGAGTCTCAAATGAGATTATTTGATTGTCATAGATTATCTCAATTGCCTCTGCGTGGCCAGTTTTTCCAGAGATAACCTGATAATAATTTGGATTTACTGTTATACCACCAGCATAACCAGAATATACTTCCTTTACTCCATCTAAACTCTCATAAATTGTCTCTACACACCAAAAACAACCAGACGCAAAGTATGCCCTATTCATGTCTGAGTAATTTTCATCATTTATTAGGTTAACTGGATCAGGGTTATCAATTGCACTTTGAGAGCTTATATCACATGAAACCAATAAAATAAAAGAAGTGATTATAAATTTTTTCATAAGAATCAGATTAACAACAAAGATAATATCATATGGTATCGTATAGTTTAAATTGAAGTTAATTTTATTTTAAAAAACTTTTAATTAACTGTATATCATCCTTAAGTGTTAAATCGGGGACATGCTCACAAATTTTAAAAATTTTGATAGATTCTTTTTTATCATTGACCATATTTTGAATAGCTGAAGCAATCTCTTTTTCACCTCTGTACTCATTTATTTCACAGTCACGTAGATACTCATATATTTGATTTCCGAAAAATGAGAAAATATTCATACTAACAAATTTTTTATTATCAATAGTCTTTATAAGATCTATATCTGGTTTTTCAATTATTTTAGATAAAAAATTATTTTTTATTTCTAAAATTGAAAAAGAGGAAATCTTTTCGTCGTTAAAATTAAGACAATCAGAATTGTATGCAATCATTGAGTTACATATAGATTCAGATTTTAACATCTCAATTGCTTTTGTTGAGTATAGATTATCAGAATTACATACTAAAAATCTTGATGTTTTTAGTTCTGGAAATTGATTCATGGCTTGATAAATAGCATCAGCAGTTCCCATTGGTTTCTCATTACCATAGTAATCTTGAAAAGCAAAATCTATTTTTATCGATAATTCTTTTTCAATTTTTCTCAAATAACTCTGGGACTCAATAGAGTCTTGTGAAAGTATAATAATAAAATCACTAATTTTTGATGCGACTGAATTCTTAATAATATGGTAAATTAAAGTTTCATTTTTTTTACCTATCTCAATAAATCCCTTAGCTCTAGTGTTAGACTGTGAAACTTGTTCTTTTGGAAGTGTATAATTCCCGTTAGAGGCTTTCATTCTTGATGAAACACCAGCAGCCATTATAATCATTGTAATATTATTCATAAGAAACTATTGGTCCTTTCCCCACATTTGCTATAAATGCTTCTTTAACACCAAATTTTATTAATTCTTCAACAATTTTATGAGAACAAGATTTATCATTTGATAGACATACAATAGAACCTCCTCCACCTGAACCAACTATTTTAGTACCAATTGAGCCATTATCTTTTGCTATTTTAATCATATCATCAATTTCCTGAGTAGTAATTTTTAAATCATTTTTTAAAAAACCATGATGTATATTCATTAATCCCGCAATCTTTTCAATATCAAGTGAATCTTTCTGAAATTCATTTTTTGCTTTGAGTGTAGTTCTATAATTCCCCACAGCTGCTCTAAAGAAAGGCTTTAAATCATCATCTAGAAATGATAAACACTCATCCAAATCAATTTTATCGATATCTTTAAAACTAAAGTTATCAATATTATTATTTACTATTTGAATTGATTTAAGTGCATTTTCCTTTAGTTTTTTTAAAAGCCCTTGTGTGTCCTTATTCTGGTTTGATACGCCTATTATTAAATCACATAGTTTGTGATTAAAAGGAATTATATTATCATCTATAGTATCTAGATAAATCGTTTTACCGTTAGCTATGGTGTACTGATCCATCTTTCCCCCAGAGCCAACTGTCTCTAAAACTTCGATTCTATAAGATATCTCAGCTAATAAATTTGGAGTTACTTTATGATTAGAGAATGTAGCTAAAAGAAAATTAACCCATGCAATAATTAATGCTGAAGAACTTGAAAGACCAGAATTTATAGGAATGCTACTTGTGATATTAATATCATATCCAATATCAGGTATACAGTCGTAGTCTTTTAAAACTTTTAAAGCAATTTTTAAAAAGTCTTTTTCATCAGAATGAAATTCTGACTTAAGAGGTATGATATCAATTAAACCTAGATCCTTTTTATTAACATTAAATTCCTTTGAACTATTTTGAACTGCTTCTATATTGATCTCATTTTTTATTGTTGTAGCTATAATTGGAAGCCCAAGATAGTCTTGGTGGTCACCAAATAGACAAACTCTCCCAGGAGCTTTAGAAACTATCTTCTTATACATCAAGAAATAATATCAAAAGTTTTAGTGTTAACCCAATCTCCTCTTGTAAAATCTGGAAAATATTGAGGCTGTCCATCGTTATTAACCGAGATAGAGGTTAATTCAATCAATGAGCTCCATGCAGATCCTTCATAAACATTTTGATCGAGAGGTAATCCATTCTGAAGACATTCAACAATTCTATACATCATAATGCCGTCCATACCACCGTGCCCACTATATTTAGTCTTATTATTTAGTCTCTTATAAAGAGGATGGTCATACTTTTCGTAAAGTTTTTCTATTCCTTCATCTTTAATCCATTTTTCTGAGTCATTTGAATAATTTTCAAATCCATTATCAAAAGCAGCTCTAGTCGGACTTCCAGCTAGAATTCCTTTAGTACCTTGAATTAAATTTAGCCTCGTATAAGGCCTTGGGCTTGTTTCATCCCACTGAACCATAATTGTTCTTCCAAGATAGGTTTTAATAATCGATGTATTTATATCACCATTTTGATAATTTAATTTATTCCATTTGTGATTAGATGGAAAATTTTCTATTCCAAACTTTTTTCTGCCTAAAGCTGGAGAGGAGAATGAAACCAAAGACTTGAAGGTATCTTCGGATCTTAGTAGATTCATATACTGTGATACAGGCCCCAAACCATGAGTAGGGTATAAATTTCCTCTTCGTTTTTCGTATTCTAAGGTTCTCCAAGAACCTGTTCCTCTTGTTTCTTCATTCATTTGAAATCTTAAATCATGAATGTAGGCAGCCTCGCCATGAAGAAGTTCTCCCAGTCGACCATTTCTAATGATATTCAAAAACATTAATTCCTCTCGACCATAATTAACATTTTCCATCATCATACAATGCTTTTTATATTTTTCACTAGTATCAACAATTTCCCATAATTGTTTTATTGTCATAGCAAGAGGGACTTCAACGAAAGCATGTGCTCCATTTTTCATTGATTCAACTGCCATTTTACCATGGCTATTCCAATCAGTAGAAATAAATACTATATCTGGCTTTACCTCATTAAGCATTATCTTCCACTTTTGATCATCTCCCCAATAAGTTTTAATTATCTCAGTTGAGATGTTCATATCTTCTAAAATCTTATTGGACTTTTGAATATTATCTTCATATAAGTCTGATATACCTACGACTTCAGTCCCTGGAAGTGACGCAAAAAGCTTTAAGTGGCCTTTACCTCTATAACCGACACCTAGAAAAGCAGCTTTTATTTTTTTTAATTTAGGAGCACTAAAATCTCCCATATATTTTTGGTCATTTTTTCTTAATTTTTCAGATGAAAAGGCATAAGATGATGCAAAAGCAGCAGTTAAAGATGTTTTTTTGATAAAGTTTCTACGATCAAATTTTGACATATATCAAATTTAAAGAAATTGATTTTGATTTATTAAATTAGTAAAAAGTATTATTATGTCCATAATTATAAAAAATGATCACAAAGAAATTCCAGGGAACCCATCAACAGCTAAGAGTTCTGTTAAAAATCTTAGAGCTGATGCAGCCAAAGATTCTTTAAGAGTCCTTACAATTGAAGATTGGAAATTTTGGAAAGAAAACGGATATATAGTCATAAAAGATGCTGTACCAAGAGACCAGGCAATAGAGACAGCTAAATTTATTTGGGAATTTGATGATAAAGATCCTAAAGATTCTTCAACATGGTATGCTGACGCAAGAGCAGAAATGCAAATGAAAGAACTAGCTGGAACAGGTATGGTTGAGGTATACAATAATCAGCACTTATGGAATAATCGACAAAATCAAAAAGTTTATGATGCATTTGTTGATATATGGGGAACAGAAAAATTATGGGTAACTATCGACAGAGCAAATCTTAATTTTCCCATAAGGCCAGGATATGAATACAAAGGATTTATTCATTGGGATTATGATCCTGACACAAAGCCTCAAAACGTTCAAGGTGTTTTAGCACTGTCTGATCAAAAAGATGAAAATATGGGTGGATTTCAATGTATCCCGTGGTTATATCGAAATTACGATACATGGAATCTTTCCCAGCCAGAAGATAGAGATAAATTTAAACCAGATATAAAAGGACTTGAGGACAAAATTGTTAAGGTTTCTCTTGAGGCAGGAGATTTATTAATTTTTAACAGCACATTACCACATGGAATTAGGCCTAATAATTCAGTAGATAAAGTTAGAGTTGCTCAATATATATCAATGATGCCAGCACAAGAAGATAATACTGAACTAGTTGAATGGAGAGTTAATTCATGGAGGAATAGAATTGCACCTGAAGGATATGCATTTCCTGGAGATCCAAGAAACTGGGAACAAACAAAATACAAAACTGCAAAGCTTTCAAAACTTGGTAAAAAAATTCTAGGTATAAAAAGATGGTAAATAGCTAGTGGATTTAAATTTAAAAAATAAGAAGGTATTTATATCAGGATCAACAAAAGGAATTGGTTTTGAAACAGCAAAACTTTTCTTAGGAGAAGGTGCTTCAGTAATTATTAACGGAAGAACAGATGAGAGTGTTAGTATAGCACTTAAAAGGTTAAACAGTAAAAATGTTGAAGGTATAACAGCAGATTTTTCTGATGAATCCAATATAGATAATTTAATTAACAAGCTTCCTGATGATATTGATATTTTAGTGAATAATGTTGGTATCTTTAGAGGTAAGGAGTTTAAAGATGAAACATATATTGATTGGTTAGATCATTTTGAAGTTAATTTAATGAGTGGTGTAAAATTATCAAAGCATTTTTTACCACAAATGATCAAGAGAAATTGGGGTAGAATATTATTTATTTCATCTGAATGCTCAACTTTAGTACCTGGTGATCTTCTCAGCTACAGTGTATCGAAGGCATCAGTTAGTGTTTTTTCCAGTGGATTAGCAAAACTAACAAAAGGATCTAATGTGACTGTAAATACAATTATTCCTGGTTCTACTCTAACTGAAGGGTCAAAAAAATTTCTAAAAGAAACAGCAAAAAGAGAGAACAAAACAGAGGATCAGGTTGAAAAAGAATTTTTTACAAGTGTAAGAGATACATCTTTGGTATCAAGATTCCTTAACGTCACCGAGGTGGCCAATACAATACTATATTTCTCGAGCCCCCTCTCATCTGGAACAAATGGAGCTTCAATAAGAGTTGATGGAGGAAGTATGGGCTCAATTATATAAAAAAACCCACCTAATTATTTACAAGTGGGTTTTTTATAATTAGTAGATACAAATTATTCATTTGGAGGTCTACTGTATTGAACAACTCTAGAAATTAAATCTTGCTCATTTATATACAGCCTCTCATAAAATATATTTGTTTCAGTTGAGCCATCTTTAATATAGCGTGTTTCATTAAATGCGGTAGTTACTAGCCTACCGTCAGAATCTTCCATATTGAGTGGCATTATAAAGATGTAATCTCTTGATATTGAATCCCAATTAGATTGTCTTTCAACTATAAA